>Ga0315314_1001921_pt1 | contig 17661 bp, 13 predicted proteins | sample TDP9_MG_FD_203631 | JGI IMG/M metagenome (GOLD analysis project Ga0315314, IMG submission 203631) | Freshwater sediment microbial communities from Lake Towuti, South Sulawesi, Indonesia - TDP9 | ecosystem: Environmental > Aquatic > Freshwater > Lake > Sediment | place: Indonesia: South Sulawesi...
ATGTACGAGCCTGAGCAGTTTCCTGGGTTGATCTATCGCATGGACGACCCCAAAGTAGTAATCTTGCTCTTCGCAAGCGGCAAACTCGTTTGCACGGGTGCTAAACGTGAAGAAGACGTTTACCTCGCTGTCAACAAGCTTCATCAACGGTTGGAAAACGAGAAACTAATCTACTACGAGTAAACCTAAACCTCGACGCTCCCTTTCTTTCCTCTCCACACAAAATCATAATGCAGAGTGAATTGTAACTACGTAAGTTTTTTTATAACTTTTAATAGACAAAGATTAATAACAAATAGACTGTGCGGGCCGGTAGCTCAGCATGGTTAGAGCGTTCGGCTGATAACCGAAAGGTCGAGAGTCCAAATCTCTCCCGGCCCACCACGTATTCACTCGGCCCATTTTTGCTTTCGTGGCTACTTTCTTTTGCGGAACACGTGAGCGTCGTTTATTTCGCAGACGTGTTCAAAGCCTGCCTCAACGAGTTTGCATGCTTCGTCTGTGCTGGTCGCAACTTTTGAGATGTATTCGTCGTCATTGAAGGCTACGAGTTGTGTGTATACGAGGGTGTTGCTGATGGATCTGTGGCCTAGGATTTTCATCACGTATAGGATGTCTTTGGTTTTGTGGTATTCCATGGTGGCTTTCCAGTGGCGGAAGGTGTGGAATGTGATGTTTTCGATTCTGGGGTTGTGGAGTTTTGCAGCCACTCTTTTGCGTTGTCTTTGGAATATTCTTCGTTGGTTTCTTACGTTTCTTGGGAAGACTTTCTCTGCGTTTTCTCTAGTTTGGAGCTCACTGAGCATAGCTCTGAGTTTGCTGGATACTTTGAACATTCTGGGTTCGCTTCCCTTTTCTGGGGTTACTCGGACGGTTCCTGTTTCGAGGTCGATGTCGATCCATTTTAGCTGAGCGCTTTCGCCTATTCTGATGCCTGTTTCTTTCAGTAGTTGGAGGAGTGGTGTGAGTTTTCTTGCGCAGCCTGCGATTAGTTGGTCTATTTCGGTTTCTGTTGGTATGAAGGGTAGTTTTCTTGGGACTTTGTATGTTGGTGGTGTCCAGGTTAGGTTGTGCATTCTTAGGAAGCATGTGTATGCGTCTGCTGCGTTGAGTTTTCGTTTGTTGCACCATTCTTGTTTGGCTATGGTTTCTTTGATTGATTCTGGGTCGAGTAGTTTTCCGCCGCGTTTGACTAGAATTGTCAATAGCTTGACTCTTGAGATGACTGTGATTTCGGCGTATCCTTGTTTTTTCATCCACCATGCGAATTCTATTAGTTTTCCTTTGACGTCTGCCGGGGTTGATGTTGTTGGTGTGGCTCCCGCTGCCTTTTCTTGGGTTCGGGTTTCTATTGTGGCCAAGTTTATCATCGCCTTTGTTTGGCTGACGCCTACTTGGCGAGTAGAAGGTAGGGGTTGTTGGCAATTTAAATTCTGTCCAAGAACATTCTGAACTGATTGAGAGCCTTCAGAGCCGTTCCAATGCGTGAAGCGGTATCCGCAGCTTCTGCAGACCCATCGTTGAACGGTGTTTTTGCTGGCTTGGTTGTATCTTAGGCCGTCTTTCCAGAGTTTTTGGCTGCCGCATTCGGGGCATTTAGGGGACTGGGCGACTGGAGCTGAAGGCTCCAACTTCCTGTTGTTCGAGTCGCTTTGCCAAGTATGCTCGTTGCTGTGGAAGCCAGCCTCTCCCTCTGTCACGAGGCAGATTTCACCTTCTCACCCACGTCCAGAAACCGTCTTTATCCGTTGCTAACTCGCCTGTTTCATCTGTTAGCCTCTTTAACAGCGACTCAGCGTTTTCCCTCGTGTAACCGTGCTTCACGCATAACTGAATGAAGTCCTCCTCGGTGCCTTTTGAGAACTCGGCTCGTAGCCTCGGCAACAACTCGCCTAAAGAAATTATCCGCAAATTACCGCATTTCTGATTCACCGATAATTCTGAAGCCCTTTCTTTCGTAGAAGGTTGATTCTGGCTTAGAGAAATATCCGCAAGCGGACTCTTCTCAACTAAGAAATGCTCGTTGAATATTTGCTCTGGTGTTGTTGGTTCATCGGCTAACAGATTCTCTCGGAGTTTTATGGTGTTTGATGCGGATATTTGTTCCGCTTCATTTAGCCACGCTTTGAAGTTTTCAAGGCTGAGAATCTCCGCATTTGGAATTTGCGGATAATTGCGGTTATTTTCTGCCTTTTTTATGACGCTGACCGCAACCTTGCGTTTGTCATTTGGGTCTGGGTCTTTAGAAAGCCAGCCAACGTCGCAGAGATGTTTGACCCATCTTCCAAGTGTGTCGCTGCTCTTGCGGTCCGTCGCCTCTTTATTGTATTCTCTGGCAAGGTCTTCAATGCTGAAAGTGCTCTGCGTCTGCGACAAGGGTTCAACTGCCCTGTGATAGAAGTCAAGGATGTGTTGCGGTAGTCCAGTCACCGTGGTCTCTTCGACGTTTCTCCACAGGTCAAAAACGTATTCAAGGTCTTTCAACGCTGCCAAGATGTAGTTCTCCTCGGCTCCGTCTTCTTTTTCGGTCTGAATCTTCCTTGTCAACACTGGTCTTTGCATGCAGTGAAAGAACGCCAAAACCTCTATGAGCGCTGTTAAATGACTGAAGTCACGCATGGAACGAGTGTATTGAGTGGGAAAATGCTCAGCGAGTTCTCTTGCGTAAGGAATAGCCACATTTAGGTCTTCAAGTCGAGTTCGAAGCTCAGCTATATAGTCACAGAAAAGCGTGAAGTTGTGATCTTCTCGAAACTTCCAAGGCAGCGCTTTCCTCTCCCCAGTCAGCAGATTCGCCTCTCTAATTTTTGGTTCATCAGTTTCTGGCGTGACCGTGAAGCCTCTTGTAGCTAAGTCTTGGATGTATTTTTCATCGGTTGTGCAAAAGACGGTGGCTGGAAAGCCTCTGATAACGACGTGTGTGGTTCTGAGTTGACCTTTCGCCGTTTTATCTGTGAACTTGTAGGAAATCTCTTGTTTGTCGTGGCTTAAGATAGGTCTGAGCATGTTGTAGGTTTCAAAGTGTGGCGCCTCAAGGAAAACCAGAATTTTACCATGCAAGTCAACGAGTGTCCTAGCCGTTTTAAGGCGTTCGTTCCAAGCCTTCTTTTCGTCTTCCGAATCCTCTTTGCTTGGTTTCTGGCTGAAGTCGATTTCTTCGCCCTTGCTGTCAAGCGTTAGACCATAGGAATGAATAAGGGCTTTGGGACTAAGACCGCCAAGGAACCAAACGTCTTCTTCTGGGAAGTAACGGAGAGTCTGGGTCGCATTGTATGTTTTTCCGATGCTGCTTTGTCCTCGGAGAAAGAGGTTAATAGGGTTCTTGGTGTAGGCGCTCAAACCTGTAAGAAACACCATGTTCTTTGTCACGTAATCTCGCTTGACGGTTCGGCTGAGATGAAGCATGAACTTTTTGAGTATCTCTGGGTCCTTCTGCAACCTGACTGTTTCTCTGAGTGGCTCAAGAAATCGCTCTTTCTCGATGTTCTTAAGTCTCGCAGACGTGTGTCCGTTCTGGCATTTGAAAAAAGTAGTGCCTATGTCGTCTACATGGCTCTGCTGAACCTGACTGCCGCAGACTGGACAGACATAGCCTTCAACAAAGCCGAATGCGTTGAACTTGGGTTGAGCGAGTGGCGCTGAAGCTATGTCTTCAGATTCTGCCATGTTGACGCCTCACTGCTTTCGCTTTTGCCGATAGATTCGGTCCTCGCCGTAGAGCCAATATGAGAACTGGTAGTTGGGTCCGTGGTAGCGGTCCTTAATCGTGCTGTTGTTCTGCCTCAGAACGGCGTAGGCATGCGCCCACTTGTCAGGTAGGTTGCTCGATTTATGGGCTACTTCAAACTCGCCGAGTTTTTCGCCTTTCTGTTGCTCAAACTTAAGAATGGTGAAAGTCCCCTCTGGCACACACGTTGGGGGCTTCTTTTCTGCTTCGGCAAAACCCTTGGCCTCGCCGATTCTGTTGAGCAACTCGTCGATTCTTTCGACGCGGTATTGAGAGACGTCTCGCTCCAGAATGAGTAGGCCGATTTCGAAATCCGTCAGTTTGGAGACATCGATTTGTCCGATGGGAGAAGGCTTACTTGGAGATTGCGCCTCATTTCTTGTTGGGGCGGGTTCTTTGGGACTCGCTGTCATTTTTTATTCGTTGTGTCTGCCTCTAACGGAAGAGGCTTCCTTACAAACAAACTCTGCCACGCATATGTGGCCGTCAAGCTCTTGGTCATAGTCGCCGGCTTTGATTATGTCAACGTTGTCTTCTGTTCTGAACCGAGCCTTAGCCTTCGCTGAGGCTATTTTGATCAGTTCCAGTTTGTCCCGTATGTGGCCTTTGACGAGAAGTGCTTCTTGCTTCAGCTGCTTACCATTTGTTGTGGCTTTCTGCAATTTACTCGCCTCGAGCATATGTGGACATATGTGTGTCTCTTTTGGGTTAAGTTAATTGTCTAATGTTTCAAAGCGAGCGCGATTTGACTTGTTTGTAGATCTCTTTGATTGCCGCGATGGCTCCCTCAACGTACGAGTCTGAGAAGTCATCTGGAACTTTTGCGCCTAGGTTGCGCCTAAATTTGCGGAGAGAGTGTCTCATGTTGCTTATAGTCATGGCTTGAGCTTCCTCGGGGCTAAGTTTTTTTGAGTCGCCTACTAGGGCTGGTTCATATGATCCGGCGATGATTACGGCTGTGTCTATTACTTCGGCAGTGCGTTCTAGGTCTTGAATTGATAGCTTGGGTGCTACGTCTTCGTAGATGACCAGTTCGCCTTTTGTGTAGTCGGTTTTGCTCTCGTTTTTGAGTCTTGTTATAATGGAGGTTAGGTCTGTTTGTGTTCGTGTTTCGATGTAGTCTGTTATGGCGTTGCGGCAGATTTCAGACCAGTTAACTTCGGGGAGTTTATCCATTTTTTGGGCGACTTCATCTGGGAGATAGATTGTAACGTTTTTTCCCATGGTGGTTCACAAGGTTATGAGTGTTAATACGAAAGTGATATAAAGGTTTCTGTGGATTCTGTGGATTAAGAGTGTGAGAAGTATGAATACCCGAGTAACTGTCAAGCAACTGAGCCTTTCAAAAAGCAAGAATGCTCAGCTTAAGCAAAGTCAAAACAAGAAGGTTCGGGTTTCTCTAAGTATTGACCAGAATTTGCTCACGCTGATCGACGAAATGAAGGGATTAGCTTCTAGGTCTGCTCTTGTTGAGAAACTCTTGAAAGACCAACTCAGCATCAACCACAAAGAGAACTAAGAATAGAATTGGCTAAGCTTGCGGTTTGCGTATGCCAGCTGCGCAGGCTGGTGTTTTTGCGAGGGTTTTAGAGGTATCCTAAACGTTTTCATGAGTGTCAAGGTTCAAGGAATGTTTTATGGTGCAGACTCTTTGTGTTGTTGCGTTGCCGCCTTGAAGCTCGCACACGCCGCTTCAAACATGGCCACGTGGATGCTTTCTTTTTTGCAGAAGGCTCGCCATCCATACACTCTGACCACATCTTCCACAGTTGAGACCATTCGGGGAGTCCAAGAAGCTTGTCCTTCAGCAAATAAGGCTTCACTGTGGCAGAGCCCTCTGAAGGCACTTATGCTTCTCGATCTCGTAATGTGGAAGCCTGCGTGGACGCAGTTTCCGCAGATCCGAGCCGGGACAGACTTAGAATTCTGCACATGTATTTGAGGCTGAGAAAAGGGGAAAGGAGGCTCCTCAACATTCAACATTCTCTTATGATGGGTGTTTATAAAGACCTCTTCTTGAAGGGTTTGTGCGTTTTCCTCGACAGCGAAGAATCTGGTCAGTTTGCGCTGCAGCGTTCTCAACATGGTTCATGTAAGATATGTCTTGATGCGAACATAAATAGTCTCGGTTGCTATGCCTGCTTGAAAATAAAAAGATTATTTTTTCTACATTTAGGAACATTCGGTCTGCGTTATAGTTCAGACTAAGCACTGTGCAATAGTTCAGGCTATTGAGGCTGCTTCCCTGTTTATAGTCTTGACTATTGCTGCGGGTTGAGTCATGACTCTTGATGTTGCTCTCTGTTTCTATTGTCTGGGCAAAAGAGGAGGCTCTCAGTGGATTACTATGGGAATATACGAGTATGCTTATGCTAACCTAAAAAATAGAGGGGGGTAGGTCTGTTTGGTTGAAATTTCAAGCAAAAAGAGATGATGAGGCTGTAGAGCTTAAAAAATCGTAGGGGGGTATTCATTTTAGCGGTTTAAATCCGCGTAAAATTGACCTAGAAACTGTCTGACAATTTCTGCAGACAAATTGTTTGACAAACAAAGCGCCCCCCCTGGAAAATAAAAATACTTTTTTTATCATTCAGCAATGTACGTGTGCAATACGCAGGTCTGCTCTGCAGTTTTGATTAGGCTCCCGTAATACCTCAAGACCTATCCCTCTGTGAATTTTATCATTCATTAGAGAGCGGTAATTTTGGCGTTCTCAGGGAGTTTCAGCTGGATTCAATTATAGAAAAGGGTAAGAAATAGAAGTGCTATCTATTTTAGATTTAGCAGAAACATGCACAGCATAAGAAAACTCTATTGAGCATGGGAGAGTAGTTTGACAGAAGAAACAAGTTCTGCATCGATAGAGAAGGCTCGAGAAAGAATACGTGACTTAGTGGAGCGATACGATGATGCAGTCGCTAAGGACAAGGTTTCGCAATTCAGCGAGGCCGATGTGGGGTCAAAGTTCATTCTCCCTCTTTTGGAAGCACTTGGATGGGATACGAAGAACATTGATGAAGTCAAAGAGCAAAAAAGAACGCTTACAGGTCCAGCTGATTACTCTCTTAATGTGAGGAAAACTCCAAAGGTTATTGTAGAAATCAAGAAACTAACTGAAGATTTGGACTCCACCCGGGTTGTGCGGGGTAAAGAAGAAGGATTTGCCTATCAAGCAACACGATACGCCTGGCATCTGAAGGTAGACTGGTGTGTTCTCAGCAATTTTAAGGAGACTCGACTCTACTACGCCCACACGGTTAGACCGGAAGATGGCTTGGTTTTCAAATTCACTTACAACCATTACCTTGATGCTTCGGTTTTTCCAAAACTTTGGGTGTTATCCAAAGAAAGCATCTTGTCTGGAAAATTGGATACTCTTGAAAAACGCAGGACAAGAAGCGAAATAGATAAAGAAATACTTAATGACCTGTTCGATTGCCGCAAGCTCTTGGTAAACACAATCGAAAAGAACAACCCTAAGTTGGGCAGAGAGCTTGTCAAAGAGTCTGTCCAAAAAATCCTTGACCGAATTATTGTAATCCGAGTGGCTGAAGACAGAGGCGTTATTGGCGCTGATAGCCTCTGGAGAGAGCTTGAATCATGGCAAAACCGAGGACTGCCTACACCTTTCATGAGAAGTCTGAAGAGTGTATTTCGCGACTTCGACGAAATATACAACAGCAAACTTTTCGAGCCGCATCCTTGCGAGGATCTGGTTATCGAAAACAACGTTTTAGAACAGATTCTCTCAGCTCTCTACAAATACAACTTTGACCTCATCTCCGCAGACATTTTGGGCGCCATTTACGAGGACTACATAGGGCATATTCTCGCAGAGACCGAAGAGGGACAAGTTGAGATTGTGGAAAGCCGCGCTGAACGAAAGCGTGGCGGCATCTACTACACTCCCACTTACATTGTCGACTACATTGTGAAAAACACTTTAGGAGAAGTCCTAAAGACATGTAAGACACCAGACGACGTGTCCAAAATCAAGGTTCTTGACCCTGCGTGCGGCTCTGGCTCATTCCTTATCAAAGCGTTCGATGTGCTCAAACAGTGGTATGACGACTACAATCAGACGATTTTATCGAGGCAGAATCGAAACACCTTGGAGGCACACTTCGACGTTGTGCAGAATGTAGAGATGAAGATTCTTGAAGAGAACCTTTTCGGAGTCGACCTCGATCCGCAGGCCGCGGAAATCGCGGCTGTCAACCTAATGCTAAAAGCATTGAAAAAGGGAGAGAAGCTACCCAAAATACTCGGAGTAAATATTAGAATTGGCAACTCCTTGCTCTCTGGGTCAGAGCCAGAATTGAAAAGTCTTTCGCCGGAGATGCAAAAATCTCTGAGGACGTTTGATTGGAGAAATGAGTTTACAGAGATTTTCGCTAATGGAGGCTTTGATGTCGTGTTCGGGAATCCGCCTTACTTTAAAATCCGTAAGGACAGCCCAATCAAAATGAGTGAAGACCATAAGGAAATCCAAATGGGCATGATGAACGTTGCATCCGTCTTCCTGAATAAGGCGTTCAAACTCACGAGAACCGGCGGATGCGTTGGCATGATTGTGCCTAAACAACTCTCTTATACAGAAACATGGGGCAAAATACGTTCAATAATTCTGGAGAGAACCAACGTCGAGAAAGTCGTGGACTGCAGACGAGCCTTTGAAGAAGTTCTCCTTGAGCAGATCATAATCGTATTTCAGAAAAGCATGCCCCAAGGCGATAGCCTATACGATGTCGGGGAGATAGTCGACAAGACAATTGAGGAGACTGCGACCGTCAGACAATCATTGGCAAAATCAGAACGGCTGATATTTGTGGAGCCTAACCCTTTGTCCTACAAAATAAGGGAAAAGGTAAGCAGTTCTGGAGCTCGCTTCGGAGATGTTGCTGATATATTCATGGGAGCGTTAAGCCGTCACGCTGCTGATATAAAGTGCCTTCACAACGAATACCGAAAAGGCGATGTTAAGATACTTCGAGGAGATGACATTCAGCGGTATCAAATACGCAGCGCTCTCTTCTTTGACCCAAACGCCGAGGAGATGGCTTCCTACAGAAAGGATATCGAGAAACTCCTGGTCCCGCATATTGTCGCCCAGAGAATAGTAGCACACGTGATGAATCCCAAGCCTCACATAATACTGATGGCTGCTTACGAAGACGCAGGAGCTTTCTCATTCATTACAGTAACTAACTTTATTGTCAGAGACCAGAGTTGCGACTACAGATACCTTCTGGCTCTTTTCAACTCGAAGCTCTACTCTTATTACGTGTACAAATTCATTTACAACAATGCTATCCGATCAATGGACTTAACCAAAGCTTATGCAGAACGGATACCTCTTCGTCGAATCCCTCTGGAGGAACAACGACCATTCATAGAATTTGTTGACAAAATGCTGTCATTGAAACGTAAGCAACTCGCCCTTATTGTCGATTTTAAGCGGTATTGGGAACCTATGGTCGACCAAGTTAAGTTGAGGCTCTTCTACGATGCTTTAAGTGTGGACAGGAAGGAGCTACTTAATCGGGTGGCGAAGGGTTCAATTAGAAATGTAGATGTTGTGGAGTCTGGTGATTGGCTTACATTCATTGCCGATTACTCAGTTGTCGAAGATGGAGTGAAAAAGGAATTCAACAAGGTTCCCATTCTAAAGTGCAGAATTGGAGACGAAGCTTTGAGAAAGTTCATTCTCCATGTAATGTTAAATCATGAAAGATGGTTGACAGCGGGCAATCTTTCATCGAAAATTCTGAGCGCTCCTATACCGCGATTCGACAAAAACGAGGCTAAGAACTTGGAAGCCATTCGCAAGGTAATGCGCAACTACTTAAAAGCAGTTGATGAGAAGGAGAGACTGGAAGCAGAAGTAAAAGAAATCGATGCAAAGATTGATGATGCTATATTCAAGCTTTACGGCTTGACAAATGCAGAAATCAATTTTATCAAATTAGAATCCGGGTTATGACCTAATGCATAGAGCCTCTCTGGCACAACTCAACTTTTAATAGCCCTGGAATTGTAGAAACTGTCGGGGTTAAATGTGCACGGACAATGGATGGCTGGCGGAAGACGTCCGTCCACAGTTAGTGATTGGAGAAAGCTAATACAGGATTTCAGAGACCAGTTTCCTTACGACGCCTTTAGCGCTCTGGTGGTTGAGACATTTGCTAATGCGCTGGATGCAAAAGCGACAAGAATAGACATTCAAGTTGATGGCAACCTGTATCGAATACTGGACAATGGCAGCGGCATGTCGGAACACGATTTCAGAGAATATCACAACGTTGCATCTCTCACAAAAACCCGTGGAGAAACAATTGGATTCGCTGGAGTAGGGGCGAAAATCTTCCTCGATAGAGCCGAACACATAATCACCGAGACTAAATCAAAGGATTTCCACGGAGCTACGCAATGGGCTTTCTATGACGAATCCTTAGAGTGGGAACCTGTAGCGACTGCAAACCGAATCAGCTACCCAACAGGTACATACGTAGAAGTTGAAATGACAAATACCGACGACCTCAACAACTCAAATCCAGAATTTATCAGGACACTTCTGCAACGGCACTATAACCCTGCTTTGTTAGGCTATTACAATCTGAGAAACGTCACTCTTAATGGAAGAATCGTGGAACCTTGGCGAGTTCCTGAGAATCAGATAGACAGACAAAAAGAATTCGATTTTAAGTATGCAGGGCACCGTATCAGAGGGTTTTTTGTTAAATCTAAAAGTCCGGTCCCTGACGAATTTCAAGGTCCATTCATCGCAGTCTACGGCAAAAAAGTCACACAGGAATGGTTTAAGCAATATCCAATCAGTAGCGAGACTTTCTACGGCTTAATCCTTGCAGACCATCTCATAGACATTCTACGAACATCCAAATCAGATTTTGAACGCACATCATGGACGTGGAAAAGATTCCATGGAAAGATGGGACGATTGCTTTCAGACTGGCTGAACGAAATTGGAGCAAAACCAAGACCGCCTCCAATGCCAACTGACATGGACCGAATGTCAAGAGAAATTGAAAAGAGTATAAATGATGTCCTGAAAATGCCCGAACTTGCTGATTTCGCCAACAAAATATTCCAAAACATGATACAAAGAGCTGTGGCAATCCAAAACCCAGCCGGAGAGCTTAGTGGAACCCTAACGGAAGGCGCGCAGCAGACAGCAGGAACATTAGGCGGACCAACCGAAGGAAAAGGCGTGCCAACCGTGGGTGACGACGAAGGAAGAGGAATCGTAGAAGATGACAGTGGTCAAACGCCAATCGAGAGAGCAAGACGCAGAGTCAGAGGTGGCATAAGAATAGGCTATGACGAACAGCCTGCAAATCTCTCAGAAGCTTGGATAGACCCAGGAAAACCAGCCATAATAATAAACACAGGTCACCCCGCTTGGAAAGTTGCTGACGGGTTAACACTGCAAGCCCGAGATGAGCGCGTTAGAGTTTACCACATACTGCGTTCAGTCTTCAATACGCTTGCAGAGGAAGGAGGACCAGAAACCACCAAGGAATCTTTGGCCAAACTCTTCTCTTGCTGGTGTAGCTCGTACCTGAGGTAACAGCTTTGGAAATACCATTAGAGATCATGAAGATTAGAGACCCAGACGGCAGAACCAGTTTCAAGGCGATAATATCTTTTGGGGACGCAATCGCACACTCAGAGCAAAGCCAGAAACTCATTCAAATCCAGAATCAATATACAGAGCTGGTTAACCGCTGGCAAAAAATGTTCACAGAATTACGGAATAATCGCAGACTAATGGCGGACTCCCAAAAACAATGGAAACTGGCAGATGAAATCTACTCGTTCGGCAAAAGGATTGAGAAAGAAGGATATTTCTTTGCAAACTCTTCTGAAGCACTGTCCAGAGATTTAGGCGTATCAAAATCTCGGCTAAATTACCTAATGAAATTCAGAAAGTACTATCCTTCAATTGAACTCGTGTCCCCAAAAATCAACTATTCCAAATACCAGGAAATCCTTGACATCAAAAACCCACAGATAAGACAAGAATGTGAAAAGAAAATAATCTCTGGAGAGTTAACGAAAGACAGCGAAATAAGAGCCTTCAAAAGGAAATATCGACGGAGCGGAGCAGTTGATTAAGACTTGAAGCAATTTATGAAAAGCACTCTTTTTACGTTCCATCCTAACTCCTGTCTCTTTTAAAATTACAAAAAACTGATGCAGATAACGAACGTGTCTGCCAATTCAGCGTATATGTGACTGATTGATTAGACTTAAATCTCCATAAGCAGAAATCAAAGTGGAGAGATGGCTTTTGGTTCGTCTTGCTGTTCTAAGCGATGCCCACCTTCTTATGCAGGCTGATTGGGTCGAAAGTGAAGAACAACTCACGCGAGAAGGAAATGAGGTACTACAAAATTTCCAGCAATCAATATTATTGGTTGAAAAAGACAAGCCGGACGCCATTATTCTGGCTGGCGACATGTTTGACTATCGAACGAAAAGCGGTCAACGAGTGGCCCATCGAGAAGGAGAAAAATACATGGCCAAAATTAGAACCGCTTTCGACCAAATTACTGACAATTTGAGGTGCAAAGCCTACTCATTGAAGGGAAACCATGACTCAGAAGCGGTGTTGAAAAGCACGGAGAAAGCTCTTAAGGATAAGTTCGTTTTCGTTAAGAACACCCAAATCGACATATGTGGAGTAAACACTTTCTTTCTAAACTCTAACTACCAGCAAGGTTTCTACGAAATAAGTCTAGACAACATTCCAACCGGAGCTGATCAAGCAATAATTCATGAGTCAGTTCCTGTGTGGACGGTTCAAGGACTCAGCCAAGAAACAATCAAAAACCTGGGCTCCCGATTCAAACTGATGATAAACGGACACATGCACGCTTTCGTCGAAAAAGCCTGCAATCTTCCAAACTTCTATTTGGCGCCAGCCTTAATCCCATCAAGAGAAATAAAAGGCAATTGGATGGTCTCTTATGAAGACCCAAGACTCCTTGAGCCGAATACACGATCAACACCTTTTGGATACCTCCTAATTGAGGATGGAAGCATCAATTTCAGGTCATATGAGCCCTCACAAATTGTCGTTCGCGTCAGGCTAAGCGCAGACAAAACAGAAGCTTTGCTCGCGGACTTAAAAGCGGTCTACGACTCACTTGCATCAAGACCAGACAAAGACAGATTAAGAGTCTGGGTTGAAGCACAAACGGACCCCATTACCGTTGAACGACTACTCTGGCCAGAGGTCAGACGCTACAAAGAAATATGGACAATTGACATCGAAAGGATGCCAACCCAGCTGCCTCCAATTGCAGGAAAAGAAGCTGCGCAAATGTTTGCAGGAAAGGCGTTCAATCTTGCCGAACTCAGAGAACCTGTGTTTAATTCTCTCTCCGGAAAGGAAAAAGAACTTGCGCTGAAAATTTTTGACAATATATTCACAAAGGATGTCCTCTCAAGCAGACCTAATGAAATTGACCTTTTCAAGAGATTCCTAGAGATAGTATCCAAGCAATATCAGACTCGTAACACGTTTACCCAGAGAGCCTGGGAACTTGCAAAAGGGTGAGCTGAATGAAGCTTATTCACGTAGCTTTAGAAGGAGCTCTCGAACTGGAAGGAACAATAGGTCTCCCGAACAATAAAATTGTGGTTTTGTACGGAGCCAACCAGCAAGGGAAAACAAACATAGTGAACGCAATACGTTACGCCTTTCTCAAAGAAGTGGGCAAGAGAAAAAGCAAACTACGATACGATGACTGGGTACTGCCCTCCAGCCAAGAAATTGCACCCACAAATCGAGACGCCAGAATTGAGATAATCTTTGAGATGAATAATATCAAATACAGACTTTCAAGAAACATATCAAGACACGGAAAAGACACATCCACACTTTCGAGACTTGATGAACTTGGTGGAACAGAAGAACGCGTTGATCTAGCAAATTTTCTGAAAGAGAACCTCAAAGCCGGGCTTCTCGATGCACTGTTTGCTCCAGAAATCGCTGGAGGATTCAAACGACTTTATGGTCGAGACATCGACGAATCGATTGCGATGATATTCAAAGAGATAACGGCGACTAGACACTTATCAAACAAATTCATGGAGAGACTTGGGCGAATGCAGAAAGCCGCTGATGCTGAGATTGTTAGAATAAAAACAGATTACACAACTTACCTGACTGAAATTCTTAAGACCTGTGACAGTCTCAAGCAACAAGCAGAATACGCAACCCTTTCTAAATATGAAGCTGGACAGACGGTCACTAGGATAGAAACGCTTGCCAACGTAGTGAGAACCAAAGTCACAGGGCTCAAACAGAACGAGCTTCTTACGACCGTTGAGACAATGCTAACCAAGGCAAAGATGCTTAAGACTCTCGATGAAAGACTTCAAGAACGCAAGCAAATAGAAAATTCGATAGAGCAGCTAAAAGAAGTTATTTCAGATAAAGAGCATCTGCACGGCTACATTGAAACTTTATCTCAGGTCGCTGATCTGAATGATGAGATAGGAGCGCCACCAAATTTCATTCAGCCTGATGTTTCAAGGAAGACTGTATTCGTCTACAACCAATTCAAGACAGCGAAGTCTCTTAATGAAGAGGCCATGCAAGAAGCAAAGAAACTCAATATAAGTCTTGAGAACGTCAATGAAACAATCGAAGAATGTAGTTCTGTTCTGAAAGTTTTGGGGCAAAAGCAAAAAGCAGGCGAAGAAAAAGAGGCCGCCGTGACTAAAATTGGGGTAAAAGCATATACTGTTATCCCAATTCGCGTCCTGACACAAGACCCGACCTTCACAGTCCTTAATAGGCAACCAATTCCAAAGGGTGCTTATGAAGAGAAGAGGAAATACTTCAAACAACAATCTCAAAAACTAAAGCAGTTGAAAAACATAGCCAAGAAAGACAAAGATGCCAAACAACTTTTGGAAACATTTCTCAAAAAGAGCAGGCCAAGCCTCTCAGATGTAGAAGAGCGTCTGCAGACGGGATCAGAAGAGCTTCGTAAAGCTATTGATGGATGGCAATTAGGAATAGCCAATGGCGTCTCTGCCTTTGTAGGCGAGAAGTTCGAGATACCAAAGAAGATTGAGCACATCGAAGAAGCAGACACACTCTGGAGTGATGCTAAGCGACAAATAGAGACAAAGACCAAAGAATACCTATCCAATCTTAACGAGAGAGTACTCCAGATCGGTTTCTCAATCACATCATTTAATGAAGATTCGGTGCGAAAACTGTTAACGGAATTGGAAAAGGAAAAGTTGCAAATTCCGCAGTACGAGAAAGCTATCGATTTCCTTGAAAATACCAAAGAGAGATGGCGCGAGAACGATGAAGCATACATCGACTTTAGCGCAATACCAGCAATTGCGGAACAAGCATCCAGGGTCTTTCACGCTGTTCTTGAAAATTGCATTGATGAGAAAGATCTCAAAGAGGCAATAATAGAGACATTTAATGAAATCATTAAAGAAATGAGAGAAAGGAAGCTCATAGAAGCTTACCCCGAAATCTCAGCAAGAGAGCTCCAAGTAAATGTCAAATACAAAGACAAAGAAGTAACTCACCCAGCAGGCTCCGAAAAAGCATTCTTCAGCCTAGCAATACTTACAGCACTTGGTCACTACTTCCAAATGCCCATACTCATCGACGAAGTAGCCAACAACCTCGATCAAAACAATCTTCCCTCATTCTTCAACTTAGCGTTAGAGCAAAAGTCGCGAAGAGGCATCCAATACTTACTCTCCATCAAACAAACACGAGATTTTGACCTCGAAGGTTGGGTCAGAGAAATGGCGGACGAATTAGAAATCTACGAACTTGAAGGAAAGAAGATTCAAAAAAAGTCGCTGATTTAATTCATAAAGGGAAAAGTATCCAAGTGGAATCGAAACAACAATGTTTTAAGCCTGTGGAATACAGCAATAGAATTTAGGTAATTGGGGGGTTTAGCACATGAAATTCGGGAACATGCTTTTGGCTGAAGGAAAAGACCTTTTCTATATCATGCACTTGAGCTATGGCCGCGCTAAAGGGGAGCGAGAAAGGCTTTGGAATTATGCTAAAGAGAACAATGTCATAGGTCTTGACTATCCAGATGTGGTGAGAGACGATTGGGTTAGAGTTCGAGAATCTGTGAAACGATTGCTTCCGAAAATTTGGATCAGGCAATTTGATATGTTCTGTAGTGAAATGCATGTGAGCGACATTGTGGTGGCATTAAATGGTTGGGATTCATTTCTGGGAATTGCTAAGATAACCGAGCCCAGACACAAATTTGATATAAAGCTATCTGGCACAGAAGCTACTGGGTTCTTCGATCACATAAGGCAAGTCGAATGGATAAGAAAACGAGAATATGCTAATCGCCTTACATTACCTCAGCCAATCCAAGGGTTCAACAATACCTTGTCAAAGGTTACTCCTAATTCTCAACGCTGGTCAATCCTGACAGACCTGAGCATATAGTTCGAAGCGTACCCTCAGAAAAGCCTAGCCAAGAATCCGAAATGACCCGCAAAGGAATGCACGACGCTTGACGGGGGTCCTTATTAACGTAGGCTCGAGCAGTCGAGATCCTAACGGCAGAGGACGAATTTTTAACGACTCTTCATTTGAATATTTGCCAATTCCAGAAGGGTCGCAGACAAGAGGAAAAGTGCCCACATATCGCGACTTGGGATTCACCGATGTCACATTCCCAGAACTTCCAGTGCACCTGGACCCAGAGTTCAAAACGTATACCTATGGTCACGTTAGAAGAGGATTTGGCGACATAACAAACCTCCTTCGACTTGAGGAAGGTAATACTCTCTTCTTTTTTGCGACGCTGCAACAGGAAAGGTACTGGTCTACTTACATAATAGGCCACTTCAAAATTGAGAACATCTACGATTGTCGGCAACTTTCAACGCAAGAAATTCTAAGTTTCAAGTCTAGAGGATTTGCCAGCAATTCTCATCTGAAAAGAGTTAATCCATCTGTTGATCTTCTAATTAAAGGCGGAAAAGGTTCTAAACTCCTTCGACGGGCATTCCCACTAGCTGAGAAACAAGACCATCTGGCTTTGCGGAACTCTCTAAGAGATATTATATTTACTGCAACCGGGAAGAAGATTTTGTCTGGAACGCCTTGGTTCAGATGGACTCTAACCTGCGAAAGCGCAGATGAGTTACATAGACTTATCCAAAACTGGCAAATTCAAACTTGAGTAAGCACGTGATTATAATATCCCCATTTTCTTTGCGTATTCTATTTCCCGTTTGGTGACGAACCTTTCTCTAAACCTATCGGCGTTAATTTTTCTGCCTCGTGCCTTAAGTCTCCTCATTAACATTTCCCGGATGTGAAGTTCAGCCAAATCTAAGTAATCCTTACTCTCCACGGCGTTTTTACGGATTGCCTGCATTATCTGTTCAGTCAATTCCTTTTCAACGACATAATTTCGTCCATAGACACTATGGAAAGGGCTGATTTTTTCTTCCGAGGGATAGAGCAAATTGCGTCTTCTAAATTCACTTTCAAAATCCCTCATCGGTGTCGCTTTGCTATAAGGGACAACATAAGCCTGAGCAGCTACCAAGGCTGTACGAGGCTTCCAAATCCCATCTTTGATGCCTTCTATCCTCCTAAATCTTCGGATTTCCTCGTAAGCGCCGATAAAATACGGCTTCTTATTCTTTTCATCTCTAGTCCACACGATCAGATTACCTGCTTTTCCTGTCTCGAAATAGTTTTGAACTTTATCTTGCTGACAAAATTCCAGTAAGTTATAGGTTTTTGTCTCGAAATTTGGCTCGTAAGGATGATCCCAACGGCGAACATAAAAGCCTCTAAACGGCTCAGGTTCTGTTTTTGCAACTATCAAGACAGATGATGATTCTGCATCTTTGTTGACAAACTCTATGTGTTT
>Ga0315314_1001922_pt1 | contig 17651 bp, 10 predicted proteins | sample TDP9_MG_FD_203631 | JGI IMG/M metagenome (GOLD analysis project Ga0315314, IMG submission 203631) | Freshwater sediment microbial communities from Lake Towuti, South Sulawesi, Indonesia - TDP9 | ecosystem: Environmental > Aquatic > Freshwater > Lake > Sediment | place: Indonesia: South Sulawesi...
CCTGCACATTGACCGCCGTGCCCAGGTCCTCGGCGATCTTGTTCATCCTGCGGTAGTGGGTGGCGCGGGGATTATGCCAGGAGCGAAACACGGCATCGCGCGCCATGGCCAACTGCTGGCGGGCGTCCTGCGGGAAGGCCTTCCCGGTCTTCTTCTCGACCAACTTCTGGTACTCCGCAATGACGGCCTGTAGGTCCTCCGCCGTCAGGTCGGTGTCGAACTTGGCCTGGACCTTCTTCTTACGCCCGTCGAAGATGTGCTCGAATTCCGACTTGGGGATCTCCAGCACCACGTTGCCGAACATCTGGATGAAACGCCGGTAGCAATCGTAGGAGAAGCGCGGATTGCCGCTCTTGGTTTCCAGCGCCTTCACCGTCTCGTCGTTCAAGCCCAGGTTGAGGATGGTGTCCATCATGCCGGGCATCGAGAACTTCGCGCCCGACCGGACGCTGACCAGCAGCGGGTTCTCCGGGTCCCCGAGCTTCTGCCCCATGCGCCTTTCCAGTTGCGCGTGCGCCTGGCGGATCTCTTCGTCGATCTCGGGCGGGATCCGGCCGCCCTGGTCAAAGTAGATGTTGCAGACTTCGGTCGAAATCGTGAAACCGGGCGGAACGGGCACGCCGGCCCGCGACATCTCGGCCAGCCCGGCCCCTTTTCCGCCCAGCACGTCCTTCATGGTCCCGTCGCCGTCGGCCGTACCGCCGCCGAAAGCGTACACGTATTGAGCCATACCAGTTATTTCTCCTCTTGTTGCGTAGTAACAATCTCCGAGAAGTCGGCGATTGCCGAAAACTCGCTTAGTAAGTTGTGTAACAGCGTCAGCCGGTTTTGCCGGACGCTCGGGTCCGGGTCATTTACCAGGACCTTGTCGAAGAAAAGATCGACCTTCGGCCGCAGCGAGGCGATCAGCTCGAGCGCGGCCGTGTAGTTCCTCTCTTTCCGGAGCTTCTTGACGCGGCGGCGCAGGCGCAGGAACGCCGAGTGCAGGTCCGCCTCGGGCCCGGCCTGTAGGGGCGGGGCATGCCCCGCCCCTACAGGGGGCTCAAAAGCCGCCTGCCGAAGGATGTTCTTGATCCGCTTGAAGCTGGCCGCCAGCGGCTCGAAGTTCTCGGTCGGCCGCACGGCCCGGAGCGCCTTCAGACGGCTCTCGAGATCGGTCAGGTCGTCGTAGCCGGCCGCCAGGACCGCGTTCACCTCGTCATAGCGAAAGGCGCGCACGTCCCGGAAGTAGTACCGGATGCGGTCGAGGAAAAAGTCGGCCAGTTGCTGGTTGCCGCCGCTGAGCTTCGAAAGCGGAATAGCCAGCCGGCCTTCCACCAGGATCCGTACGATGCCCTGGGCCGCGCGCCGCAGCGCGAACGGATCGCGCGAGCCGCTCGGGATCAGCCCCAGCGAAAAGCAGCCCTGAAGCGTGTCGAGCTTGTCGGCGATGGAAAGCAGTTGCCCGGTCACCGTGGCGGGAATCGCATCCTCCATGCTCGCCGGCCTGTAATGTTCGTAGATGCCGCGCCAGACTTGCTCGGGCTCGCCTTGCTCGCGCGCGTAAAGGCCTCCGACCACGCCCTGGAGTTCGGTGAACTCCTTCACCATCTCGGTGGTGAGGTCGCATTTCGCCAGCAGCGCCGCGCGCTCCACCGGGGCCGGGTCCGCCCTGGCCAGCCGCGCCAGCCGCCGCCCGAGCCGAACCATCCTCTTCGTCTTGTCCAGGTACGAGCCCAGCTTCGCCTGGAAGGTGACGTGCCCGAGGGTCTGGACCCGGTCGGCGAGCTTCTTGTGCTGGTCCACCGTCCAGAAGAAGTGCGCATCGTTGAAGCGGGCCCGCAGCACGTGCTCGTTGCCCTGGCGCACCAGGCCTTCCGGGTCCGCGCTGGTGTTCATCACCGCGATGAAATGCGGCGCCAGCTTTCCCTCCCGGTCTTCCACCGAGAAATACTTCTGGTGGTGCCGCATCACCGTCACCAGCACTTCCTCGGGGAGCTTCAGGAACTCGGGATCGAAGCTGCCCAGGATGGGCGTCGGGTACTCCGTCAGATAGACCAAGGTGCGCAACAGCTCGGGATCCTGCTTGAGTCCCAGGTTCGTGCCTTCCAGAAGCCGCGCGGTCTCGCGTTCGATCTTCTGCTGGCGCTCAAGGGCCGAGACCAGCACAAAGTTCTTCTTGAGCAGTTCGGCGTAACTCTCTGGATGGACAGGGACTTGCCCGGCTCCCAACAGCCGGTGGCCCTGGCTCACGCCGCCGGACCGGATCCCGGCGATTTCGAACGGAATCACCTCATCGCCCAGCATGGCCACCAGCCAGCGGATCGGCCGGATGAACCGCGGGCCGTTCCTCCCCGTCCAATACATCGTCCTCGGGAAGTGGATGCTCAGGATGAGCTGGGGCAGGGCGCCGGCAAGGATCTCGCTGGTTTGTTTGCCCGCGATCTTCCGGCGGTAGCAGAGATAGTCGCCGCGCGCCGTTTGCTGGACCTCCAGGTCCGCCACCGTCACGTTCAGCTTTCGTGCGAATCCCAGCGCGGCCCCGGTCGGCTCGCCGTCTTTGAAGGCGGCCGACTGCGGCGGGCCGAGGATCAGTTCTTCGGTGTCCGCCTGCCGCTCTGGCAGCCCCCCGGCTCGGAGCGCCAGTCGCCGCGGCGTGCCATCTGCGCCGAAGCGCACCGTGTCCGCGTCCAGCCGGTTATCCTCAAGCAGCTTCTGAAAAAGATCCCGCAAATGATCGAGCGCCCCGGGAATCATCCAATCGGGGATCTCCTCGGTTCCGATCTCCAGCAGGAACGGCAGGGTTCTCATGCCGCGGCCCCCGTCGTGGTCTGCTCAATCCAGGCCTGGGCGACTCCGACCGCCAGTTTCCGCACCCGCCCGATCACCGCCACCCGCTCGGTGACGCTGATCGCCCCGCGCGAATCGAGCAGGTTGAACAGGTGGGAGCACTTCAGCACGTGATCGTAGGCGGGCAGGACTGGGAACCGCTTCTTCTCGGGATAGTCCTTGTAGGCGTCGAGCAGCCGCTGGCATTCAGCCTCGTGCAGCCCGAACAGCTTCCAGAGGGTCGGGACGTCGGCCAGGTCGAAGTTGTAAACCGAGAACTGCAACTCGTCGGCCAGCCGCACGTCGCCGTAGCTGACCCCTGGCGACCACTCGACCTCGTACACGCTCTGCCTGCCTTGCAGGAAGGCTGCCAGCCGCTCCATCCCATAGGTCAGTTCGGTGGGCACGAGGTCCAGGTCCATACCTCCGCACTGCTGGAAATAGGTGAACTGCGTGATCTCCAGGCCGTCCAGCATGACCTGCCAGCCGATGCCCCAGGCGCCCAGCGTGGGCGATTCCCAGTTGTCTTCCTCGAACTTGATGTCATGCTTTCGCAAATCGATGCCAATCGCTTCCAGGCTCTGGAGATATTGATCTACGACATCGTCCGGCGACGGCTTCAGGATCACCTGCAATTGCCAGTGCTTGTACAGCCGGTTCGGGTTCTCGCCATAGCGGCCGTCGGTCGGTCGCCGGCTCGGCTGGATGTAGGCGACCCGGTAGGGCTGCGGGCCCAGCACGCGCAGGAAGGTCTCCGGGCACATCGTGCCGGCGCCGACCTCCAGGTCGTACGGCTCCTGGATCACACAGCCCCGCTCGGCCCAATAGTGTTTCAGCTTGAAGAGTATTTCTTGGAATGTCTCCATCTACACCGTTTCCAGGATGGGAGCGGTGACGAGTTTCCTTTCAATGTGCTCCTCGATCCGCCGGACCAGAAACCGCCTGAGATCCGCCGCGGTCTCCCGCTTCCATTCCCGCCGGGCCAGCCGCCCGATCGGGGTGTGCAGCATCTCCTCGGCGATCGCCCGGGATTCCGGTCCCACCCGCAGTTCCGGCAGAAAACCCGACAATCTCACCGCCCATAGGCTGAAATAGCTGACCGCCGGCCAGACGCCCCGCCCCTGCTCGCTACGAAGATGCTCCAGCACCGCCAGCAGGAGCCGGAAGAACAGCTCGTTTGGCTCCGCCGGCGGCAGGAGCTGCTCGGAGACTTCGGCGATGTAATCGAGCGCAACTCCTGCCGAATAATCCGCGACCACGTTGAACTGGGATGTGATCAACTCGCAAGTATCCAGGTTGACCAGCTCCCGGTTCTCCTGCTGGAAGTAGAACATCTTTACGTGCGAGAGGCGCTCCAGGCCGGCGCCGAAGCGGCTCCTGGGCCGCCGCGCCCGCCTGGCCACTCCGCGCAGCTTCCCTGCATCCCTGGCCAGGAAGCTAACGATCAGGTCCGCTTCTCGGAAGGGATGCGTCCGCAATACGATCGCCTCGCTCACCCGGGCCGGCATCGCAGCGATCAGTGAATATTTCAGAGTAACACAGTGGAATTCGCGAGCGCTCAGCCGCGCGGCCGCTCTGCTCGGCCGGGCTGGCCGCCGTCAAACGGGAGCGCCTCCGGTCAATGTGAAGCTGGCCGCTTTCTGGCTTTCTTGACCTGCTTGGCGAGAGCGGGTCCCGGCCCGTCGTGCTGAAGAGCTATCAGGATCAGAGGCAAATCCTCCACCCTGGCGGCGGCAACGTGCCTTTCGGCGTCCGACATCTTCGGCCCACGGTCAGTCAGATAAGCTCCGAGTCGATCACTCGGGACAACGAGGACGCCGACATCGATTTGTCCCCCAATGATGGCCTTCCGCAAATGAATCAGGTCAACGACGAGCAAATCGCTCCTTGCTGAGAACTGGACCTCGACGCCCAGACAGGCCCGCACCCCGTTTACGACCTGACATTTCGTCCAATCCACACCGCCGGTTTGCTTCTTCAACCACCCGGGGTACTTCTCAAACTGGCTGTCGATGAGCTTCCGGACGGCCGCGCCGCCGTTGGCGTCCTTTTCCTCTTTGACGAGGAGCCGAAAGCCCGTCAGGATGGCGCGTAATTCGCTCAGTAGCGTGGTGAGGCCAAGGCGCTCGGCGCGTTCAACTGCTCCGTTGTAAGCTTTCTCGTCTGCGATTCTCGGCATGCTGGAAGGCGCAAGGTAAGCTTTGAGTCAGACTGTTGGAACAGGCGCGCCAGCGAGCTGGGCGCGCCAGGCTTTGAGTGGGGGAGGTTTCTTCGGAACCGCTCCCGGATCAGGCTGCAATCGACGATCTCTGATCCCACCCAGTACCGGCCCAACCTCTCGGCCGACTCATAGGTTGAGCCGCCGCCGCCGAAGGGATCCAAAACGACATCGCCTGGATTGGTCGACACCTCGATGCAGCGGGAGGGGATAACCGGCTTCAACTCATTGACGTGCCAGCGCGCTTTGAATTTCTGGTGCCGAGCTGGAGCCGTGTCGTCCCAAAAATCAGTCAGGTTCAGACCGCCGGGGTTGAGGTATTTCCGGTGGCCCCCGTAATCCTTGATATCTTTGCGGCAGTGGCGGCACTGGGGTATGGGGAGCCGCAGACGGTTGAACGTCTTGGGGAGGCCCCTCGTGAAATAGAGCAGCCCGTAATGCGCGGGGTACAGCTTCTTTCCTCTTGGGAAGGTGCCCTTCATCGAAACGGCAATCCAGTGCCGGAACATCATCCCGCGCCTTTCCAAGTGCGAAGCGAAATGGTATCCCCATCTTGGAAGGCTGTAGACGAAGACCGCTCCGCCCGGCTTCACGACGCGGACGCATTCGTCCAGCCAAAGGAAGCACCAATCCAGGTATTGGTGGTCTTCCCAGTCATCCTTGTCGGCCCCGTTGCCATAGTCCTTGCCCAGGTTGAAGGGCGGATCGGCGAACACACAATCGATGGTCGCATCCCGCAACGCCGCGAACAGGTCCATGCAATCGCTGTTGTAAACCACACCGAGGCTCGTGCCGAAGGCCGGACGCATCGTTGTACGGGGTACCAGCTTATCACGGTCTGCTGGCTCTTCCCAGTCGAACAGCAGGTCCATTTGCGGATGCCGGTTTCTCCCGCTCACACGGATTTCCTTATCGATCAGGTTCTGCCACCCATTATAAGGCGAAGAAGAGGCGAAAGCAAGCCTCTTCCAACAACCGAATCTCCCCTTCCGTCAATAAGATACGGCACGATCCTGGATGGCACGGCGACGGGATATGCGGAGCAGTGAGAGGAGCCGCTCTCCTGATTCTCTTCTCCCGACTTCTGTAGAATGGCCTTGGTGGGCCCTCTTCGGTTCGACCAAGCCAGACAGTGCGTCATCGACACGGTCAGAGCGGCCGGTGTGTCCGTGCCGCGGGAACGGGTCGCGCTGGGAGCGGCGGCTGGCCGCGTGCTGGGCGAAGACATTGAAGCCGACCGCGATTATCCGCCCGTCGCGCGCTCGATCCGCGACGGCTTTGCGGTGCGCGCCGGGGACGCGCCCGGCCGGCTGCGGGTGATCGGCGAGGTCCGCGCCGGCGACGTGTTCTCCGGGCGGGTCGGGCCCGGCGAAGCGGTCGAAATCATGACAGGGGCGCCGCTGCCGGCCGGCGCCGACGCCGTCATCATGGTGGAGCACGTCGGGCGCAACGGAGAGTACATCACCGCGGATCGCGCCGCCGAAACGGGGCAGTTCATCAACCCGCAGGGCGCGGAGGCGCGGCGCGGCGAGCGGCTGCTGGCGGCCGGCGAGCGTCTCGGCTTCGCCCAGATCGCTCTGCTGGCCACCGTGGGCCGGGCGGACCTCCGCGTTTACCGGCAGCCGCGCGTGGCCATCGTCGCCACCGGCGATGAGATCGTCGAGGTTTTCGAGGAGCCGCTCGGTCACCAGATCAGGAACTCCAATGCTCATTCGCTGGCCGTCCAGGTGCGCCGGGCCGGCGGCGTCCCGGAGATCCTGCCCGTCGCCCGGGATGTTTACTCCTCCGCCCGCGAGCTGGTCGAGCGCGGGCTGCAACATGATTTGCTGCTGCTCTCCGGCGGCGTCTCGGCCGGCAAGTACGACATCGTCGAGCAGGTGCTCGGCGACCTTGGCGCGGAGTTCTTTTTCAACCGGGTGCTGATCCAACCCGGCCAGCCGCTCGTCTTCGGCCGGGCGGCGGGAACCTTCTTCTTTGGCCTGCCGGGCAACCCGGCTTCCACCATGGTGACGTTTGAACTGTTCGGGCGCGCCGCGCTGGAGTTGCTGGAGGGCCAGTCCGATCCCGCCCTGCCGTTCCTCCAGGCGCGACTCATCACGGACTTCCGGCACAAGCCCGGCCTGACGCGCTTTCTTCCGGCGCGCCTCAGCCCGGATGGCGCCGAGCTGGCTCCGATCCCCTGGCGTGGTTCCGGCGACGTTCCGGCCCTCGCCCGCGCCAACGCGTTCCTGGTGGCCGACGCCGACCGGGAGAGCTGGCGGGCGGGCGACTTGATCCGCGTACTGCTGCGATGAAGAAGCTGTCTCATTTCGATGCGGCGGGCAGCCCCCGCATGGTTGACGTCTCGGCCAAGCCGGATACCCTCCGGACCGCCCGGGCCCACGCCTTCGTGCGCATCCGGCCCGCGGTGCTGCGCAGGCTGCCCGAAAACCCCAAGGGCGATCCGCTCGAAATCGCCCGCATCGCGGGGATCGCCGCGGCCAAGAAGACGGCCGAGCTGATTCCGCTGTGCCACCCCCTTCTGCTGACGCACGCCGGCGTCGAGGTCAGCGTCCGCAGGAACGGCGTGGAGATTGTCGCCTCGGCCGCGACACTGGCCCCGACCGGCGTCGAGATGGAGGCCCTCACGGCCGCTTCCGTTGCTGCCCTCACCGTTTACGACATGATTAAGGCGCTGGACAAATCGGTCGAGATCCAGGACGTCTACCTGCTGGAAAAAACCGGCGGCAAGAGCCGGGCGTTTCACCGGACGCCGCGCCGCCGCTAGGGGACTTATGATTCAGGCGGCGGTTCTGACGATCAGCGATTCGGTCAGCCTCGGAAAACGCACCGATCTTTCCGGCCCGGCCGTGCGAGAGCGGCTCGAGCAGTCGGGCTGGTCGGTTGTCGTGCGCGAAGTCCTGCCCGATGAGGCCGAGCTGATTTCCGAGCGGCTGTCCGCCCTGGCGGACGGCAACCAGGTGGCTGCGATTTTCACCACCGGCGGAACCGGCGTCGCGCCGCGGGACGTGACCCCGGAGGCGACGCGCGCCGTGGTCGAACGTGAGATCCCGGGCCTGGCTGAGCTGATGCGCTACAAGGGCCGGGAATCGACTCCCCTCGCCGTTCTCTCCCGCGGTGTGGCCGGGGTCCGGGGCAAGGTGCTGATTGTGAACCTGCCCGGCTCGCCGCGCGGCGCGGTGGAATCGCTGGATGCTATTGTGGATCTGGTGCCGCATATTCTGGACTTGTTGCGCGGCGAAACCGAGCATGCGGCTCTCTCGAAACGAGACCAGGCTTGAGAGCGTCTTCATAAGAGCCATGCCTGCTGTCCGATTCTTCGCGGCCGGTTTGCTGGCCCTCGCGGCGGCCCTGGCGCAGGAACCGGAGCAACCCACCTTCCGGACGGGAGTCAACGTCGTGATCGCCCCTACCATCGTTACGGATCGCGACGGCGGTTTCGTCCACGGCCTGGAGCGCCAGGATTTCGTCCTGCTGGACAACAACAAGCCGCAGGACATCAAGGTGGATGTTTCCTTCATCCCCATTTCGCTGGTGGTCGCCATCCAGGCCAACTCTGCGGTCGAGGCCGTTCTGCCCAAGGTCCAGAAGATCGGCACTTTGCTTCATTACCTGGTGGTGGGCACCGAGCAGGGTGAGGTGGCGATCCTCTCTTTCGACCACAAGGTCCAGGTCCGGCAGGATTTCACTTCCGACATCGACAAAGTTCAGCAGGCGCTGAAGAGGATCAGCCCGGGCAGTTCCAGCAACGCCGTGAACGACGCGGTCCTGGCAGGCATCCGGCTGTTACGGCGGCGGCCGGAGAACCGCCGGCGCATTCTCCTGCTGATCAGCGAGACGCGCGATCGGGGCAGCGAGGCCAGGACCCGCGATGTACTGTACGCCGCCCAGTTCGCCAACGTGAACATCTACTCGTTGAACATCAACCGGCTGATCACCACCCTCACCGCCAAGCCCGAAGCGCCCCGGCCTGACCCGATTCCGGCCACCGCCCGCCCGCTTCCGGCCGGCGTCCCGCACACCCCTTCCGCCGCCGCGCAGGTAAGCGGAAACGCAACCAACTCGGCCAACTTCATCCCGGTGTTTGTCGAGATCTTCAAGGCGACCAAGGCGATCTTCGTGGACAACCCCGTCGAGACGTACACGAAGTGGACCGGCGGCACGGAGCACCCCTTCATCAGCCAGAACGACCTGGAAGAGGCCGTGCGCCGCATCGGCGAGGAGCTGCACTCGCAGTACCTCATCAGCTACGTGCCGAACAACCGGGACGAGGGCGGTTTCCACGAGATTGTCGTCCGGGTGAACCGCCGCGGGGCGAAGGCTTCCACGCGGCCGGGTTATTGGATGGCCGCGCAACCCGAGGCCGACGGCCAGTAGGGTTTCGCTACCTGTACTTCTCCCGCCAGGTTTCCAGTTCCCTGGTCAACGCGTCGCGCACCGTCACGAACTGCGGGTCGTCGTACAGGTTGACCTTCTCGCGCGGATCGGCGCGCAGGTTGTAGAGTTCGTTCGGCCCCTGCCCCTCGTTGCGCAACACGAGCTTGTAACGTGTGTCACGCACCATCTCCGTGTTCCGGAAATGGCCGAAGACGACGTTGCGCCACGGCTGCTTCCTGGGCAGCGGCCGGCCGGTGGCCAGCGCCAGGTAGCTGCGCCCGCACAGGTTGCGATCCTGCGGCACGGGCGAACCGGTCGCCTCGCACAAGGACGGCAGCAGGTCGTAGAAACTCACCAGTTCCGGGCGGACCGCCTGGGGCGGCACCTTGCCGTGCCAGTTCCAGATCATCGGCGTGGCCATGACCTCCTCGTACATGTTGATCGGATCGGAGGCCAGCCCCTTGCTCCACAGGCCGTGGCGCCCCAGCAGGAAGCCGTTGTCGCCGGTAAAGACGACCAGTGTGTTGTCGCGCAAGCCGCGCTGGTCCAGCCGGGCCAGCAGCGGCGGGACCTGGTCGTCCAGCGCCGTCACCGCGGCCGCGCATTTGCGCGCGTTTCCGACGATGTCCTTCAGGTACTCCTTCTCGCGCAACGCGTGGGGCGCGGCGGGCTCCCAGCCGATCGTCTCGAAGGTGGTTTTCGCGTACATCTCGTAATACTTGTCCGGGTGGCCTTCGTACGGGGTGTGCGGATTCAGGTGGGAAACCACCAGGAAGAACGGCTGGTCCGGCTTCTGCTGCTCGAGGAACTCGCAGGCTTTCCGCGTGAACAGCTCGGCCAGGTAGCCTTTCTCCTGGACGAGCTGCCCGTTCAGGCTCAGCGTGGGGTCGCGATAGGGTCGCGAGCCGCCGAGCATGGTGCAGGTGAACGTGTAACCGTGGCCCGGGCTCTGGTCATTGCCCATGTGCCACTTGCCGACGTAGCCGCAGTTGTAGCCCTGCGCGGCCAGGATGTCCGAGATCATCAGCTCGTTGGCGAACGACGGCGGCGGCGCCGCCTGGCCCTGCGGCGGGTTCTCGATCGGCTTCGCGGTCAGGAAGTCGTGGATGCCGTGCTGGCGCGGCACGCGGCCGGTGAACAGGGTGGCGCGGCTGGCCGAGCAGACCGGCGTGCAGACGAAGTTGCTGGCGAAGCGGGTGCCGGCGCGGGCCAGCAGGTCGATGTTCGGCGTGCGGATCTCCTTGTTGCCGTAACAGCCGAGCATCCAGGCGGCCAGGTCATCGGCGAGAATCAGGAGAATGTTGGGGCGCGAGGCGGCCTGCTTCTTCTGCGCGAACGCCGGCCAGCCCGCGCCGCTCATGAGGAGGTGGCGACGGCTGATCATTTGAGACCTTCTATGTTACAACCGCAACGGGGTGGCAGGGCCGGTGCGGAGGCGACTACGGGCCCCCAAGGGAGGGCGGTCTGGTGTATGCTTTCACCGTGCCGGGAGTCTCCAACGGGAATCCCGGCTGACGTCTTCGGGGAGGGTCAGGACATGAACCGCCTGCGCTGCTTGCCAGTTCTCTTGCTCAGTCTCGCCGCTGTGAAGGCTCAGGAATACCGCGCCACGCTGCTGGGCGTGGTGACCGATCAAACCGGCGCCGCCGTGCCCGGCGCCAGCGTTACCGCGACGAACATCGCGTCCGGGGTCTCCACCGCAACCCGGACAAACACCGATGGAAGCTACCTCATCCCGTTCCTGCTGCCGGGGAACTACCAGGTCCGCGTGGAGCAGTTCGGGTTCAGGTCGTTCGAGCGAAGCCCCATCGAGCTGCGCGTGAACGACCGCACCCGCGTGGACGTTGCGCTCGAAGTCGGACAGCTCACCGAGCAGGTCGTCGTGACCGCCGAAGCCGAGCTGCTCGAGGTCTCAACGAGCAACCGCGGCCAGGTTATCGAGAACCGCAAGATCACCGACCTGCCGCTCAACAGCAAGAACCCGTTCACGCTGATGAGCCTCGCCGCCGGCGTCCAGTACATGGGCAGTCTCCTTTATTTCCGGCCGTTCGACAACGGCGCGATCTCCGACTTTTCGATCAACGGAGGGCGGCCGCGGTTGAACGAGTACCAGATCGACGGCGTGTCGGACAACATGCGGAGCGGCCTGGCCTACGTACCGCCGGTCGAGGCGACGCAGGAGTTCAAGATCCAGACCAATACGTACGACGCGCAGTACGGGCGCACCTCCGGCGGCGTGATCAGCGTCTCGATAAAGCCGGGAACGAACCGCTATCATGGCGCGGCGTATGAATACCTGCGGCGCACCGGCCTGGAGGCGAACCAGTTCTCAAACAACGCCAACCGACAGCCGCGGGCCAGGCGCGTCATCGACCAGTACGGTTTCGAGCTCGACGGGCCGGTCGAGATTCCGAAGCTCCACCGCGGCAAGGAGCGGACGTTCTTCATGTTCGCCCTGGAGAAGTACCGCGAATCGACGCCGCAACCCGCCCTCGGCACGGTGCCCACGCCGGAGCAGCGGAAGGGCGACTTTTCGCAGACCTTCACTTCCGCCGGCAAGCTGTACACCATCTATGACGCTCTGACGGTCAAGCCGAACCCGTCCTTCGATCCTTCGAAGCCGCTCAGCCTGAGCAATCTCCAGCACGTCCGGAGCCCGTTCGCCGGCAACCAGGCGCCGCAGTCGCGCATGGAACCGATCGCGTTGCGGGTCTTGCAGGACATCCCGCTGCCCAACCAGCCTGGCGACCCGGTTACCCGCGTCAACAATTGGTTCGGTGCGAACGTCACCGAAGACACCGACTTCAAGAACCTGATCGCCCGCGTGGATCACAACATCAGCAGGGCCTGGAAGGTCTACGGCCGGTGGAATCACAATTACCGCGACGGCGGGCGGATCAACTACTGGGGCTGGGAGACGCCGGCGCGGCGTCAGATCCATGCCGGCCGCCGCAACGACGGCGCGGTGTTCGACGTGGTCGGAATGTTCAGCCCGCGCAACGTCCTGAGCGCGCGGGTCGGCTACAACCGGTTCAAGTCGCTCAGCAGGTTCACCCCGCAGGACATCTCGGCGCTCGGCCTGCCGAAGAGCTTCGTCAGCCAGTTGCAGATGCCGAACAAGTACCCGCAGTTCACCTTCGACGGCTACTTGCAGACGAGCCTGAACGAGTGGGACATCCAGCCGGTGGAGACGTACACCGGCCAGGCGAACATGCTGAAGATTGCCGGGCCGCACAGCCTCAAGTTCGGCTTCGAGTCCCGGCTCATCCATTTCGCGAACTTCGCCCGCGGGAACGCCAGCGGGACGTTCGCGTTCACCCGGAGCTGGACCAGTTCGAACCCGCAGGTCACCGACCCGGCCGCCGGCAACTCGATCGCCTCGTTTCTGCTCGGCTACATGAGCAGCGCCAGCGCCGCCCTCAACGCCACCCCGTACCTCACCTGGCGCTACCCGGTGCTCTTCTTCCAGGATGAATGGCAGGTCACCCGGCGGTTGAACCTGAGCCTCGGCCTCCGGTGGGATTACGAGTCGCCGCCGGTGGAACGCTACAACCGGCAGGTGCGCGGCTTCGATTTCCAGGCAAAGAACCCCTATCAGGCGCCCGGCTTCGATCTCCGCGGCGGCCTGCTCTATGCCGGGGTGGACGGCCACCCCCGCGGCGCCTTCGACCCGGACCGGGACAACTGGCAGCCGCGCTTCGGCCTCGCTTACAAGCTCTTCGAGACCAAGCCGCTCGTCTTCCGCGGCGGGTTCGGGCGCTATTGCCTGCCCACCCATGAATACGGCCAGATGACCGGCTTCTCGCAAACCACCAGTGCGCAGACAAGCACACCGGACTATCTGCCGTTCCGCCTGCTGGCGGACCCGTTCCCGGACGGGCTGATCAAGCCGCCCGGAGCCGGCCTCGGCTTGAAGACCCAGGTGGGAGACGGCGTGACTTTCAATGATCTGAACCGCGAGATCCCGAACGTCTGGCAGTCCTCGGCCGGGTTCCAGTACGAACTGTTCCCGGGCCTGCTGCTGGAAGCTTCCTACGTCGGGAGCCGGACCAGGCAGCTCCAGACGAGCAGGAACCTGAATCACCTGACCAAGGAGCAGCTCGGGCTGGGAACCCCATATCTCTCCCAGAGCGTCCCGAACCCGTTCTACGGCGTTCTTCCGGAGGCGACCTCGCGCGGCGCTCAGTCCAGGATCCAGCAGCGCAACCTCATGCTGCCGTACCCGCACTTCACCGGCGTGACCATGGAAAACACGAGCATCGGAAAGAGCTGGTACAACTCGTTCCAGTTCAAAGCCGAGCGCCGCTTCAGCCACGGAGTTTCCCTGCTGGTCACCTACACGCTGTCGAAGACGATGGAAGCCGTGGACCTCAAGAACAATTTCGATGCCGAATTCTCGCGCGAACTGGTCAGCTTCGATGTCCCGCAGCGGCTCGTCATCAGCGGCATCTTCGAGTTCCCGGTCGGCCCGAAGAAGGCATGGCTGAACCGCGGGCTGGTTTCGCACATCATCGGCGGGTGGCAGTTGGGCTGGAGCGGGGTGATTCAGTCAGGACCGCCTGTAAGCTATCCCGACTATTACATTCACGGCAACCCGAAGCTGAAGAGCGGCCAGAGCCTGAGCCGGTGGTTCGACACGTCTCCGTCGATCTGGGTGCAGCGGCCGCCGGACACCTGGCGTGTGACGCCCTTCCGCAGCCCCAATATCCGTCGCCACACCGCCCCGCAGTTCGACGCCTCCCTGATCCGCGAATTCCTGATCAGGGAAGGCCACAGACTCCAATTCAAGGCCTCGTCGTTCAACCTGACCAATACGCCGGTTTTCGGGTCCCCGAACACCAGCCCGACCTCGCCGCTGTTCGGCGTTGTTTCGATCAATCAGATCAATCTGCCGCGGAGCATCGAGCTGGGCTTCCGGTACGTGTTCTGACCGCCCGCCGGCGCGGTTGGCGCTCAAAACTCCAGCCGCAGCGCGAACTGAAGCGTCCGCGGGTCGCTGGCGCTGTTCACCTGGCCGAACGCCGAGGCGCCCAGCGTGGTGTTCACGCCCCACAACGAGAAGTGGTTCGGGGCGTTGTAGAACTCGGCGCGGAACTCCGCCCCGAGGCGCTCGGTCACGCGGAATCCCTTCTGAAGTGAGAGGTCCCAGTTGTTCGTTCCCGGGCCGATCACCACGTTGCGGCCCAGGCTGCCGAACTTGCCGTCCGGCGGCAGCGTGAAGGCGTCGGTGTTGAACCACCGCGTGCGGGCGCCGCTGCCCTGGCGCCAGTCGCCGATCACGTCAGGCCGCTGACTGCCGCTGCCGGTGCGGGCGCGATCGCCCTGGATGGTCAGGTTCATCGGCCGGCCACTCTGGAGCGTGGTGACGCCGGAGAACTGCCAGCGGCCGAATGCCTTCTCATACCAGGTGCGCCCACCGCGCCAGAACGGCAGCGGATAGATGTAACTGAAGACGAAGATGTGCCGGCGGTCGTAGTCGGTCAGGCCGCGGTCGCGCTTGAAGTTGTAGCTGTCCATCGGCATCTCGTTGTAGTAGATCGCGTCGGCGATGAACTTGCTCCAGGTGTAGGCCACGTTCAGCAGCCCCCCGCTGCTCATCTGTTTCTTCACCTGAAGCTGGAGCGAGTTGTAGTTGAAGTTCGCCCCGGTGATGTGGTGGTTGATGTCGCCGTAGCCCAGGTACGGCCGGAGAGCGTCGCGGTTTACGCCGGGGTTGCGCAGCAGCGTGCCTTCGCGGAGCTGGTTCAGGTTGACGGACCGGTACTGGTGCCAGCCGCCGCTGCCGACATAAGCCAGATCGGCCATGGTGTCCTTTGTCAGCTTATGCTGGATGCCCAGGCTGTAGTTCTGTGACGCCGGCACCTCCAGGTCGATGTCGTAGGAACTGAGCACGAAGGGGAGCGGCCGCTGGGTGCCGCCGGCCGGGTTTTCGATGTTGGCGCTGTAAATGGTGACCTCGCGGACGAAGGGCGGGTTGTTGATCCGCCCGAAGACAAAGTTGCCCTGGACGCGCTCGAAGAACATCCCGTACCCGCCGCGCAGCACCGTTTTCTGACGGCCGGTCAGGTCGTAGGCAAAGCCGAAGCGCGGGCCGAGCGTGCCCCACCTGACCGGGGAAATCTCCTTCGGCAGCCCGCGGAAGAGCTTCTTGATGTTCGGATCGTTCGCCTCCGGGAGCCGCTTCTTGGCCGCTTCCGGGAAGTCCGTTCCGCCGAGCACCAGGCCGTTGTAGGGATCGCCGGAGCCCGGCACGATCTGGCCGTTGGAGGGCAACACCGTTACGGCCTTGCTGGAATCGTAGTATCTCGGCGCGAACACCACGACGTTCTGCAACGCGCCGTATTGGGGCTGCATGTAGAAGTAGCGCGCTCCGAAATCGATCGACAGCCGGCTGGAGGCCTTCCAGTTGTTTTGCACGTAGAACTCGATCTGGGTGAAGCGGAACCAGCCTTCGCGCCCGCGGTCGGCCTCCAGGTAGGAGTTGAAGTTGCCCAGCAGGGCGTCGGCGTAAGCGTTTCCGCTCGACAGCGGGTGGCCGGTGGAGAAGTTGAAGCTGCCGTTGATTTGCGGCTGGTTGTCCTGGTTCTTCCGGCTGCGCATCGCCAGCAGGCCGAACTTCAGGTTGTGGTTGCCCACCACCTTCGAAAAATCGTCCTTCCACTGGAACACCCGGTTGAAGTTGTTCCAGTTGCGCGCCGAGGCGTTCAGGCTGTTGTAGCCGGAAACGCTGATGCTCGGGATGTCCTGGGCGTTGCCGTAGATCATCGGGTAGGTCAGCCCGTGCGCCTTGCGCGTGAAGTCGCCGAGGAAGATCGGGTTGGGCAGGAAATTGTTCTGCAAAATGACGTTCCCGGTGAAGGTGAACTGCACGGTGTTGACCGTGGTGGGGCTGGCCACGAAGGTCCACTTGGCACTGGAGTTGGTGCCATAGCTGGGGCGGTCGTAAGTAATCAGTTGCGTCAGATTTTGCAGCGAGAAGTAGGCGTCGCGCAGATAGTGTACGGCGATCTGGTGCCGCTCGCTCAGGTTGTAGTCAACCTTGTAGATGTACTGGTTGCAGTTCTGCGGCGCGGTGGTCCCAAAGACCAGGTTGCCGCCCGGACCGGTGAAGTTGGGCTTCGGGTAGTTGTCCAGCAGCCGCTTGCTGTTCCGGCTGATGCGGGAGGCCGGAATCACGTTGTCGGGGAACGCTGCCTTGGTGGTGGGATCGACCGGGCGCTGCGCCGCGGGCAGACTCGAGAAGTCGCCGTCGCGAATGGCCAGCGGCGGGACGTTCCAGGTGTTGATGGCCCCCTGGCGCAGGCGCTTGAACTCCTGTCCCACGAAGAAGAAGAACTTCGTCTTGCCGGTGTTGAACTTGCCCGGAATGTAGATCGGGCCGCCGAGGTTCCAGCCGAAGTTGTTGAAGCGCAGCTTCTGCTTGGTCAGGGCGTTGAAGGCGTAGGCATCGAAGGCGTTGTTGCGGACGTACTCGTAGGCCCTTCCGTGGAAGGTCTGGGAGCCGCTCCTGATGGCCAGGTTGATCACCGCCCCGGCGTTCTGGCCGTACTCCGCGCTGTAATTGCTGGTGAGGATCTTGAACTCGGCGATGGCATCGGGGTTGATGTTGATGAAGTTGTTGCCGCCCCCGCCGTTGTCCTTGTTATCGGCGCCATCGATGTTCCAGGAGAAGGTGTAGTTGCGCGAGCCGTTCACCGACTGCGAACTCATCTGCGAGCCGTAGCCGCCGAACAGATCGAAGCTGCTGCGGAAGTTGGTGGAGACGCCGGGCAGCAGGGCGAGCAACTGGGCGAAGTTGCGCCCGTTCAACTGGAGCTGGGTGGCCTGCTGCCCCGACACCAGCCGCCCGACCTCCCCGGTGCTGGATTCCACCTGCACGATGTCGGCCGCCACCGTGACCGACTCGGTCACGTCGCCGACCTCCAGCGCGATGTCCACCGTGAGCTTGGCGTTGACCGTCAGCACGACGTTGGTCTTGACGAACTTTTTGAATCCCGCCGATTCGGCCGAGACCTCGTACTCGCCGATCGGCAGGTTTGCAATCACGTAATAGCCGCTCTCGTTGCTCTTCGTCGCGCGAATCTGCCCGGTAGCGACGTTGCGCGCCGACACTTGGGCCGACGGCACCACCGCCCCGGTGGAGTCGCGGACGATTCCGGCGATTTCCTGGGTTGTGTACTGGCCGTAGACACCGGCACAGACCAGCACTATACACGGCGTCTTAAATGATTGCGCATAGGCGGCGCAG
>Ga0315314_1001923_pt1 | contig 17651 bp, 24 predicted proteins | sample TDP9_MG_FD_203631 | JGI IMG/M metagenome (GOLD analysis project Ga0315314, IMG submission 203631) | Freshwater sediment microbial communities from Lake Towuti, South Sulawesi, Indonesia - TDP9 | ecosystem: Environmental > Aquatic > Freshwater > Lake > Sediment | place: Indonesia: South Sulawesi...
TCCGAGAGGACTGGCTCGCCTCACGCCCTAGCCCGCTCCGCCTCGCCCTCCGCCGGAGCATGAAGACCGGGCGCGCTGGGACCCTCTTCAAGGCCTTGCGGGAACTGAGCGTTCCCATGGCCAGACAGAGGGCGCGTCTGAAGGCCGCCCTGGACCGCTACCTCTTGATGGACGGCTTCCCCGAACTCCTGGACAAGGAAGACCTTCAGTGGTGCGCCCACAGGCTGCAGGAGTACCTCAGCCTCACGCTCGTTCGCGACCTCTACCGCCTCTTCGACATTCGGGCTTCCGGGGTGCTTGAGGATCTCCTGGCCCTCGTGGCCAGAGAGAGCGGCCAGCGGATCAGCTACCGCGGCTGGGCAGACCTCCTCCGGATCCAGGAGCGGACCTTGAAGGACTACCTGGACTACCTCGAAGAGACCTACCTCGTCTCGGAGGCCGAGTTCTTCGCGGCCAGCCGGGCCAAGCGGATTCGCAAGCAGCGGAAGATCTACCTTCAGAACCCGGGGCTGCGCAATGTCCTGCTGGGGCGATTGGACGAGGAGGCGCTCCGGGATCCTGCGGCTCTCGGCCCAGCGGTCGAGTCGGTCGTGCACGACCACGCCAAGAGACTCGTCCACGGCCTTGCCCCGGGGCTGCTGCCTCCTGCCTTCTACTGGCGGGACCGACAAGGCCACGAAGTGGACGTCGTCGTCGAGATCGATGGCCGGCCGCTCCCCATCGAGGTGAAGCACCGGGGAGATCCTACGCGCGGGCTCGAAGGCCTTCGGGCCTTTCTCGCAGCCCACCCTGCCGCCTTTGGCCTGGTCGTGACACGGGACCGGCTGGCCCTCGAGGACAACCTCGTCTTCCTCCCCCTCGAGCTCTTTCTGCTCATGAGCTAGCCGCGAACCCATCCGACTTTGTCCGCCTCCCCCGAGGCCTCCGTGACTCCTTCCCTCGCCAGAGAGTTCGGACAGGGTCGGCACGAGCCGGAGCTGGCCGGCCATTGTCCGGAACTCCAGGAGGTCTTCCGAGCCTGCTTCGTCTGCTCCCCCTTTAAGGCCCGGGACGACGAGCACTCGGGCCAGAGCTACGCCTCAGAGCTACACCTTCAACCTCTCAAGCCCCGGCCTCTTCCGGCTCTACTTCCCCCATACGAGCTCCCCGACGATCAGACCGCCTACCGGACGCTCTACCTGACCGTCCGCGTGCGGACAGCCTGACGCTCTTCACTTCACGCCGTCGCCGACCTCGGGGGCTTTTCTGAAGAGGCTCGTGTTGGATCGCTTCTGAGCCTCGCCTCCCGCCCGCGGGGCCGCTGTTCTGCCCTCGGTTTTCCGCTCAGCGCGAGCGATCTTTCGGCTCGGCGATACGGAGCTCCGTCTCTTCATCGCCCAGGCCGCGCAGGGTGCTGCAACCACGTGGCCTGTGATCCTCTGCGACGCCGTGGCCGCCTTTGTCAGAACCCGTGCAGCATGACGAGGTCAGCCGGCAAGACGGCAGACAAGCGAGGGGACCGTCACCATCCCGTCGTGCCTCGGAGCTTCTGGGCAACCTCCGCCAGGACGCCCAGCGCCCGTTCCCGGTACGCGCCAAAGGCCGCCTCATCGATCGGCTTGAGGAGCAACGGCCGGACGTCTTCCTCCAAGAGGAGGTCGAACCGACCTTCCGCGAGCTCCAGGTGTTCGCGGTAGCGGTGGGCCTGCTCGACGGCCGTTCTCGTCTTGGCCTCGACGGCGTCGAGGTGATCCTCAATTCGCAGCCCCAAGTGCGTCTCGAGAAGAAAGAGGTCCACAAGGTCTCTGGTCTTGGCGGCTTGCCGCGTCAGGATGGCGCGACCCTTCTCCGCCAGAATCTCACGCGGGTCGTACGCCTCGATGCCGATGGGGCGCGCGTAGCGTGGTGGCAGGTCGGAGTCCAGGAGCGCCATCGTGGCAGGGGAGTGTGCGCCCAAGAGTCCACGTGCCTCCAATCGCTTGGACGGATACAGGAGCGGCTCAGCGAAGTTAACCTGGACCTTGAGGAGGCCCGGCAGTCGGGCGATGCTCTCGTATCGGAGCAGCACCGTCATCATCCGGTTGCTCCGGCCGTACTGGACATCCCGCCCGGGATCGGACGCGAGCCCCTGGGCGACCGATGGCTCCCGCAGCTTGTCCAACAGGGAGCGTTGCGGCGGCCGCAATGCGCGCCGCAATTCCTTCGTGCCAAGGGTCTCCCATGCCCGAACGGGCCGCCACGTGAAGTCGAGGTCCGAGCTGAAGCGGGGGTAGTCGAGGTAGCACTTGATGAGACACGTCCCGCCCTTGAAGATCAGGTTTGGACCGATCGCCGAATCGGTGGCGAGGGCGTCGAGGAGCAGGTGGAGCCTGACGTCCGCTTCTAGGAGCTCTTGGTCGGCGATCCCGGCGTGCGCCGCGAGCATGGGGACGAAGGCCTTCAGAGGACCGCCTCCACCGCTGCCTTGACCTCCTCGGGATAGTGGGCAAGGTGACGCCGGAGCCTCCGCACATCCACCGTTTCAATGTGGTCGATCCACGGCCGCGCCTCGGCCCGTCCCCTCTTCCGGTTCCAAAGGTCCAGGTAGACCAGGTCGAGCACCGTCTTCTCGGGGTCGCTGTACCGGTAGGGAGCCTTCTCGAGGAGGCCGAAGGAGAGGAGTCCCGGAGCCCACTTGTGGATGACGAACCTTCGCGGGCCGATGCGCACGCCGCGGATGCGGTAGAAGCGCTCGCTGATGACCGCCTCCTCTCGGCGGTCCTCGTGAGTCATCCCGTTGAGGCGCAGGGCGGTGTGGAGGCCGAAATACCAAGGCCCGATTCCTTTGGCGGCGGCGGCCAGTGCGAAGAGCTCCAGCGGGTTTCGGCGCTCCTCCCCCAGTCGGATCTCTCCGGGGCTGCGAACATGGTAGTAGCCCTTGAAGAGCGGCAGGAGGTAGCCTTCCCGGCGCAGATGGCGAACGACGTGTTCCGGCTTGCGGCCGAGACGGTGCGCAAGGTCTGCCAACTCGCGGCTCGTGACGACCTCGCGGTTGGTGCGGGCGAGAACCTCCCAGATAGCTGTGCTGGCCTCCATACTACTGGAGGACACAATTCGTCCTCCTATGATATGAACCTATCGGGGCGGTCACCGATCGCCTGGAGCTCCCGCTAGTCAACGACGGCTGCCGGTTCGACAAGACCGTCCGCGTGCGGACAGCATGACGCTCTTCGCTTCAAGCCGTCGCCGACCTCGGAGGACTTTCTGAGAAGGCTCGCGTTAGATCGCCTCTGAGCCTTGCCTCCCGCCCTCGGGGCCACTGTTCTGCCATCGGTTTTCCGCTCAGCGAATGCGTTCGCGGGCCTTCGGGGTCTTGTTTGAGCCTTCTGGATGCGAAGCTAGACTGTCCCGGAAGGCTCCGGGGCTGGCTGTCGGTGAGATCCCGTGGCCCACCCGAACCGACTCTGGGCACCCGCGGGCAGGGATTGCACAGGCGAACAGGAAGCATCCATGCAGTCCGAATCCTTATTTAGGCTAGGCGGCATAATCCTTTACTAGTGATTAAGGTTCGTCCGCAATGAAAGGTGGTGAGCACATCGGAAACTTCGCGGGGCGGGCCGGCCGATACGTGGTGCAGCCCGAAGGCTACCGAGCCTTTGTCCCTCGCCCCCTTCCCCCGGATCCCCCTGTCAGCGTGGACAGCACGCTGCTGACCCTGCTTTCTCGAGCGGACGGCAACCTCGGAAAGCTGAACGGGGCCACCGAAACCCTCCCCAACCCCGATCTCTTCGTCCTCATGTACGTCCGGAAAGAGGCGGTCCTCTCCAGCCAGATCGAAGGGACTCAGTCGACCCTGCTCGACCTGCTGGAGTTCGAGGCCATTGGGCGCCGACCAGATCATCCCCGAGACGTCGCCGAGGTGTCGAACTACGTCGATGCGATGAACTATGGGCTCGATCAGATCCGACGAGGCAGGGAGCTCTCAGTCCCTCTCATCCAGGAGATCCACAGCCGTCTGCTCCGCCACGGGAGAGGAAGCGGACACCGTCCGGGCGAGCTCCGACCCGTTCAGAATTGGATCGGTCCCCCGGGCGGAGGGATCCGCGGGGCGGTGTTCATCCCTCCCCCCGTCTCGGAGATGCACCGGGCGCTCACGGATTTCGAGCGGTTCCTTCGGAGCGACAAGTCCTTGCCCCCGTTGATCAAGGTTGCACTTGCGCACAGCCAGTTCGAAACGATCCACCCGTTCTTGGATGGGAACGGCAGGATCGGGCGTCTCCTCATCACCTTCCTGCTCACGATCGAGGGGGCGCTCGAGCGGCCTTTGCTCTACCTCTCGCACTACTTCCGCCAACACCGGAGCGCCTACTACGATCGACTTCAGGCCGTCAGAGACCAGGTGGACTGGGAGGGCTGGCTCGGGTTCTTCCTGAAGGGGGTCGATGAAGTGTCCCGGCAAGCCACTGAGACGGCCAGGAAGGTCGTCCGGCTCCGGGAAGACCATCGGAGCCAGCTTCAGGAGACTCTCGGACGGAGGGCCGGAAGCGGTCTCGGCCTTCTCGAGTTCCTCTTCGAGCGACCGATGGTCACCGTGAACGACGTTCAGAAGGTGACCGGCCTGTCGTTTCCCAGCGCCAACGACTTGGTTGCCACGTTGGAAGGACTCGGCATCGTGAAGGAACAGACAGGGCAGAAGCGCTACCGGGTCTTTGCCTACCGGCCATACTTGGATCTCCTGCTCGACTAGCCGTCCAGAGCCGCAAGGGCCCACACTTCCGCGGTACCTCCGAACCCAGGACACCACACTCCCGCCCGCCAGAGCCCCAAGCCGTAGCAGCGGCGCTCGTCCGATGGTCTATGCAGGTTCTCGCTCAGCGTGAGCGCTCTCGGGCCAGCGGCGCAAAGCTCAGTGCCTTCGTCCCGGAGGCCCGGTCGAACGCACGGTTCCATGCCTTTCGAGGCCCAGGAGGTGGAGCGATTCAACGACGCTCTCTCTTTATGGCCCGAGCCGTATCCATTCCTCGTCATGAGGGCCGTCGTTCAGGTCAAGAAGGAGGGCAGGTGGTACGTCGCGACTGACTTGGTCACGCACGTCGCGGATCAGGGGAAGACCCGCGAAGAGGCCTTGCGGAATCTGACCAAGGGGCTACAGGAACACTATGAAGTTCTCCTCGAGCTCGCGCCCCGGAAGAAGGGGACCACCGTCGTCGAGATCGAGGTCTGAGTTGTGGCGAAGCTTCCCATCCTCTCCGCACGGGAAGCGGTCAAGGCGCTCACAAAGCTCGGGTTCATCGTTGTCCGCCAGAGCGGGAGCCACATCCATCTCTGGCACGAGGGAAGCGGGTCTTGGTCACCGTTCCAGATCATCCGGAGCTTGCGAAGGGCACGCTCATGGCGATTCTGAGACAGGCGAAGCTTTCCCGCGAGGAGTTCCTCGAGTGCGTGTGAGCGTCAACACCCGGGACTTGCGACTCTCACCGGACCGGCTTGTTGAGGCCAGAACGACGTCGATGTCCTCAGTCGAGGGTTTCGCGCCCGGAAGGGCCATGGCGCAACCTCCGATCAGGTGGACGGCAGCGGGGGCGGTGAGGCGGCCTCCATCGCAGGCTGCTGCTGACCACGAGCGAGGCCTCTCCAAGGTCGGTCCAGGGCCTCCAGATCCTTTGGGAGTGAGGCCAGCCCCGGGAGTGCCTGCGGCCATCTGCATTTCCAACTCGCGAGGAGTCGCGGTTGCTTGGCTGCGTGCGTCCTCCTGGACCCTTGGTTCTACACCGGTTTCGGCTCAGCGAGAGCGCTCGGATCAGGCCCGGTCCCTGGCCGGTCGGGATAGCTTCTGCCTGAGGCCCAGGGCCAGGGCCCTCGTCCTCTCGGCATATCCCCGAAAGGCCCGCTCGTCAAGCATGTACACCCCCTTCAGGGAGTCCCGGAACTCTCGCCGCTCAAGGGCCTCGAGGAGCGCGCTCGTGTGGTCCAGGAGCAGTCCCTGCGGGACGCCTCGGAGGAACGCAACGATCTCCCTGAGGTCCCAGGAGCCGCCCGCTAGGATCGCGAGGTCCCGCAAGTCCACGGAACGAGCAGACTCGAGCTTGAGCCCGATCAGAACCTCCGGGGCGGCGACGAGGGCACGGGCCACGGAGGCGGGATCGAGCCCGCGCACGGTCCGAGTCCTCGCGCGGCGCCGGATCTCTTCGAAGGAGTGAGCCGCGCCGGAGACCCGGTCCGAGATCTCGCCCACGAACAGGTCTACGGACAGGGGAAAGGGGCCCTTCCCGCGCGTCCAGCGTTCCGCCCGGCCCGCGAATGCCCCTCCGCCCTGCCATCGGCGGACTCGGGCAAACCCCGCGCCCTTCAGGATCTTCCGGACCCTCAGGACGGCCGAAGCGCGCACCACGAGGTCGAGGTCAACGGAGAAGCGGGGCGGCCCGTAAGCGCTGACCGCGTAGCCGCCCACGAGGACCGCCTCCTCGCCATGGAGTTCCCCGAGGAGTGCAAAGGAGGCACGCTCTCGCTCCAGGTCCTCAGGTCTCATCGGGCCTGCTTCCTCAGTTGGCTTCGGAGCACCGGGAGCACGGGCTCGAAGAGATAGGGCCGTGACGCCGCGTAGGCGTAGGCCTCCTCGAGGGGCACGACCCGCACACCGCCGTGGTCCACACTGCGCACTTGCGAGGCGGGATGGAGGACGTGAAGCACGCCAAAGAGGGTTTCCCTGGTGCCGGCCACGGTGACGCGGGCCCCAGCGCTGCGGAAGAACTCCTGCCACCTGCCGAGCTGCGAGCTCCGAATGCGAAGATGGAGAGGACGAAACCCGCGCGTGAAGCCAGTCCAATATCCCCCATCCGTCCAGATCGTGACCGCCGTGTCGTCGCAGTAGGCGTGGGGGAGCCCGGATCGGCTCGGGAGACCGAAGACCTCCTCCTCCTGTTCGACGAGGTTCCGGAGCCTGCGCTCTGGTGGGACGACACGGTAGGCACCTCGGCCCTCGGATTCAAGGCATCCGAGGCGGCGGAGATCCGAGAGGACCTTGGCGGGGGCGGGGGAGGGGAACGTCGCGCGGAAGACCCCCACGGTGAAGACCTCGTCTCCGAAGGCCGCGCACATCCAGGCGTAGAGGGCGTCGTACTTGTTCGGCATCAGAATAACGATAACAGTTACTAGTATATTAGCTGAGGCTCCGCTGCCAGGGATATCCCGCACCGATCGCGTTCGCCGTCGCCCCTGAGAACTTCGTCCGGCGGGGATTTGAACCCGAGAGTGTCGTCTGGACCCGTCGGCTGAGTCCTCGTCGCCCCGCCCCTAGCCGAGGAGTGCTCGTCGCTTCGCGACGCCGGACGCGGCGGCCTCCGAGGATGACTTCTCGACGATGCCGAGCGGGACCTTCCACTTCCCAGCGAGCCGTCAAAGCCCCGAGGCGTCCATGCTAGCTCTGCCTCCAGGCGAGGAGCTCGGCCGGCTCCAGGTTGAGGATGAGACCCCAGTCCTTCGAATAGGCGAGCCGGCTCTTGGGAGCGGTGGGATCGAGCCATCGGAAGCCCCGGAAGTCCCTCGGAAGCTTCTGACGGAGCGAGGTATCGATTTCTAGGACGTCGAGGAGGTATCCGAGCCGGCGGCGGACGGCGTCCACGCCGAGTCGGCGGAGATGCTCTCGCATCCTGGCCCATCGCAGCTCCCCCCTGCTGGCCCAGAGGGCCTTGGCGACCTCGCATACGCCCCCGCAGTACTCAGGGAAGAGCAACCCATCGAGGATCGTCTTCTCTCGGTCCGAGACGTTGAACGTCCCCTTCTCGAGCGGCTCTGCGACAATGCCGAAGATGTGCTCCCGCTTGAGAGAGACAAACCGCACGCGCTGTCCCTGGAACTGAAACGGCCGGCGCTGTCCTGGGATGACCACATGGACGATCCGGGGGACTTGCTCCGTCATCCCCCAATAGCTCATGGCCGTCGCAAAGCCGACATAGTAGCCATCGCGGAGGATTGCAGCGATGACCCGGAGGATGTTCTCAGACCAGCCTCCCTCTGCACCGGCCCTCGCGGGGACGAGCAAATAGCTCCCCTTCCGAACCTCGACCGCCCGGCCTTTCTTCCGGAGGCGATAGAGGACGTCCGCAGCCGCCTGTTTCGGGATCCGGAGGATCTCCTGGGCTTCGGACAGGCTGAAGAGGTCGGACCCGCGCGCTTCCAGCGTGAAGAGCAGCTTGGTCTCGTGCGGACCGAGGGTTACCTTTTGACTGACGGATATCGCCTCCGAGGCTATATTCGTCATGCGAAGGATAAGCCTTCCTGCTGCCTGGGGTCCGCCCCCTGCGGGGAATCATTGCATGTGCGGCGCAGCTTCATGTACCGGACGCCAACTGGCAGCTCCGATGGCCGACACGATCCTCCCCGTTTCGAAGGAGGTCCGCGACCGCCTCAGGGGCCTCGCCCGAAAGGGCGAGACCTACGATGAGCTCCTTCGGCGCCTCCTCGCAATGGCAGACATCCGCATGCTCTACCAACGGGAGAGGCGCATTCTGGAATCCGAGGAGTTCGTCCCGCTTGACAGAACCTGACCCCCTCTCTTCTCGGACGGCCCCCGCACTGGCCAGGCCCCGCGGCGCCGGTACACTTCCTTTACCTGAGGTAAAGCTCATATCCCAAGGCTCCCCTCCCTCGGGCATGGCCAAGGCGGCTACGATCAGTTCCAAGGGGCAGATCACGCTCCCCAAAGAGCTCCGGGACAAGTACCACCTCGTCGAGGGAGAGACGGCGCTCCTGTTGGACACCGGTGAGGGCATCCTCGTCAAGCACGGCCGCGCAAGCCTGCGCGGGCTCCTCAAAGGGAAGCTCGACTCCCAGGGGTTCGAGGCGGATCTCCGGAAGCTCCGCAAGGAGTGGAGCCTCTGACAGGCTTCGTCCTCGACACCATCGCGCTAGTCAGGCACCTTGAGAACAATCTTCCCAAGGGGGCGGATCGGGCTTTTCAGGCGGCGGAGGCGGGGCGGGCCCGGCTCTTCCTCCCGGAGATCGCCCTCGCAGAGTTCATCTACATCGCCCTCCGGGGGCGGCTGCGTGCGCCTAACCCCAGAGCCGTCGTCGAAGAGGTGGTCGACCAGATCCGCGGAGCGTCGTATCTCACCCTCTCCTCCCTCCCTCCGGCGGCGTGGGACGTCTTCCTGGAACTTGCGGTCCCGGAGCTACACGACCGTCTCATTGCCGCGGACGCGCTCCATCGCGGACTGCCCCTGATTACGAACGATCCCTCCTTGAAATCCGTCCGGGGCCTCCAGGTCATTTGGGACTAGGTGCAGCCTCAGGGACGACCGCGGCATCCGCCCTTCTCACTCATAGGAAGCCGCGGCTGCTCGGCTGTCGTGCCTGCCCCGGGCCCCAAGCCCCACAGGCTTTCCGCTCAGCGAGAGCGCTCGCTTGCGATCGGGCTCAAAGCCGGGTTGGAATCCCGATAGCCCTGTCCTGCGTCAGGGGGGACCACAGCTCCGCGCTACTGCACCGGCGCCCGTCACCCCTCGGATCTGAGCATGCTGCGAAAGGCCGAACGCACGCTCTCCGCCACGGCCCGGTACGGCGGGAGCTGCCCGAGGAGGGGCTTGAGGTCGCGCTCCCAGCTTCGGCCGGCCTGTCGGATCCCCTCCTCCAAGGCCGTGAGCGCGAACTTCCGTCGGTACAGCTGCAGCTTCTCGTCGAGCAGCGCCCGCGAGCAGACGACCTCTCGGCTCAGCAGGAAGTGGAGGTCGTACAGATCCCGGGGCTTCTGGCGGATGATCAAGGCCCGTGCCTTCTCAGCGAGCAGGTGCTCCTTCGTCAAGACCCGCAACACAAGCTGAGGGACATCCGCGTAGGGGGTGCGGGGGACGAAGGCCTCCTCGAGGTCCACCCGCTCCTGCCGCAGGCTCAGCTCGATCCGCACGGAGCCCCGCGACTGCGACGTCCCGACGAAGAGCGGCCCCTCGAAGAGGATCGACGCTTGGAGGTTCCCCGCCTCGGGGCGGCGGCGGACGGTCTCGGCCCGGATGCCGTAGTCCATCAGCCGGGCTGAGGCCGTACTGAGGAGCTCCATGGCCTCCTCCGCCCCGCACGCGGCATTGAAGTCCAAGTCCTCGGAATACCGGGGGCTCCCCAGGGTAATCCTGAGACAGGTCCCTCCTTTGAACGCGAAGGGCTCATGGGCCGCATGCCGCAGAATCAGGTGCTGCAGGTAATCCCGCTCGATCGCACCCAGAGGGACCCCTTCGCGCCGGGCGATATCAGCAAGCTGCAGCCGGGTGAGCATCATCCCACCGTCCTGAGATTGTCGAGGATCTTCCAACGCGAATTGTACCGTCCCCTGCGCACGCCAGAAGGGTCGAGCTTCACATAGACAGCAGAGGCCGCCTGCGCAAGCGCCTGGGAGTCGATCTCCAGTCGCTCCAAGAGAAACCCGAGCCGAGAGCAGAGGGATCGCACCCCCATGCGAACCGCATAGGACTCCAGGCGCTTCACGTCAAGGCCCTCCAGGGCCTCCTCCACCGCCCTCGCCACTTCTCCCACCCCTCCAGCGCACTCTGGAAGATACAGGCTGTCCAGGATCGCCTTCTCCGGCTCGGCGAGGGGGAACTCCAGGGTTCCCTGCCGCGCGAGCTCGTAGCCGAAGAATCTGGCTGGTTGGAGCTTGACCAGGCGGAAGGCGAACGGCTCGACCCTGCGATCGCCCGAGTGATGCGTGTTCGCAATGAAGGTCACTCGTGGCGCCTGCTCGGTCCATCCATGGAAGTGGAGGGCGCTCCAGAAGCTCACATAGGAGGGTTCGACAAGGCGCGTCCCCAGGTAGAGGGGCTGGGCCAGCGCTTCTGTCTCCTGGAGGCCAGTGAGGAGGTATCGGCCGTGAGAGAGGCGCTTGAGGAATCTCTGGCCTTCCAGACGGTGCAAGATCTGGTGGGCGCGACCGGCGTCAAGGCCCAGGAGCCCGCGGAACTCCGGCACGGTGAAGGCGGACACCCCCGAGGCCGCGAGGCGGCGGTATATGTAAATCGATGTTAATCTATCGGTCATGTAGGCAAGAGTCTAATATCACATTACATATAAGTGCTTTTTCGTGCCCGGCCCGGATCTGCCCATCCGCCAAGGATCGTCGCGATGGCCCGGAAGATCTCCTGAGACCCGCCCTCGCCGGGGATCAGGCTCAAACCCGGGTTCAAATCCCGCCCTGCCGCTTCCCCCACCGCTCTTCGCGGAGTCTTCCGCGATCATTGAGAGTGGGCTCGAGCGCGCGGCAGGACAATAATGGTGATCCGTCGATTCGTGGTACATTTCCGGAACTTACCACAGGTGGCCATTGGTGGTGAATCCTTATATATGTGCCAACTCGTTCTATTCCCCAGATGCGGGCCGTCCTGAAGGAAGTCGACGAGCAGGGGAGAATCGTGATCCCTGCCTCCTGGCGAAAGAAGCACCTCCGAGGAAGGAAGGTCTTGCTCCGACCCAAGGGCGATGTCATCGAAATCCTGCCGCAGGATCGCGTGGACCTCACCGCCTACTTTGACGCCGCGGAGGCCGACCTGAGGGCCGACCTCGCAGATTGGCACAGCGTCCGGCGCGAACTTCGGAAGCGATAGCGTGCCGCCTCGGTTCATCGACGCGAGCGTCTTCGTGCATGCGTACCTCCGGCCGAAGCGGGACTTGAAGCCGCATGAACGGGAGATCAAGGCCCACGCGCGTGACATCGTGAGCCGGATTGGCCGCGGCGAAGAGATCGTCACCTCCGCGGTCCACCTCGGCGAGGTCGCGAATATCCTCGAAGACTGGATGCGCCTTGAGGATGCGCGAGCCATCCAGCTGGGCCTTTGCGCGCGCGAAAACGTTGCCATCCTCCCGGTCGACCGCGGAGATCTGCTCGAAGCCCTGGCGGTGGGCTCTGATACCGGTGTGGGGACTTCGGATGCCCTTGCGGCAGTTCTCATGCGGGCCAACGGGATCGTCGAGGTCTATTCCTTCGACAAGGACTTTGATCGATTCGGGGACCTCCGCCGGATCTCTCGATGAAGAGCCTCGCGGGGTGGGCACGGAGGAGGGCCTCGGGCTCGGATCCGCCCAGCCCGCTCTTCCGAGCGAGCAGGCAGATGTCTATTGCGTGCTATAGAAACCTATAATATCTGCCTTCCTCATCCCTTTGATCGTGGCCACTACGACCATCCAGCTGAGCCGAGAGATGCGGAAGACCCTCGAAGGGATGAAGCTGCATCCTCGCGAGACCTACGAGGAAGTGGTCGAACGGTTGCTCGAGGATCTTCGCGAATTGAGCGAGCAGACCAAGAAGGAAATCGAGCAGGCCATCCGAGAGATCAAAGCAGGGAAGTACCGAACCCATGAGCAACTGAAGGCCGAGCTGGGCTTCTGATGGTCTTCGAGATCATCTGGGCCGATTCGGCCGCCCGCCAGCTGAAGAAACTCGACCGCCCAGTTGCTCGCCGGATCTTCGACAAGGTTGGACTACTCGCGGGGGATCCTCATCGATTCGTGCAGAAGATTGTCAACTCGCCGTACTACAGGTTACGGATCGGGGACTACCGGGTGATCCTGGACATCCAGGAGAACCGCCTGAGAATCCTCGTCCTCAAGATCGGACCCCGAGAATCGATCGACGATCGTTGAGCGGATGTGAGGGGCGTCATGCTCGAATCCCACCCGATCCCTTCTCTCTCCTCCCTCTCTACGGAGCCGTCAGCGATCGTTGAAGTGTGCTCCTTCGACGTGGACCTAGACCGATTCGAGGAATCTCCGCTGGGTTTCTCGATGAAGACCCGCACAGGGGAGCTAGGAGGCGGGACTTCGGGTTCGGATCCCTGCGGCCTCCAGGACGGCCCGCAGGAGCGGAGAGGGACGGGGGCTCGGCTGCGGGCAGTGATCGCGGATAGCGATCCCATCTGACGCGGTCGTCCACTCTAGCTCCCGACGGTTCAGGACCGCCCACCCCGCGCGATACCTTCTTCGGCCATCATGTCCTAGGGTCGGCCCCATGAGCTCCAGGGGCAGGCGACGCCGTGAACTCAGCTGAGCCATCCCTTCCGAACGACAGAGGGACCCCGAACGTTCTCCTGCTGAGAGATCGCACCTCGTACACGTCGATCTACCTTGAGCGGGCCCTGGCATGCCTGAGCAACGTGAAGGGGATCCAGGTGAACTGGCCGCCCGGCTTTGAGTACCTCCGACGGAAGGCACCCAGGCCCATTGGGACCTGGCTGCTCAACCGGGCCCTCCACGAAGCGATGGCAACCGACCCGGCTTTCAAGCGCATCGACCTCGCCCTGGTGGTGGATCCCCTGCGCATCGACTATGTCCCGAGCGCGCTGGGATGCACGACGGCGTACTACGCCATCGACTCTCATCTGGCCTTTCGCCAGCATATCGAGCTCGCCCGGGCGCCGGAGTTCGACGTCGTCTTTGTGGCCCAGAAGGACTATGTCAAGCAGTACCGGGAATCGGGGTGCGACCGAGTGGAATGGTTGCCGCTCGCGTTTGACCCGATGATCCATCGGAAGATGAACCTGGAGAAGAGGCGCCGCATCACGTTCGTGGGGAATCCGTGGCGTGGCACCGAACGGGGGAAGCTCCTGGAGGGCCTGGAGGCGGCTGTTGGCCTCGAGGTCCATCGCGCCTACCTGCACGACATGGTCAGGCTCTACAACCAGTCGAAGGTCGTGTTCAATCGCTCCCTGAAGGGCGATGTGAACATGCGGGTCTTCGAAGCCCTGGGATGCGGCGCCTTTCTCCTGACCGACCAGCGAGAGAATGGGATGGGGGACCTGTTCATCGATCGCCAACATCTCGCTACCTACGGGAGCCTTGAGGAGGCGGTCGACCTCGCCCGGTACTACTTGGAGCAGGACCTCGAGCGGGAGAGGATCGCCCTCGAAGGACACCGCCATGCGCGTGCGCATCACACCTATTTCCATCGCGCAGCGGATGTTCTCCGAGCCTGCTTGGACTACGAGCTTCCCAGATCCGTCATCTCAGAACTCGTCGAAGGGCACTTGCGGGCAAGGGACTTCTCATACCCGTCTCAGGGAGCCCCCCGCCCAGCGGGGGGGTAACGGCCGTGGAGAGCCAAGCTTCGGCCAAGCCCAGGTCTCTCGGCCAACGTGGCAGCAGGTTCCCTGTAGCTTGCCAGATGGCGGACCCAGCGGGCCGGAGGGTTCCACGCCCCGTGGCATGCTCGGTTGTCCAGCGAGTGGGTTCGCGCGGTCCACGAGAAGAGAGGAGGTTCTCTCAAGACCGGGTCGGGCGAGCAGGGCCCTGTGGAGCGACCCAGTTCGCTGAGCGGGTGAGCCTCAAACGCGGGCCGCACTGGCGGCCGTAGAGGAGACTGTGTCCACGGATCTTCCCAGCTACATCTCCGAGATCTCCTTCCGCCTCCTCCGCCCCCAATCCCGACTCTCCTGGCCCCTTGTGCGCTTCACATCAAGACCTGCGGGACTCAGAACACTAGTCGAGGCATTGAACACGAGGCTTCCCGACGGCCCGGAGGAGCAAGGAAGAGTGGGGCTGCTCCTCTCGCTCTGCAGGATCCCGCGGATGTCCACTTTGGCCATTGCAGCGGTCATCAACAGGGCCGTTCGGACGATGCCGGACGACCGCGCCTTCGTCAATGTGGGTATTTGGCACGGATTCACGCTCTTTGCTGGGATGGCTGGCAATCCGGACAAGACATGCGTCGGGATTGACAACTTCTCCGAATACGGAGGCCCGAGGGAGGCCTTCCTCGAACGGTTCCAAAGGCTGAGCAGCCGCAACCATCGTTTCTTCGACATGGACTATGAGAGATACTTTGGATCGGTTCACAAGGGCGAGATCGGATTCTACCTCTACGACGGGGCTCACGACTACGCCAGTCAGATACAGGGACTGAAGTCAGCCGAACCATTTCTGGCAGAGAACTCCTTCGTGCTGATCGACGACTTGAACTGGCCACCTGCCAAGCAAGCGACGGAGGACTTCGTGAGGACCAGCGAGCATCGATACAAGATCGTCTTCAGCCAGCATACCGCATGTAACCGTCATCCTACCTTTTGGAACGGCGTCATGCTGGTGCGAAGGCTCGACTAGTGTCGCTCTGCTCGAGCCGCCGGCCGGCCCCCTGGACCAAGAGCCGAAGGATCCTCACCTTGGTCCTAGATCCGACGATGTCTTCGAGCACGAGGAACGGAAAGGGGCGGGCGGTGTATCGACTTTTCGATTTCGTAGTCGAATCTTCGATATGCGCCAACCCCCGAACTCCTGCCCCTCTCTTCGCCACAAGCCTCGCCATAATCCGATCACCCCCAGAGTCCGCACCGGCCGTCCGGTGAAGCCCTACGCGTCAGTGTCCTTTAGTAGGCCCGACCCCTCTCCCCCTGAATCGCGGAAGGAGCGACCCATGGACCTCCAGCGCCGCGTCCGCCTCCTCCTGATGGCGCTCGGCCTCCTCTCCCTCGTCACGGGCATCTGGGGCGGGGTCGTCCGGATCGGCTGGTCGTTCGAGTTGCCCACGACACGCCTCCTGACGCTCCACGGACCGCTGTTCGTCTCGGGCTTTGTCGGCACCCTCATCGCGCTCGAACGCGCGGCCGCGCTCAATAGGCCGTGGGCGTACGCCGCGCCGCTCCTGAGCGGGGTGGGGGCCGTCTCGGTCCTCCTGGGCGCCCCCAACGCCCTTGGCGGCACCCTGATGGCGCTCAGCGCCGCGGTGCTGCTCGTGATCTTCGCCGTCGTCACGCGTGGCTATCCCGGTCCCAAGGGCCCCCTGGCCCTGATGGCCTTCTCCGTCTTTCTCTGGCTGGTCGGGAATGTCCTGTGGGCCTCTGGAGAGCTCATCGCGACCTTCACCGGCTGGTGGATTGGCTTCCCGGTGCTCATGATCGCGGCCGAGCGACTCGAGCTCGCCCGCCTGGTCCAAGTGCCCTTTGCAGGCCGGCTCAGCTTCGTCATGGCCGTGGCAATCCTCTTCGGCGGGATCGCCTGGACTGTCGTCTATCTCGATGGTGGCACCACCCTGCTTGGGCTTGGGATGATGACCCTGGCCCTGTGGCTCCTCGTCCATGACCTCGCAGGGCGCACCGTCCGTGAGAAAGGACTCACGCGATTCATGGCGGTGGCGCTCCTTGCGGGCTACGCGTGGCTTGCGTTCAGCGGCCTTCTCGCGTTCACCTACGGCGGAGTCCTCTGGGGCCTCCAGTACGATGCGATCCTCCACGCGGTCTTTCTGGGTTTCGTCATGTCGATGATCTTCGCGCACGCGCCGATCATCTTCCCCGCCCTCCTGGGGCTCCCGGTCCCTTACCGGCCGTGGTTCTACGGCCATCTTGGGCTCCTGCACTTCTCCCTCGCCCTTCGGATCGCCGGGGATCTCGCGTCGGTCCCCTCGCTCCGCGAGTGGGGAGGGCTCCTGAACGGGATCGCCCTCGTGATGTTCCTGCTCGCCACGATCCTCTCCTCCCGGCTCCGAGGCGCCCCTACGCCGGCACAAACCTCCCCATCCCCCGACGAGAGAGCCGCGTCTTGAGGCTCCGCCCGCTCCGGTCCCGCCGCAAACTGCAGGTAACAGTTAAATGTAAGGCGTTCCTTACGCCCTTCCTGCATGGTCAACGTGGCGACAGTAACGTCCAAGGGGCAGGTCACCCTCCCCGCATCTGTCCGGAAGCGACTGGGCCTCCGCAGGGGAAGCCGAATCGTTTTCCTAGAGGTGGGAGGGAAGGTGCAAGTGGTCAGAGAAGAGGAACTCGAGGAGATGTTCGCGGTCTTCGACCGCCTGCGCAGAGAGACCCGCCTGACTCGCGCACAGCTGCGTGCCTACGTGAGGGAGGCGAAGGCGCGCCTCTGGAAGAGGCACTATGCGGATCGCCGTTGATACCAACACGATCCTGTCCGGCCTATTCTTCCCAGGGAACGAGCGAAGACTGCTCCTCTCCTCGCTGCAGCGGTCTGTGACACTCCTCCTTGCAGAGGACATCGTCGACGAGGTCTACGAGGTCATGATAGAGCGATTCAGGGGACGGACGAACCTGCCTGGGGCACTCGAGTTGCTCGCGTCGGTCCTCGCGGCTGGTGAGGTTGTGAGGCGAGAGAACTACGCGCCCCATCTCGACCGCTGGCGGGTGCGCCTCAGGGATCCATCAGATGCGCCGCTCCTCGCCTGCGCGGCTGCAGCGATGGGGGACGGCGTGGTCTCCGGCGACCGGGACGTCTTGCAGCTGCGTGGGGTGGAAGGCATGCAGGTCTATCGGACGAGGGACATCGTGAGACGCCTCGGGGTGGATTGAACGCGGGGTGGGGCCTGATGCGAGGAAGCAGTCGGAGAGAGATGCGTCGGCGGATAGCGTCCGCCTTCGGGTTCATTGGGCGCGTCATGGAGCACCCGGACCGCTATCCGAATCGGGCGGTTGTCTTTCTCCTGCAGCCTCAGGAAGTCGCCTCCGTTGTGACTAGCAACCGGCTTCGCCTCCTTCGAGCGCTCCAGCGAGACCGAAGCGCGTCAGTTGCTGATCTCGCACGAACTCTCAGACGCGACGCCAGCCGGGTGCGTGAAGACCTCCTGTTGCTGCAGCGACTCAACCTCGTCCAGATCTCCGGGGCCGGGAACCGGATGAGGGTGCGGGCCGCGACCGATGGGATCTACATCTCGCTCGTGTCGCCAAGGAAGGCCCGCCCAGGGTTGTCGTGAGAGCTGACGGGCGGCGAGAGCTTGGGCG
>Ga0315314_1001924_pt1 | contig 17650 bp, 14 predicted proteins | sample TDP9_MG_FD_203631 | JGI IMG/M metagenome (GOLD analysis project Ga0315314, IMG submission 203631) | Freshwater sediment microbial communities from Lake Towuti, South Sulawesi, Indonesia - TDP9 | ecosystem: Environmental > Aquatic > Freshwater > Lake > Sediment | place: Indonesia: South Sulawesi...
CGCTGGACTTCTCGCGGACCGTGCTGAATCAAACAGAAATCGACGGTGAAGTAATCTGCTGCGAAGGACCAAAAGACAACGCCCCAGCTTTCAGCAGAAGAGAGAAAGTTGGCACCTGTGGTGGTCCCAAGGTTGAGTTCGTCATCGACCCCGTAGACGGCACAACAGCCACGTCTAAGGGACGAAAAGACGCCATCTCAGCCCTAGCCTGCGCTCCAACAGGCTGCTTGCAAGTGCTTCCAGACGATGGATACTACTTCAAAGTGGCAACCGACCATCAGTCGAGAGGGAAGGTTTCCTTGGACATGTCGATTGAAGAAATCGTTCAGACCGTGGCGTCTCAGAAGGGAATGCCCCTCGAAAACTTTACGGTGATAATGCTTGAGCGCGAAAGGCATCAAGACATGCTTGCAAGATTGAGAAAGATGGGAGTGAGGATAATTCTCATCCCAGACGGTGACATTGCAGCATCGGTTGTCACGTGTATTCCAAACTCGGGAATCGACCTCCTCATAGGTGCTGGAGCAGGACCAGAAGCAACAATCGCCGCAACCGCTGTCAAATGCCTCGGTGGAACAATGCTGGTCAAGGTTTGGAGAGACAAGAAAGACGACTCAAACCGACTTGAAAGACTAAAGCTCGAAGGCGTGGATGTTGAAAAGACCTACACGGAGAATGAGTTGGCAAAGGGTAACGAACTTGTTTTCGCTGCATCCGGCGTAACAAAGGGTGAACTCCTCGACGGAGTCCGTTTCATTCCAAACGGAGCCATAGTCAACTCAATCTGCACCAGACTGCCGAGCGGAACCTTCGAAAAATCAGAAACGATGTTGAAATTCAAAGGACACCCAATATACAAACAATTAACATAGGGCCCAGCAATTTCTGAGATAGACAAATTTTACCGTAGATTCTCGGTGCTCGTTTTAGAGAAGATACCGTTATATTATCGCGTGTGTTTAGCCTTTCTCTCGTCAAACCCTTGAAGTGACCAAACAATTGACGCTCACCGATGACATTCTAAAGTTGAAGAGGGAGAAAAAAGCGGTTATTTTGGCGCACAATTATCAGCGTCCAGAAATTCAAGACTTAGCCGACTATGTCGGCGACAGCATAGAATTAGCCCGTCGAGCCATGGAGGAAAAAGACGCAAAGATAATCCTCTCTTCAACTGTAGACTTCATGGCGGAAAACGCTGTTCTACTCAATCCCGAAAAGAAGGTTCTCTTGCCCAGCGAGGGCGCAAGATGCCCAATGGCGCAGATGCTGACCTTAGACGAAATCCGACGGTGGAAGCGCAAGTATCCCAAGTTGCCAGTCGTGCTCTATGTTAACACTTTGGCTGAGGTCAAAGCTGAATGTGATATATGCTGCACGTCTGCAAACGCAGTTGAAGTCATAAACGCCATAGACTCAGATGCTCTGCTGTTTGGACCCGACAAGAACCTCGCCTTATTCGTTCAACAGAGAACTGACAAAAAGATTATTCCTATTCCTGAGAGGGGCTTCTGTCCAACTCATGTGCTCTTTCAAAAGGAGGACATTCAACTTTTGAAGGAGAAACACCCCGACGCCACAGTGATTGTTCATCCCGAATGCACGCCTGAGGTTCAACAACTTGCCGACCACATCGGGAGCACCTCACAAATGTGTCGCTATGCCAAGCAGTTGTCTGCAGAGAAGTTTGTGATAGGCACCGAAAGCGGGCTCATCCATCGACTGCAGAAAGAGAACCCCGAAAAAGAATTCTTTTTAGCCTACGACGGAGCCATCTGTCCAAACATGAAACTGAACACGCTGGAACGCTTATATCTCGCGCTTAAAGAGGAAATCCATCCCGTGTATGTTCCTAAAGCAGTTATGAAGAAAGCTCGAAAAACCCTCGAAAACATGTTTGCCGTTATGTCTGAAAAATCAAGTTAGAAAGAAAGGGTCTCAATCGCAAAAACAAGCCTTATAGGAAACTGCAGGTCTTCATGAACTTCTGGAAGTTGACGTCAAATGTGCGAGTTTAAGGTGCTTAAGAAAGGAGAAATAGTATTCAACGATGCCGTCTACGCCAAAGTCAACGGGAACAACGTGATAGTCAGAGATGTGTTAGGCGTGTCTAAGACGTTTGAAAACACCAGAATAATCGAAGTGGACGTGCGTTCAGAACGCCTCCAACTGGAACCAGTTGAAAAATGAGAACGAGCTTGTGAAGGGAGGTAAAAATGAAAATCGCCGTGTCAGGCAAAGGCGGAGTGGGTAAAACCCTCATCGCAGGCGTCTTAGCCGAATTTCTAGCCCAAAAAGGCTTTACTGTACTGGCTATCGACGCCGACGCCACTCCAAACCTAGCCCTAACTCTGGGCATCCCTTACGAGGAAGCCGTAAAGATTGTTCCAATTTCAGAGAACACTGAACTAATAGAGTCTAAAACTCAGACTGGCATGCCCGGGGTTTACAACCTCGGCTTCAGTGTTGAAGACATAATCGAGCAGTTCAGCGTGAAAACCCCCTATAACGTGAACCTGTTAGTCATGGGAACCGTTCGATCCGCTGGCTCTGGATGCATGTGTCCCGCCAACACCGTCATCCGCGCGCTGCTTCACCACTTGCTAGTTAAACGTAAGGAAGCCGTCGTAACCGACATGGAAGCCGGCGTTGAACACATGGGCAGGGGCACAGCTGAACACGTGGAAACCATGCTCATCGTAACCGATTCAAGCCGGAAATCGATGGAAACAGCCAAGAAACTGCACGACTTAGCCAGACAAATCGGCATCCGAGAATCCTTTATCGTTGGAAGCAAGGTAGCGGGACAACTAGAAGCCGAACTCATTGAGCGATTCGCCCAACAGAACGAAATCCAACTATTAGGCTTGGTTCCCTACGATGAAAAAATCTTGAAAGCCGACATGGAAGGTGAAACACCCCTCAAGTTTGCTGGTCAATCCCTAGCTGTGACCGCTATTCAGACGATTGGAACAAAACTGCTGGGAACGAACCGTTAGAAGTCAGCCCTAGATTCTGGAAGCATCTTTTTGTGAAAGCCTTCTCGCAATGCTGACCTGACTATGTCTCTGATGCATTCGCCTCGACTGGAATAGACACCTGCTTTGATTAATTCGTCGATTATTTGGACGCATCGTATTGGAAGGCGAATCGTGAACGCTATCGAACGGCCCTTTGTTTTGTAACTCATTTCGAACCACTTTGAAATCAAAGTGTGTCAAAAACATTATAAAGTTATTTGAAAGGTGCGCTTAGGAGACGACTAACCCTTGGACCAGAAACAAAACCTACAGGCAATCTCTAACTTGTCAAGCAAGTTGAGGCACTTTAAGGGATTAACACGCAAATCTGCTCTCGGCGAGCTTTTGCCCATTCTGGATGAAAACGTCTACGATGACGCTGGCATGCTCGAAATTGGCAATGCAAAAATTGTGGTTTCAGCCGACGGAATAGTCGAAGGCTTAGTCAGAGACGACCCCTGGCTCGCGGGCTTCTATTCCGTGGTCGTCAATGTAAATGACGTAGTCGCAAAGGGCGCGCGCCCACTCGGGTATGCACACGTTCTCTCCTCAAGTTCACCAAGTATACGTCGACAAATTGTCAATGGAATAAAAAACGGTTTGGACAAATACGGCTTAAAATTCTTGAAGGGGCACACGCATCCCGACACTTCTTATGATGCAATTGACGCAACTGTCGTAGGCGTTGCACAAAACGTTCTTTCAAGTGCAACCGCAAAGCCCAACGATGACCTTATCATCGCCATCGACCTTGATGGAAACCCCGGCTTAAAGGGTTGGGTTAAAACCTTTGATTCAGTCATGTTCAAAACCAAAGAGCAGGTGTTGACCCGTTTAGAATCTATCATCCAAATCGCTGAGGAAAAACTGGCTCACGCATGCAGAGACGTAAGCGGACCAGGCATCGTCGGAACAATCGGAATGCTGTGCGAATCAAGCCGCGTCGGAGCCTCAATCATCGTTGAAAACATACCCAAACCAGAAGAATTCGATTCGCTAGACTGGCTAATGACCTATCCTTCAACTGGGTTTGTACTCACAACAGATACACCCAATGAATGTATCGAATTGCTAAGAAGTCATGGGTTAGCAGAAAACGTTGTGGGTACGATCCTCCAGACCAAGACAATGCAAATCTCGCACCAAGGTCAAGCCGAGACATTCATGAATTTCGATAATGAATCAATTTTTGGATTAAAACCAGAGACTGCCGCCAAAATTGAAGTGAATGAAAACCGTGTGAAAGAATTAAACAAGGAGCACACTTCGCAAATTGAGGCTTTGTTTAAAAGAGTATGGTCTGCAGCATCTGAATACCCAGAAGAGTGGCGAAAAGAAAGAATCCTCTCAAAAGAACAGATTTTAGAAGAAATGAACACGGGCTATCACTTTTTTGGCGTCACAATTGACAACAAGCTTGTTGGCGTTTACAAGGCAATCGTCAACAATGATGGACTATTCGGCGAACACCAATCAGTCGACCCAGAATACAGAGGACTCAGACTCGCAACTGCAATGTACAACCAGTTCATTCAATTCGCCAAAGAAAGCAACTACAAAAAAGTCTACGTGAACACGCTGGTTAACCAAGTCGCAACCATCAAAATATTGAAGAAAATGGGCTTCGAAAAGAAAGACCAAAAATATGAACAAGCAAAGGACATGAAAGTTCAAATGTACGAAAAAAATGTCTGAGGTGGTTGCTTGAACGCCACACGTCTAAAAATCCAATTGTTATGTAAGGGTGCCCGCACAGAAGAAAACATCGATAAAGGACGCAAGGGGGGCGCTGGCCCAACAGGTGGACGCTATTTTACTCTACCTGACGAAACCTGCGTTGAGATACCACTTCAGGGGAAATTCGTGGAGAGTTCTCCGTTCACCCTCGCTCAAACCAATGGACATTGGCATATTTTTCGAGGCGCGAAGTCGCTGGTTGAAATTAAGCCAGTTCCTCGACCAAGATTTTATATGAAAACGACATCTGATGGCACACCAATGCGGAAAGTGGCGGTTTTACATGGAAAAGACTGTTTGGCTTCTACAGTTTACTCTAAATGCGTCCACTGGGCAAATGGAAATCAATGTAAGTTCTGCGGCATTGAACTTGGGCACAGTGACCGACTAATAGAGAAGCAACCGCTTCAACTAGGCGAAGTCGCTGAGGCAGCACTCAAGGAAGGAGCAGCCAAACACGTTACCTTAACCACTGGAACGCCACCTAGCCCCGACAAAGGCGCCTTAATGCTGGCTGAAGCAACTAGAGCAATAAAACAACGTGTTAACCTTCCTGTGCATGTGCAGTTAGAGCCACCTACTGACAGTGGATTTCTTGAAAAACTGCAAGCTGCAGGAGTTGACACCATAGGAATACACGTTGAATCTTTCGATCAGAAAGTTTTGACTGAGGTGTGCCCGTCAAAATCAAACATCAAAAAATTTTTTAAGGCGTGGAAAAGCGCAGTCGAGCTTTTCGGAGACGGTCAAGTTAGCACATTTATCATTGCCGGCTTAGGCGAAACAGACAAGAGTATACTTGACGGCGCAGAGAAAACTGCGAGCATCGGCGTAATACCTTACTTGATTCCACTGCGACCGATTGCGGGAACCTTTTTTGAAAAAGCCAGTCCTCCACAGCCTCAAAGAATGATGAAGCTTTACCGAAGGGTTGCAGAAACATTGCATGAGGTTGGGTTAAGCCTTGGGAAAAACATGGCGGGCTGTGTCAGGTGTGGAGCTTGTTCAGCCTTACATGACGCCTTTTTATCTCCGCCCTAATTGTAGAAGATTTTCCTACTTGAAGGAGTTGGCGCTGACCTTTTGTGGCGCAACGCTCCATAGGTCACAAGATTAAAAAGAGACTCGGAAACTGATAGCAGATTAATTCAAAAAAATAAAAAAAGAGAGGGTTTATTTTGTGTTAGCTGTTTCCTGTTTTTTAATTCGCATTGTATAGACTCGAAGTGACGCAATGACCACTAGAGCAATTATTGCCGCCGCGACAATGTAAAGGTTCCACGGAATCGGGATGGGCATTCCAGCGAGGTACATCTTTATTGTATGCGAGCTGTGTGTGTAAGCTATGCTTACCAGGTATACATCAGATTGCTCAGTGTGGATGAACGCAGCCTGTTTGTCATCTATGGTTACGGCGATTTTGTCGATGGATGATTGGACACCCGCAAGGAGTTGTTTAGGTATTATTACGTTAGTTGCGCCTGATGTGCCAATTGGACCGCTAATATTTATTGTAACTACCTTTTCCAAGTAGGTTACCCTGTCGTCAAAGACAGATGTTGTTAACACAAGTATTCGGAATGAACCTGTAGGCGTGACGATTAGGTCTGTTGTTCCACCTGTCCATCCTGCCAGTGTTGTTTTTATGATGCCTATGTCGGTCTGGATGGTTGCTACGTTGCTTTCGATGTTGGTTATTTTTCCAGAGATAGTGCCCAAGGTGGTCTGAATTGTGGCGATGTTTCCGTTAATTACCGTGACCTCTAGCTGAATGTTGGATACATCAGTCTTGATTGTACCCACGTCGGTTTGAATGGTTGCCACCGTGTCATTCAATGCAATAAGCTTAGCATTCCAAGCAGTCAATGTTGGATTTATCTCAAACGTCTCAAGTGCGTTGCCGCTGAGTGAAAGATAACCTGCTTCAACAACCAAGGCATAAGTGCCCGTAGATGCGTCGATTGGTATTACGTACGGTATTCTGTACAGCCCTAAATCGATGTGCTCCACATCAGCGCTCAAGTCAGCGATCATAATTCCACCGTAATACAGTTTAGCACTGATGTCCCCGTCGACGGGCTTGCCCAAACTGGAGACTAGGACATAGAATTCGGCGATTTCTCCTCTGAAGTAGATTCGACCAGCTTTCATCTGAACGTCTAAGGTGGTTCGCGCTACTGTCACATTGGTCGTTGAAGTCATGCTTAGTCCTTCATTGTCAATTGCAGTAAAGCTCACAGTATAGGTTCCGCCTGCAGCGTATACATGGGTTGTTAAAACGCCTTCGCCCTTAATGCCATCGCCAAAGTCCCATAGGTTGCTGACGATGGTTCCGTCTGGGTCATAGCTGGCTGAGGCGTTGAAGGTTACCGTTTCTCCTACAAATGGGTCCAGAGGTGTGTAGGTGAAGGAGGCGACTGGGCGCTTACTCTTAAGCCAGTCAATTACATTATTAGCAAGTCGGAGGTTGTCGGCGGATTTAACGCTGAAGTCGTTGAACGCGTCTTCATCTGCAATACCTATAACGGCTCCGGCTCCTGCTTGGGAAACCGCTAGCATATTGTTGCCTTTCAGATCTCTGATGAGCCCCTGAGCTTGAAGACTGACATAGATACGACCTGGTGAACCAAAGTAAGCGGTGGCGACTCCCTCCGTCACTGGATGGGGTGTAATGTCGTTTGTTTCTCCCCAATATCCTCCCCAATCCCAGGTTATGCTCGCGAAGCGCGTAAGGTCTGAGTAGATGTATGGTTGATCGTCGCCTATGACCAAGAGTCCGCCGCCGTTAAGCACGAAGTTCTGTATCGCTGTGATCTCAGATGGGTAGTAGTTGTTGCGAGCTTGAGGAATAACAAACACGTCGTAACCTTCCAAAACTGACGATGTGATTGGACTGACAGTTAGGGTGTCAATAATGTAACCTCTCTCCGTTAGGCTGCTTAGCCATGTACTGTACCAGTAAATAGAGTCGGTCCAGTGTGTCTGATCAACGAGAATGTAGCCTTTTACTGTTCTAACACGAACCAGCTTCGTTGCAACATTATTTACCGTGGTGCTTTCATCCGGAACTGGCTCAACATACGCTGTCACGTTGTATGTGGTTTCAACCGTTGGCTTCCAAAGGTAACTTATTGTGTAAGAAGTAGCATTCATTAAGGTTGGAATGGTTGTGCCTGCAACTTCTATTCCATCGATTAGAAGAGACAGCTTCACATTGTTTTCTGCGTTTAATCCGACATTGTATACCGTTGCATTCAACAGTGAAGAAGTGTTCGGCTCGAGGTAAGCAGGAGCCTCCAGAGCAGCGGCTAATTCGTGTTCAAGTTCTACGCCTATTGGAATGTTGGTTTCAGAGAGACGCAACTCAACGCGTAAAGGATACACGGTAGCATCCAAGCCGATCCATAAGCCAGACGCCTTGTCGAACCAGAACATGTACGAAGTTCCATATGAATAAAAGGGTAATTCCCAGCAATCAATAGGATATACACCCACTGGAATGACTCTGCTGCCATTGACTGTTGCTCGACCCGTTAAGAGATTTATTGTTGAACCGATGTTGATGTTGGTTTCCACCCATCCTGGGTACCACAGACGCGCCCACGCTCCGCCTTCCACCCATCTGTTCATGATGTTGACAGTCATCCAGCTGATCTGGACGATTCCTGAAGGGTCTTTGGACTCAAATATGATGTAGATCAGGTAGGGTTTAAGATAACGTTCGTAAGTGAGTTTCCAGTATCCCGTCCCTACCAATTGACCCTTTTCATCGTAATAGTTCAGTGTGTAGTATGCCCACTGTCCAGGAATTGGACGAATTAACGGATAAGTGACTTTTACAAATCGCGTAACCTTGTTGTTGAATTCGAAGCGTTCATCTGGGACCGGTGGAGTGTATGCCGTTACGTTGTATGTGGCTTCAGTAGTTGGTGTCCAATCGTAACTCATTGTGAATGACCAACCGCTTGGAAGATTTGTCACTTCCTCTCTCACGGTTGTTCCATCGATGAGAATCTGAAGTACCACGCCAGTTTCGTCGCTCAATCCTATGTTGTAAACTGTTGCTTTCAGCTGAGCAGTGTTGCCTGGTTCCAGAAAGTCTGGAGCTTCCAGAGACACTTGAAGCTCGCGGGGGTATTTGACACCGAAGTAGAGGAGGCTGTTTTCCAAGATTTTGCTCAATCCCCACATGTATGCCCATTCAAAGGTTTGAGAAGTAGCCGTGATGACGCCTGATCCATAAGTAAACTCCAAATATGCTGGTTGACCAGATCCGCCGAGTTGCATTATGATCGTGGAGTCGCTGGTGAAGTTATAGAAGAACCCATGCACCGATGCATCCCAATTGTCAAGTTCATCGTCCTTAATTTGATTGGGTATGTTGACAACCGGATGAGTCCGATTGACTATTGAGACATAGTCATCGAAATAGTTGTACCAGCCTAATCCTCCTGGCAAGGGACCAACCCAAGCGCCTCCGTTCCAGCCCCAATCCGCTGCGTGGATTTCCAGCATGCCTCCGTTTTTCACGTAGTCTTCAAACCACCCCCTGTAAGCGTCCATGGCGAAATAGAACTCTTGGTTTTGATCCGATGCAATGATGATTTTGGCAAGTTTTGTCAGATTGACTCGACCCATATCGCTTGAATCTAAAACGGCATAAGGTATGCCATACAGGTCAAACACTTCTTCATTGGCCGTCGAGCCCCAGGGGTCAACGTTCTTGAACAAGGCAATTTCAATGAACTGAACACTATAGTCAACTGACATGCCATTGTTTACAGTGTTGGTTTCGTCTGGGACGGGCTCCACACTGACTGTGACATTGTAGATTTTTTTATCGATGGGGTTCCAGAGTAGACTGACCGTGTCCGAATTGCCGCTTGCTATAAAGCCTATGGGTTGTGTGTCTATAATGTTGCCGTCTACGAGAAGATTCACTGTAAGGTTGAGTTCGTCGCTTGTCCCAAAGTTCAATATGGTAACATTAAAGGTCACAGAATCTCCAGGCTGGACAAATTTCGGTCTCTGCCAGTTATAAATGAGAAGGTCATGCTCGGGTGGCGTCTGCTCAACTGCCTTTCTTGCATTGATTCTTCCATATCCATAGTACTTGTCGAAACCTGGTTCACCGAGGTCGTCCGCGGTGAACCGTAACTGTGCTCTCACCCAGTCCCGTGTCATGTTGGGGAATCGACTCAAAATGAGGGCGGCTACGCCTGAAACGTGGGGACAAGCCATAGAAGTGCCGCTCATGTAATCATAGTTTTGCTTATAGCCCCAGTCATTCATGGTCACATTGTAGGTTGGCATCGTTGAATAAATGTCCACGCCAGGCGCTGCAACCTCAACCCAGTCTCCAAAGGTCGTGAAATAGGCAGGACTATCATAACTGTCTGTGGCTGTAACTGCGACAACCTCCTCGTACGCCGCTGGATAGTGCTTCTCACTTGTACCAGAATTTCCTGCGGCGGCAACCACCAAAGCGCCCTTGCTATAGGCGTATTTTATGGCGTCATGAATCAGTTGGCTGTCGGGTCCACCCCAACTGTTGCTTAGAACGTCTGCTCCCTGATCCACAGCGTGAATAAGAGCCTTTGCAAGGCCGTCTTCTGTGCCCCATCCATTTTTGTCTAGACCTTTCTCAGCCATGATTTTAATCTGCGCCACTCCCGCGATGCCTACGCCGTTGTTCAGCACAGCTGCTATTATTCCCGCGACATGAGTCCCATGGCCAAAATCATCAATCGGGTCGTCGTCATCGTTAACAAAATCATAACCCAACGACACATAATTAGTAGCGAGATCTGGGTGTGTGTAGTCTATTCCTGTGTCGACAACTGCCACAATTACATCTGAACTGCCCACTGTTGTGTTCCAAGCATAGTCGGCCTCTATTTTTTGGGGTCCCCACTGAAGGTCCCAATAGGGGTCATTTGGGACAAAGTCGGTTTGAAACTTGAAGTTGGGCTCGACATACCTCACGAAACCGCTTGACTGTACACGTGTTACAAATGAAGAAACACTGTTGAGAGGCACATCTGCAACCAAGGCGATATTTTCGCCCTTCATCCTGACGGTGCTAACGACTTTTCCTCCACTCTGAATGATCAGGTCGGTAGCCTTAGTGTAGCCCTCAAGCTGTGCATAATTCAGCCCCATCACAAACTCAGCTGAATCGCTATCAAGGACAGTAAGGCTGCTCCATTTGTCGGTCTTATGAGAACTCAAGTCTTTGACGAAGGAGTTGAAGCTGAAAATGCTCGCATCGTATGTTCCTGTTCCACTGCTCCGCTTCGGGGAAATGCTGAATTGAGAGCTGCGACGCAATCCTGAAAGACTTGATGCATAATCTTTAGGACCTGACTGCGCAGCTGGACTGCTATTTGCTTTACTTGGCTGTACGTTTTCCGCTGTTGAGGGTGCGTTGACGATTGAAACAGCAAGCAAGTTAGTTAAAAGCATCATTGAAACAAGAGTCAAAACTAACAGTGCTTTAAACCTTATTTTTCTCACTTTCCCTTTCCTTCCTAATGCGTCTTAATGATGTTCCGTGTCATACCTCTGAGGCAACTCAGATACTTATAAGTTGCTGAAGTCATCTTCTAGACAACATTTTCACCTGCAAATTTCCTTCAAAGCAATACATGTGTTTGCCCAGACAATTCACTTCAACTTGACACAGTGAGAATGCATGGAGACCGCAATAGATATTTCTGGGTCACCACAGTTGTAGTTTTCATTCACAGCATAAAGCTCACAAAAACAGAAGAGAATGAGCCAGCTTGAGCAAAGATCAGATGATTGCAGATATTCTTAGAAACTACAAGGTCGTAGCGGTTGTAGGTTTGTCCAAAGACCCTTCTAAATACAGTTTCAAAGTGGCTCAGTTTCTTCAGTCTAAAGGCTACCGCATAATTCCAGTAAATCCATTCGTTGACGAGGCTTTGGGCGAAAAAAGTTACAAATCATTGCTTGAAATGCCCGAAGACCTGCAGAAGTCTGTTGAAATTGTCGATATTTTTAGGCGACCTGAAGACGTGCCTCCAATCGTGGATCAAGCTATTCAACTGAAGAAGAAAAATGGAAAACCATATGTAGTCTGGATGCAATTGGGAATAATCAACGAAGAAGCGGCAAAAAAAGCAGCAGAAGCCGAATTACAAGTTGTCATGGACAGGTGCATGATGCGTGAACGCAGAAAAATCGACCAAAAACGAAGACACCGAGCTTGAGCAAGTACGAGCAAGGAAAATGCGCGAGTTGACCACAAAGATGAAAAAGAACCCGAATGCCCCTATACCCATCACGATCAGCGACACCAACTTCAATGAAACCATTCAAAGGCATCCTTTAATGCTTATTGACTGCTGGGCTGAGTGGTGCGGTCCATGCAGAATGGTTGCGCCCGTTATTGATGAGTTGGCTCGCGATTATGGTGATCGCCTAGTAGTGGGCAAGCTGAACGTAGACGAAAACCCAACCACAGCGATGCAATTTAACATAATGAGCATTCCGACTCTGCTCATAATGAAAAACGGAAAAGAAGTTGACAGAATAATCGGTGCAGTGCCCAAGAAAGCCATTGAAGAAGGATTGAAGAAATACCTCTGAAGCTTTTTCTTATTTGAATGAAAACCTACAGTATGGTGCTCCAGTAGCAGCACACTGCTCTTCTTCCACTCTGATTTCTCTTTCAAACAGCTCGGAGAGAAAGCCAGCCAAATAGCCTTTAATAAAGTAGCAACTCGTACTTGCACTCTTACAAGCTGCGACTTCAAACGAGTTGTAAACAAAGATTTCGCCACGACCCGCCTCTATATCTACATCTTGAAACAGAATTTTCCCCCAGTTCATTTCGTTTTTCATATTGGAAAGATAAGCCAGCACGTTTTCCTTTGTCTTAATCGTTTTCAAGATTCGTAAACATGTGTCTTGGCCGCATTTGCTGGAGGCGAAGTGTAATATCACCGATGCAGCTGATGGAGAAAGCATCTCTTCCAAGCAGGATTTGAAAGCTCCAAAGGTTTCAAAAGACAGCACAAATCCCTTCTTTCTCAGATTTTCTGCTACTCTTTCCTGCAAGCTACGAATTCTCCGTTCCATTACGAGCGTGCGAGCAATGTGTGTTCCTATGCCTTTCGCCTTAAAGGTTAATGAGAAATCCGATTCAGACAGGAGTTTGAAGGCGTGACTGTTCTGCTGTATTCGCCGCCTTTAAATAGTCACGTCACGTTAAATGTTAACAAACAGATGCGGAGACGTTGATCACATGGATGTATCGTTGCGTCGACTCGTTGGTTCTCTTGCACTTCTTCTGGGAATTACATTTCTCGCCGTGGGAATTTACACTGGACAGGTTTCTGGAGTCATGGAAATCGTTGGAAGAGTGTTGGAGGCTGCAGTTGCGGGCGCACCCTAGACTCAATGAAAGCCAAGCTAACTCTCGTATGCACCGTCATGCTGAAAGCTCATCCCAACCATTCTGCTGCATCTGGAACTAGATTTCTGCTCTCCATTCTCTTAAGAGCCTTTCAAGAAATTGTTCAACGTATCTGTGTCTTTCTTGCGCAATTTTTTTGGCGGTTTTTGTGTTTATTGTGTCTTTCACTTTCAACAATTTTTCGTATATGTGGTTGACTGAACTCGCTGATTTGCCGTTGTATTTCTCTTTGGGTGGAATAGAGGGATCATGTATGGGCTTGTTGCTCCACCCTCCTCGTGTGAACACTCTGGCTATTCCGACGGCTCCAATAATGTCCAGTCTGTCCGCGTCTTGCAAGATTTTTGCTTCCAAGCTTTCGGCTTCGATGCCTTTCTTGAACCTGTGCACCTTGACGCAGTGGACAACCTTGTCAATTTTTTCTTCTGGAAAATCGACTTCTTCAAGCACCTTTCCAGCCATCTCTGCGCCGATTTTTGCGTGATCAGAAATCTTGCCCTCGTCTTCCATGGCGCGGGCAATGTCGTGAAGCAACGCTGCCGCCTTAACCACGTCGAGGTCAGCGTCTTCTTCCCTAGCTAGTCGCACAGCCAGGTTGTATACTCTCTCAACATGAGACTTGTCATGGTGTGAATGTTTGAGAAACTGTTCGCTTCTTTCCTTGATTTTTTCAAAGACCTGATTGCCCAGCATGTGTTACTCGTCCTTTAGGAAGACATTATTCGGAGAAAGCCATTAAAAATTAATTGTGCAAGCTTTTGCGGTTACAGTTTGACGCTTATTTCTAGTCCGTCTCTTCCTATGCGTACAAATTTGCTCTTGTACCTTTGAGAAGACCTTACGTAATCCAAGTAGTCTTGCATCTGGTCGGCGAAAATTCCGGCGTTGTCTGCAACTACAACGCTTCCCTTGTGCAGTTTGTCTTCAACCAGTCGCAGATAGTCAAGGTACTCACTTTTGTCGGCGTCAATGAACACTAGATCAAATGGACCTTTAAGCTTGGGTATCACTTCTAATGCGTGCCGATCACCACTTCAACTTTAGGCGGAATCTCCGCCCTCTTTATGTTCTCCTCTGCAATTTTGGCTTCGTCTGCATGAATCTCGATTGTTATCAAATGCGCGTCAAGTTGTGAGGTTTTTTCCCATTAGAATAACTGAGTAGCCAATAAGGGTTCCAACTTCGAGAATACGCTTGGGTTTAGTCTTGCGGACGACATCCACAAGAACCTTACCCTTGCGAGGACCGACGATAGGCAGGAACTTTGTTTCGGTCATGCTTTCAATTTCTTTGAGAACCCTGTCCGATTTGCTCAAGACATTTCCGCTCAATCTGCGGTATATGGACTTGCTTTGCCATCAAACTTAAGTTTTAGCAGAGAGTTTACACTTCACCATGTTACCAAGGGGTCGTAGTCTAGCTTGGTCAAGGATCCCAGCCTGGGGCGCTGGAGATCCTGGGTTCAAATCCCAGCGACCCCACCATTAAACTGACTTTTAAGGGCAGAACGTACAGGGTTTTTGCCACTTTTCCCTCGTGTAAGCGCAATTTTGGTTGAGTACACAAAGATCATGGCAACGAGCAACCACAGAGTGAAGTCAACTGCGACTCCGTCAAAAAGGATGTTGATAGGAAAGAGAAACAGGTTTGCTGTGCTTGCGTCGTATGGCTCAAACATCCATGCCCAGATCGCTGGGAACCCGTGAAATGTGAATGCTCCTTCATATCGAGTCGGATTACCCAAGAAGCCTACCTCCACTCCGTCTTGTCTTCCCCTTGATGGAAGCGATGAAACTGAAAAAAGTAGGACGAAAACTGCGACGATTAACATGATGTTTCTGGGTGTGAGTCTAACATTTGACACAAAAGCTAACAATTTTGCAAGTAGGAACGTGAGTACGAAGGCAGGCAAAATGAAAAGTGTCATCAGAAGTACGAAAAGTAGCTCACCAAAGGGCATCATAAACGTCATGTCCACTTATCTAATTATACCATGAAGAATTATAAATTTGGTTTCGTCGTGATCAAACAACCAAGCGGTTGATACAAGGCGTTTGAGGTAGTAAGGCGAGTGAGGTTAGAACAACGGGGCATCAGCCAAGTGTGGTTAGGGCCCGCATTGCACCGGAGATTTCGCCACCGAGGTCGATGAGCAAATCCCAATGACCCACTAATAACATAGCTTTTGCCAAACATAACTGGGCATGTAGAACAGACTTGGTGCAACCCAACATCAGAAAGCGCCTCTCTTTAGCTTCACTAAAAACTCAAACAGTCTGCATTCCGTGTTCAACTACTTCTGTTCACACACAGCCCCAGCAATGTAGGATGGTGATGACACTAAAGGAACAATTTGCCACCACCACGACGCTCAACTACAGTCCCTAACCCAACGGAAGTTGAACACCACAGTCTTACAAATTCAACAACTTCTAAACACACAAACCCAAGCCCGACCCAAAATTTGCACAAAAAATTGGAGAAGACATCTCAATTGACTTTGAGCTAGGTCCCAGCGACCCCACCACAACGATCTCGATCCCATTTAGCCCTTGTTTGCTCATTCAACTTTCTACTGATGGTTGAATAATCGACCTGACGATTGCACCGAAAATGCTCGTCAGTAGACAAGCAAGCGGAACTATTGGAAAAAACATCCTGAAAACGTTTAGAGACACTTTTTCAAAAACCAATGTTAATGCCCTACCACCCACGGCCAAGATTATGGGGTTTTGACCGACTCCAAGAATGAACCACACGAATAGGAATGACCCGAACACGGCGATTGAGAATGACAAGAAAGTCGAAGCAACCCAGCCAACCACAACTCTTTCAAAATCCACCAGAAATAAACCGACAATCAGGCTGGCCGCGAGAATAATCATGTATCCTGCTGGAACAATGCTAGGCACGTATGTTCCGGATTCCGTGTAAATCAGTATTCCAGACAGCGTAATTTCCGGGTGCACTACGTAAAGAAGCCAATAGGACACAACAATAACCGAGGCTATTGCTAAACTCCAAACAAAACTGAACAGTAACATAAGCCTTCTCTTTTCTAGCCATTCGGCTATTTTCCTTAGGTAAGCTTTCAAATTGGAATTCGCCGTTCCTCGAATTTTTCTTCTATTGTACGCCTTCTTGAATTCGTCGCCTTCAAATCTGAGGTTAATGTAGAGGAATTTAAGCTAAGCGCCCTTTGTCAGAGCAGAACCTTAAACTATCAGAATCACGTTCACGATAGCACCACTGTGACTGCTATGAATCGCCCATCCGTCGCAAGTCGCTTTCTTCCGTTGGGAACTCTAGATAGAGACCTTAAGCTACTCTTTGTTTCTAATTTTATCGGCGCCTTTGGCGACGGGCTGTTCATCTATATGTTGCCTTTGTACATCAGGGGTTTGCAGGCTACCTCGGCTGACGTGGGTTCTCTGTTTTCGGCTCTGACTTTGAGCACCGCTCTAACGATAATTCCGGGCGGCTTCCTCGCTGACCGCTTTGACCGGAAGAAGGTTATGATTCTCGGGTGGATGATATGGGTGCCAATTCCCCTCATGTTCTCCGCTGCGACTCATTGGACTCAACTCTTTCCTGTGATGGGTCTGTACGGTTTTTTCATAAGTGGACCCGCCACAAGTGCTTATGTTGTTACATCGGCTCGAAAGGAAAGAGTGACGCTAACATATACCATGCTGGGTGGGGCTTGGTGGCTCGGCTACATTTTTTCACCAGCCTTAGGCGGCTATCTCTCCACATTGCCGTCTATCAGTATGCACGGCGTGTTTTTCTTGTCGTTCATTATTTATGCAATTGCCACTGCCGTGTTATTTTTAATCAAAAGTCAAAGAGTGAAAAAATCGCCCGAGCTTGTTGTTGATTCGTCAGATGAAGTTCGGTCATCCCATGCGCGGCAGATAGTTGTTTTGTCGCTGTTTTTCGCCACAGTGTTTTTCTTCCTGAGTCTCGTGAGACCTGTAGTGGTTCAATTCTTCCAAGATGTATACCGTCTAGAGAGTTTTCAAATTGGGGTGCTTGGGTCCGTTGGTTTCTTGGGTTCTGCTCTTTTTTCAATTGGTTTGGGTAAGGCTGGCGACAAGGTGGGAAAGATGGTTGCAGCGGCGATTTCGCTTTTAGTGGGTGGTTTCTCTTTTGCCCTGTTCGTCTGTTTCAGTAGTTTTTTCATATTGACTTTGGCATCATTTCTGTACGGCGCTTCTTACATGCTTTGGTCTTTGATGGGTGCTTGCGTGGGCTCCATCACTCCAGAAGCGTCAAGGGGACGCTGGATTTCGGTGTCTCAAATGTCGGCAACGATTGCCGCTTCAATTGCTCCCTTTATTGGAGGTGTGCTTTATGAATCATCACCTTACGTGCCCTTTTACATTATCATTGGAGTTTCCCCACTGCTTTCTCTTATCGCATTAGCGAAACCGTTCAAAGAAAAGACACTTAA
>Ga0315314_1001925_pt1 | contig 17642 bp, 25 predicted proteins | sample TDP9_MG_FD_203631 | JGI IMG/M metagenome (GOLD analysis project Ga0315314, IMG submission 203631) | Freshwater sediment microbial communities from Lake Towuti, South Sulawesi, Indonesia - TDP9 | ecosystem: Environmental > Aquatic > Freshwater > Lake > Sediment | place: Indonesia: South Sulawesi...
TCAATAACTACTTGGTTAGAACGGATTACATAGGTAAAGTTCGGTGGTGGGCCGGGCCGGACTTGAACCGGCGACCTTCTGCGCGTCAGGCAGACGTCCTAACCAAGCTAGACGACCGGCCCTTCAAATATTAAGTTTAGTTCGGTTTGCATTTTAGAATTTCGGTTAGGCAAAATCCTTAATAGTTTTCCCACCACGTAGGTTGTTGGGCTCAAGGGGCGGGTAGATCAGCTTGGAATGATCGCAGCGTTGGCATCGCTGAGGCCGCGGGTTCAAATCCCGCCCCGTCCACATTGGATGAACCCCGTACATCACGGATTTTTAAGACGATTTGGGAATTAAAGAAGAAGGTAGACCAGAGGCTTCATTATGGGGTATTTCAAAGAAGTTAAAGCAGTTAAGTAGAGAAACAAACTTAGACGACCCAGAAGCCGTTAAAGAGCACATACCAAATAAAAAGGTGGGCAATTGTTTCAAAGAAGGGTTAGCCGTAGCCTACAACCATTTTGTTGCCGTTAATGAGTTGAAATGAACGAAAAAGTGAAAAGAAAGATCGAGAATTCGTTGGTAAGGCTCATGCTTTCTGTTTAGACTTCCATGCGTACCAGACGATCAGTGCTGGAGCCACAACTTTTGAAATTTCCATCAGTATCGCATGTGCATATGGTTGTGCCAGAGTCTCAATTAATTCAGCGAGCTGAAAGACCGTAAAGACTATGCCCAAGATGATGTTTGTCCAGCGATTTATAGAATCCTTTAAGGTCAGGGACAGAAAAGCCATCACCAATGGAACCAACAATAGGATTGCCAATAATAGCAACAGTTCAGGTCCTATTTTCATGCCTTCTATTTCTCCTGCCATTATTTGCTCTATTACACCTGGCTCAAAGGCACCTAATGTCATGACGACCAAAAAAGCCACTGCATAAAAGAGCCACAGCACTGAAATCTTTATCTTCCAATCTTCCAGAATTTTTCACCTCCCTATAATAGTGTTTTAAACATCTGTGATTCCAAAGCATATAAAACTTGACACCTATTTCAATGCTCTTAAGCAGATAATCAAAGAATTGGTTTCAATAAATGAAGAAGTTCATAAAGAAGCCTTAACCTACATTTTACCGATGAAAAATGCCAAAAAAAGGAAAATTAAAGAAAAAGCCGAGAAGCTTAACAATTGCTATCTTTTCTTCTTAGTTGTTTTTAATCCCAGCGTTCTCTGAATTTTTCTTAAGCTTCCTCTTCCTTTCATTCTGTTACAGTCTCTATGCGCTAAGGCAAGTTTTGTTCCACCTTTCGAATATGGCTTTGTGTGGTCTAACTCCAAATCTGACAATTTTGTTATTTTCTCGCCGCAAATGCTACAAGTTCTACCGTACTTTTTTGGGTGTTCCCATATCCACTCTCTTTGTTTAGGAGTAAGTTTAACTCTGGGTTTTCGTGTTCTTATTTCTCCAGAAACCGCTTTCTCTAATTCTTCCATGTCTTTAGAAACGGCTTTTTCTATATCTTTCAATGACATGTTTCTCATCCATTTAAGGGGGTGAGAAAACTTCTATAAATTATTTGCGCACATACGTGTGTGGGTTGGTTGGGTTGGGTTGGACTATACTTTAGCGGTGAATCGTTAAGGAATACTCAGAAGTCTCTCAGGTTGTTAGGAGTAGAAGTTTCACATAAGACAGTCTATATGTGGATCAAAAAATACATCGGGTTAATGGGGAAGTACATTGAGAAGCTTAGACCAAAAGTTTCTGACACTTGGAGAGCAGACGAACTCTGGCTCAAAATCAAAGGTGACATGAAGTATGTCTTTGCCATAATGGATGATGAAACACGTTATTGGATAGCTCAAGAGGTTGCTGAGTCGAAGTACAAGCACGATGCAAGAAAAATCTTTCAGATGGCGAAAAAGATAACTGGAAAGAAACCCGAAATTCTGGTAACTGACGGTTTACCAGCTTATCATGATGCTTACAAGAAAGAGTTCTGGACTGCGAGAAAACCGAGAACCGAGCACGTTAGACACATCAAACTGAAAGGAGACATGAACAACAACAGAATGGAGAGACTAAACGGAGAGATAAGGGACAGAGAAAAAGTGATGAGAGGATTAAAGAAAGAGGACACGCCAATTCTCAAGGGCTACCAGATATTTCACAATTACATTAGACCACATCAAGGTTTAAATGGTAAGACACCTTCGGAAGCTTGCGGAATAACAGTTCAAGGAAAGAACAAGTGGCTAACGCTGATACAGAACGCAAGTCATCACTCGACTATTAACAAGGGTAGCAGTCATCCATAAAGTTAATAGAGCCTTATCGCCTAGCAGTTAAATGATTTTTGGGGTGAAAAGAATGAGTGTTGACAAGGACATGAAGGATAGATGGGACAAATTAGGAAAGGCTTTAGGATTTAAGACTAGGAAATTGAAGAGACATGAGGAAAAAGGAACATTGATTGATGCAATATGGTGGGATGATTTAGGCGGGAAGTTGATAGACGAAAAGCTTTGGATACCTGCTGTAGCGATAGAGGTAGAAGCCACTCCCAACAGAAAACCATACAAAGCCGACATACTCGGATTTAACACTTTAAAACCCCTTATCGGTATCATACACATGGTTAAATCAAAAATAGGGAAAGGATTTGAAGCTGTGCAGAAAAGCGTTCAAGGATATATCGACACTGAAGCCCAATGTAGAGTGATTATATTCACAGATGATGACCTTGAAAGATTAGAAAAAAAGTCAGAGAATTCTAAAACAAGAATAGGAAATAGGTTTCATCAACCGAAAGGTAACAGTAATGCAGAAAAGCTTAATCAACCTAAGAGGTAACAGAGCCATATTTAATTATTCTTTCCCCCTGTAGACTAATGCCAGATATTTTAAGGTTTTTCCATCATAGTGAAGGCTGCTATAGCAGCAATCAAGACTCCAACGATTACAAGAACTAGGAACATCTCTTGAGGCATCCCCATGATAAAATGTTCAATGTCATAGTTCAAGGTGACCATTTTGCTTTCAGACGAATGCGAGTTGTCAAAGTGCAGGACATAGGTGCCAGTCATCTCTGCCAGGAAACAAAGACTTTCTTGACCAGCCCTCTCATGGTATAAAATGATATCTCCGTTGGGGTCAGTAACGTAGAAGTTAAAATCTTTAGCTGATTCTCCAACAACTGAGAAGCCTACCGAAACCCTGTCGTTCTTATGAAGGCTCAGTGACCTGGTAACTTCGCTTTCCAGAGGAACCGTAAAGTTCTCAGTTGTTGCATACGCGCTTCCAACAACTAAACCAATCATGACTGCAAAAAGAACCAGGATAAGAACGCTATTCTTCGACTGCATCACAGCTTCTTTTTCCCATGCTAAACCTTGTCGCGTTTCCTCTTGAAAAGATTGTGAATCCCAAATTCACGTCGAAAATCTATAATTTCACGCGCGCGCTATTCCCTTCTCTCCACCGCTATGGTGCACTTAGTGGCCAGGGCAGCGATGGCTCCCAACGCTACCAACGGGAGGGCAAGGATCACTCCTACAACCCCTACAGTGGCCGGTATCTCCAGAAGGGTCTTGCCCTCCTCGTCCCTCACAATGATCCTAGTCACGTTTCCCTCGTGGATCAGCTCCTTAACCCTCTTAACCAAGTCCTCGGACGAGACCGAGAACTCCTCCTTCACAACTTTGCCCACGGGAGCCGCGCAGGAGGGACAAAACCTCGCGCCCTCAGGCAACTCGGTCCCACACTTCTCACAATTTGGCAATCTCTCACCCCAACATCAGTTAAGATTCTTTATTAAAAACTATTTAAGTTTGCTTAGAGTACACGTATATTTCCTTCAACTCTTCAGCCCATAATCCTCTTAATACCCTCCAGAAGGGTCAGGGACGCGTAGAGGATCGTTCTTTTGAAATCTAAATTAATAGTTCATAAATCTTTTACGAAAACGGAGCTAAAAGGCCCCTATTTAATGAACGTGGTAATGGCATGACTAAAGAACATAAAGAGTCTCTCCATATCTGGCTGAGCTGGCTTTTAGGCACCGCAGCCGGCTCTTTAGTTAGCACCATATTTTTTGGCGCCGTCGCTCTGGAAGCCTTTCTCCTATGCGCTTTAATCGGCCGTTTCCTCCTTAGATATCTAATCGAAAAGCGGGAACCTCAGCCAGTTCTGGTCTAATTTAACGATTCCGTTTGTTCACTTGTCTAGGGCGTCTTTAGGCAACGAGCTTCTTTTAGCTTATTGTGAAAGCAGGTTTCTCTTCCTGTGTGGCAGACGTTTCCCTCTTGTTTGACGAGGAAGAGAAGCGCGTCGTAATCGCAGTCAACCATTATCGCTTTGACCCTCTGAACGTTTCCCGAAGTTTCGCCCTTCATCCAAAGTTTCCCCCTCGACCTGCTCCAGTAGTGTGCATAGCCGCTCTCGAGCGTCTTTTTGAGCGCTTCCTCGTTAACGTAAGCCAGCATGAGCACGCTCTTTGACTCAAGGTCTTGAGCAACCACGGGAATCAGTCCGTTTCCCTTGCTGAAATCTAGGTCTCGAACATTAAGAGTTTTCAAAGTCTAATGGACACCCCCCTTTCCAGCAGAAACCCCTTTACAACCGGTATCGGATACCTATCATAATGAAAAACGGATGCTGCTAGAGCGGCGTCAGCCTTCCCGATCGTGAATGCTTCGAGGAAATGTTCGGGTTTACCGGCTCCACCGCTTGCAATCACGGGAATGCCAACCCTTTCTGATATGGTGCGAGTTAACTCTAGGTCGTATCCATTCTCGGTGCCGTCTTTGTCCATGGAAGTAACGAGGAGTTCCCCTGCCCCGAGCTCAGCCGTTTGCACTGCCCATTCAACCGCGTCAAGTCCAGTGACTTTCCTTCCCCCATAGGTGTAAGCCTCAAAACAGCATGGTCCATCGCTCGTTTCAACAACGATTTTGTCCCTTCTCCTCTCGTAACGTCTCTTGGCATCAATGGCGACAACAACGCAGTGCCGCCCGAAGGTTTGTGCAAGCTCCCTTATCATAGAAGGATTTTCGACTGCTGCGGTGTTGATGGACACTTTATCCGCCCCATTGCGAAGTATAAGCCTAGCGTCTGAAACGTTGCGAATTCCGCCTCCAACGATGAAGGGAATGCTTACCTCCGCGGCCACAGCCCTCACAACCTCTTTAAGTATTTTCCGTTTTTCCGATGAGGCTGTAATGTCCAGGAAAACGATTTCATCCGCGCCTTCATCGCAATATCGCTTAGCCAACTCAACAGGGTCCCCCGCGTCCTTAAGGTTTAAGAAATGAACCCCTTTCACAACTCTCCCGTGATCCACGTCTAGGCATGGGATTATCCTTCTTGCTGAAGACATCACTTTTTACATCCCTCGCCCGATTTTTAGAGCCTCCCTCAACTCAAACATGCCCTCGTAGAGGGCTTTTCCAATAACTACACCCCAAACACCAACTTGCTTAAGAGCGGCTAAATCCTTCAAACTGCTCACTCCCCCTGCCGCGATTACACTGATCCGAGGATAACTACACACTCTGGCTAGCGTGTCATAGTCTGGTCCCTTGAGGGTTCCATCCCTTGTTATGGAAGTTACCAAGAAAAGTTTGGCTCCAAGGTCTAGAAACCTTGTTACGGCTTCCTCTACGCTTAGCTTCGTTGCAGTTTTCCACCCTTTAACCATCACTTCGCCCTCGTGATAGTCGAGGGCAACAACCACACGCTCGCTACCGAAGTCCATCAAAAGTTTGGCTACCACTGAAGGCTCATTAAATGCCAAATCGCCTAGAATAATGCGATGCGCTCCCATTCTTAGCAATGTTCGAGCGACTTCGAGGTTTCGAATTCCTCCGCCAACTTGAGTGAGCACTTTAACAACCCGAACAATTTCTTTAATCACTGCAAGGTTGCTTCCTCTATTCAATGCCGCGTCTAGGTCAATGATGTGGATGGCGTCGGCCCCCTCCTCTTCCCATTTCTTCGCAACTATCACGGGGTCTCCAAAATGTTCATAGGTCTTCATAGTCCTCGGGTCGCCTCTGGTGAGCCTGACGACTTTGCCGTTCATCAAGTCGATGGCTGGAATTATCTGCATTAAGTTAGATCACTCCTTTAGAGCTTGGAACATCTTCCTTTCTTCGCGGTTCGATGGACACTGCTTGTTCGAGGGAAAGGGCAAGCGCTTTGAATGCCGCCTCAGCCTTGTGGTGATCGCTAACTCCGTACTGGACCCATACGTGGAGGTTTGCACCTAAGGATGAGGTCAATGTTTCAAGGAAATGGCGGATGTCTTCGCAGGGCATATCCTCGATGGTTCTTCCCTCCAACTTTAAGTCGATCTTAGCGTAGGGTCTCTTGGCGAGATCTACTGCGGAGAAGGCCAGGGAGCAGTCCATCGGGACAATAGCGTATCCAAACCTATGTATTCCCTTTTCATCGCCTAAAGCCTTCCTTAATGCTTCACCTAAACAGATGGCCACATCCTCGACTATGTGGTGCCTCAAATCCCCTTTCGCTTGCGCTGTTATATCAATTAGGCTATGGGTCGCCAACGAGGTAATCATGTGGTCGAGAAAGGCTACTCCCGTATCAATTTCAGCCTTTCCCTCTGCATCTAGGTTTACTTTTACGAAAACCTCGGTTTCACGAGTCTTTCTGGAAACCTTTGACGTTCTCATATTGTTTCCTTCTCCTTTAAAGTTTTTAAAACGACTGGCAACTCGTTAACGGATGGAACGAGAATATCCGATCCGGCTTTAAGGAAGGTGCGCAAAACGGCTTCTCTACAATCGGAACAACTATATACACCTGCAGATAAGAAGCGAGAATCCAATCTGTTAGCTTCTTTAACCATAATCACATCCTCCATGGAATCCCCAACATACAAGGCGAACTTGAAGGGCTCCAGCCCCTTAGAGGATGCAAAAAGTGAAAATGGATGCGGCTTCCCAAAGTTAACCGCTAACCCCTTTTCCCTCATGTTTTCGCGTTCAGCAGCCTTGATGCGATCCAAAAAGACCAGCGCCTTGAAACTAAATTTTTCCAACAACCCCTTTAACGTGTATTTTGCAAGTTTGAAGGGTCTTCCGGACGAGATACCGAGGTTTCGTTTGCCAAGTATAGAAGCAAGTTGATCAAGGGTTTGTGGTAAAACAATAACTTGTTCATCCTCGACGAAGCCCCTTCCTTGATAAAATTGAGGCACGCGTTTGTACATGTCTCGGAACAATTGGGGGCCACAGAAATTTTCCTCAAATACTCTAGCGATAATACTTTCGCCAACATCGCCTGGATAGGACAGAAAATATTTTACAGACGCATAGTATTCGTAACAACTCCTCGGAAAGTTCTCTAGATTCGCCAGTCCCTTTTCGATAGAAGCTATACCAGAGACGTCTAACGTCTCAGCAAGCTCCTTTAATTCACTCTCTAATTTGATGACAAGGGAATCTAAACTGTGAGGGGTGTATTCCCTTCTGACGCCTTCCTTAACGCAGAGAAATCGTCTAAATAAATTGCGTCTGTATCGATTTAAACTCACGTATTTTTTGAAGACTTCCTGAAAACTCTCAGGTAGATTACAAAGTATGAACATCAATATGACGTATACTAGATCCCAATCATTGTTAAAGCCACCGCTTTTCCTAAAAGAGTGAATGATTTCCCTCGAAACTAGATTTTTTGGGAAGGGAAATCCGGTAAGTTCTTTGATTATGTAGGCAACTGTCTCGGGGATTGCCTTGTTGTATGATTCCCTGACATCAATTAGTACTCCGTCGCAGTCAAAAATAACAGCATCGATTCTTCTTAATCTGTCTAAGCTATCCATCCGAATATATGCTTCGTTTCCATCAACTTTTGTTTGTAAATAGCCTTCGCTCAATTCCTTCCTTCACCCAGTTGTTCTAATGCGGTAAGCAGTTTATTATTCATTTCCGGAAGCCCCACAGTCGTTCTGAGGCACTCGTAAAGACGGAGAATCTTACCCACGTTCTTCACGAGAATCCCGCGTTTTAGAAGCGACTGAAAGACCTCGCTAGATGATTTTTTCGTTTGAAAGAGGACGAAGTTTGTCTGCGAATCAAATGCTGCAACCCCATCTATTTCATTCAACCTCTTTATGAGTCTAGCCCGCTCCCTTCTTAATTCTTCAACCGCCTTATTCACAACTTTTATGTTCTCTAAAAGTTTTAAGCCCATTCTTAGTGCGATGGAACTTACGCTGTATGGAAGTTGAGCCTTCCTTGACAGGGTTGTTGCGAGTTCTGGACTGGAAACAGAGTATCCGAGCCTTAAACCAGCCAAGCCGAAGGCCTTTGAAAAGGTTCTTAACACGATGAGGTTTTCGAGTTCTTTAACCCAGCGAGCTGTGGAGTAGTTGGCAAACTCCACGTAGGCTTCATCGACGGCCACGAGACCTTGGAAATCCTCCACCAGAGATCGAATTTCCTTCATCCTAAACTGATTTGCGGTGGGGTTGTTCGGGGAGCAGAGGAAGAAAAGTCTCGTCTTAGTTGTAATCTTAGATGAAATTTGTTGGATGTCTAATGAAAAGTCACCCTTCAGTGGGGCTTCAATGTACTTGGCGCCCTGAAGGCTCGCGCTGTGTTGGTACATGGGAAAGGTTGGTGTGATTGAAAGAACTTCGTCGTCTTTCCCCAGAAATAGCCGAGTAGTCAAGTCGATTATTTGGTCGCCACCAGTTCCGATAATTATGTGCTCAGGTGATAGACCCAAATATTGACCCAGAGCTTTTTTAAGCTCTGATTCTTCCTCTTGAGGGTAGATTCTCGGATCACATTCCCCTATAACTTCCGTGAGAAGGGCAGCCAACGTTTCTTTGGGTATGAAGAAGTTTTCATTAGCGTTGAGCTTCACGATTTGAGAAGGCTTCATCCCTAATTTTTGCGCGAGGCCTTCGACGGTTTCGCCGATATCGTATTCGCTGAGGGATCGAACCTCGTTCATCCTTTTCTGGAACCAGTCTTCACCTTGACTCTTCAAAGTTCAAACCTTCCTTCCACGGCTAGAAAATGACTCGGCAAGTTCTCGGCTTCGGCTAGAGCCCTTATGCTATTCCTTAGCCTTAGCAAACCGTCCTTCGAGCACTCGACGAAGTTGATTCTTTTGACAAAATCGAGGACCGACAAACCGGAAAGGACGTGTCCGAACCCGCTGGTGGGGAGGACATGGTTTGTTCCAATACAATAATCGCTGGCAGAAACAGGTGTGTAGGGTCCAATTAGGACTAAACCGGCGGAAACGATCTTCTCAGCAACCTCCACTGGTTTCCTTGTGATGATCTCGAGATGTTCAGGCGCAAACGCGTTAACAAACTCAATCATCTCGCTCATTGTCTCACAGATGATTATGAATCCGTGTCTTGAAAGAGCGTCTGTAACGATCTCGGCTTTGGGTAGCGATGAAGCCATGGTTCTAAGCTCGTTGATGACGTTTTTTGCGAGTTCTTTAGAGGTGGTGACGAGTCCTGAAACGCTGTCGACGCTGTGCTCTGCCTGCGAAATCATGTCGAGGGCCACGATTCGAGGATTCGCGGTTTCATCGGCTAGGATGAGTATTTCGGTTGGACCCGCTGGCATGTCGATCGCGATGTCACGAGAAACCAGAACCTTTGCCATTGTAACGTATTTGTTTCCGGGGCCGACGATTTTCCTTACGGGCTTAATGGATTCGGTTCCGTAGGCTAGTGCGGCTATGGCGTGGGGTCCCCCAACTTTATAGATTTCATCGGCTTTGCATATGTCTGCTGCCACGAGGGTTAGGGGGTTAATGTCGCCACTGCTGGTTGGTGGGGAGCAAACGACAACTCTGGGAACTCCGACTACTTTAGCGGGGGTGGCGGTCATAATCAGCGTGCTTGGGTATTTTGCGTCTCCGCCGGGCACGTAACAGCCAACGCTTTGAATCGGGCGGGGCAAGCTACGCACCTGCACGCCGTTATCTTCGACTGTGATGATCATTTGCTCTAAACGACGTTTCTCGAGGGTCTCTATTCTCTCTTTCATGAACCTAAGGGCGGAGATTTGTTCCTCTTCGACTGTGTTGTACGCGTTTTCGATGTCTTCGTGTGTTGCGGGGAAGTCTTTGGCATTGAGGCTGACGTTGTCAAATTTTTTGGTGAACTCAATTAGGGCGGCGTCGCCGTGCTTCCTAACCTGTTTGATGATGGTTTTGATGTGGGTCTCGAGTTCTTGGGTCATTCCCCAGTTCATTGTTTTGCGGCTCTCGATCCATTTGGACGGTATGGAGGAGGCTTTCCAGACCTTCACTAGCGAAGTTTCATTCACTCTTTTTCTCTCCTGTTGGTTCTTCGAGGGTGAGGACTTGTCTTGGTTCGTATACGACTAGGCCTTGAGCGAGTTTGCGGAGGGTGGGTAGGAGTTGTAGGAAGTAGTCTCTGTCGATGACGGTGTTTACGGAGTACCAGCCTTCAACTGATAGGGGGGATATTGTTGGTTTTTTTAGGGCTGGAAGCGTGTTGAGGAGCTCCTGGAGGTTTTCTTTTTTGACATTGACGAAGATGTGGAGTTTCTTTCTTCCGTCTACGACGCCTTTCAGCATGTTTAGGATGTCGTAGATTTTTTCCCTTTTCTGGGGGTTCCTTAAAGCCTTTTTGTTGGCAATGAGCACTGCCGTGGACTCCAGGATGGTTTCTATGGCCTTCAAGTTGTTTTGTTCTAGGGTGGTGCCCGTTTCAACGAGGTCAACAATCGCATCGGCGTTTTCGGGCGGCTTGGCTTCAGTGGCTCCGAAAGAAAGAAAGATGCTGACCTTGGAGTTTCTGCCTCTCCTCCACCAGGGGGTGACCACTAACGGGTCTAGGTCCTTGTAGGACTCGCGGTAAATGGTGTTGGCCTTCACGTGTTCAGTGGCCGTGTTCAGGTACTCGGTGGATATTCTCACGTCTTTTCCTTCGCGCCTGAAGTTTTCTAGTAGTTCCGAGAGTGAGTTTATCGTGGTCCAAGGTTTGGGCACGGCGACAACGATCTTGACCTTTCTATACTCTAGATCGAGGAGAACCTCAACCTGAGCGCGGGTTTCCCGTATCCAGTCTAACCCGGTGACGCCCACATCCTGCAAGCCCTCACTGACGAAAATCGGAATCTCTTGGGGCCTAAGGATTTTTAACTCGATTTCAGGATCGTTGATGGATGGTCTGTAGGTGCGTTCTTGTCCTGAGATGGTGTATCCAGCGTTCTCTAGGATTTCAATGGTCTCCTTAGCCAGTGAACCCGCGGGTATCGCAAATCTTATTCTATCCACTACTCAACACCTCAAGCCTTTTGACAAGAACTTTGAACCTGAAAGTGGTGGAAGTCTGAATCTTATAAGTTCGACGGTTGAGGCGGGTGAAGAACGTGGACTGAGACAAAAGATTGGTGGTTCGTTGCTTAGGTTGTTAAGGTTGCCACTTTTAGGGATGAACGCAACCGCCTTTCGTGAACGCAATCCCTCACTTTCCACCACTCGCACTCAGAGAGCGGATGTTTTGTATATAAGTGTATCGGTTGAGAGTTGATCCTTAGTTTCTCATTTTCCATGGACTCTCTCTTTCCAGGCCCCCTATGTATACCCCCCTCTTTTGATGGATGAGGGTTGTGGTTGGCTGGCTTTTCGTGGGATCAGGTTTATGATTACGATGTGTTTTGACAGTAACCGTTTTTTACCATCGCTATAGGGGCTGTGTTGCCGATCCTTTGTTAAATGCGTTAATCTGTGATTCTCTTTACTTTTAGCTTGTCTAAGTGTTTGTCGAAGGAGTAGGCTTCGCTGATTTCATGTTTTCGCATGGTTAAGGAGGCTTGAGCATCGTTGACGCCTACGCTTGATGTCAAGGCTAGTTCCGATGCGAAGAGGTATTCTTCAAGTGTCACTGTTACAACTTTGAGGTTTGGTTTTAGGAGGAGGTCTCTGATGAAGTTGGTTGCGAAGTTGGTTCCAGCCGCGTCTTCGAGCACGTTAGCCACTTCCGATAGGTGAACAACTGTTGTTAGGGTGGGCTCTCCTTCGTTGAAACGGTTGAAGATTTTTATAGCGGCGTCCTTAACCTTGATTGTTGCCTCTGTAGGTCTCTTGGGTTTGAGAATGGCATGTATAAAAACGTTGGCATCTATAAACCTCAATTAGTAGCCCTCGCGTTTAGCTCTGAGTTCACGTCTGAGTTCATGGTAGTCGGCAAAGTTTTCCACATCGACCTCGACGGAGTCGATGTACCGAGATAGGTTGGTATTGTGGGGCACTATTTTGATGTGGTCATCGAATATTAAGAGGATAACTTCATCGGTTTCTTTGAGGGCGCTCAGCCTCCATTCGCGTGGCAAGACCAAACGCCCCTGCGCATCTATTTTCTTGATTACCACTTCGAGCACGAGATCACCACTTACAACATAAAATGGCACTTAATATAAGTCTATCCATTCTTTACGACTAGATAGATGTCGTCTCGACAAAATAACAAAAGATGCCGCCAAACAAATGCTAGAAAGATTAATCGAAGTAGACTTCTACATAAGCGCCAATGTATATCGAGACACTCTCAAGGCAATTGAAAAGCTATAAACCAGCCGCTAAATCACTTACTCAAGGGAGGATGCCGAAAGACGCATCAACTCGGCCAGAAAGATCGTGAATTATATGAAGAAGTTGTTAGAAAGCTGAAAGAACTCGCCGTAAGCAGAATAAGATAATTGAGATCAAGAGGAGATTGTCTAATTAATCACTACACGTGATTGGCTATCTCTAACCGATTAGATTGCAAGCAGCCCAATGTATTCCAATTTTCCAGTAACGGGATTAACACGAAACCCTAAACTCTCTAAGGTGGTAACACTCATGACCGATCCATCACCCTCTTCCGCAAAAACAACCTCAGCAACCGTTTCCAAACCGTCAAACTCCACGACCACAACCCCTGTCTCCCGCTTTATGACCTTTCCCTCAATAGTCTTAAACTGTCTAACCGCCCTAGGCGCAATATTTAGTCCTTCCAACACTTTCCTGGGCATCCAACTCAGCATAGACCCAGTATCGACCAACAGTTCCAACTCCGCTTTCGCTTCAGGATTCATCAGGTTAGAAGCCCTAACCTTCACGTAGGTTAGACCCATCTCAACTCGCCCTCATTCGGTCAGCGAATTATTTAGCCGACGCATCTATTAAACAATTTTATCTCCAAAACATTATCCCTTAGCATCCCTTACGATTGTAAATACCCATAAGCCGTCATAGCACATCGCCCATTAAACCTTAGAAGAGAAGCGACCATCCTCGGAGAAGCCGAAGAAAAACCTGCGATGGGAACCATCACCCTACAAGATGTGGTCATCCGAAACCTAACTGACATCGACCTCGAACTCTGGGTGAGGCTTAACGAGAAACTCAAGGAACTAGCGGTAAGCAAGATTAGATGGTTGAGATCACGACGAGATGATCTCCTCTGCATTGCTTATGATCTCGAGGGAGCGCCTCCCCCTATCCATTGTTTTATACAAAACCTTGCGAAGACTTATAAGATAACGTTTTTATATAATTTTGTTAGCAAAAACGGTGGTTACAATGGCTAAAGAGAAACTGCTAGTAAGGCTAAGCGGGGCAGCCGCCGATGTTCTAAACGAGCTCGTTAGGAGAGGCTATTTCTCCACAAAATCCGAAGCCATACGCGTTGGAATCCTTAGGCTTGGCGAGAACTTCGGCTTGTTCAAGCCAGCTATGCATTATTGGAGAGAACTGGGAGAAGAAATCAAGAGGACTGGCAAAAAAATGACACACGAAGAGATCGTGGAGGCCCTAAAGCAGCTTGAGCAAGAGACCTAAAAGGGCTTATCTAGACTCTATGGTCTTCATTTTTGGCAGACTTGAAGAATGCAACTCAAGGCTAGTGCTGTTTTTAGCTCAGCTTGGCGAGTTCGAAGTGGTCACATCCGACCTAGTGCTTAACGAGGTGGAAAGGTTCTTCAGAGATAATTTCAGCAGACAAGCGGGATACGTGTCTCGAAGATTTGTAGAGGAGCTGTCAACTCGAATTGTGAGAAGAGAGGAAATAAAAACAGAGATGAATGCGCTGAAAGGAACAATCAAAGCAAAAAACTTAGAAAACTTGGCAACCGTGAAGCATGAAAATCTCAAGCATCTTGTCGCTTATGACAAGGACTACGAGGAATCAGCGGTCAAAGAATACATAACGCCAAAGGAATTCGTCAAACTATTTAAACTCAAACCCTACAAAACAGAGTATTAACAAATAAAATTAGATAGTTCAAGTCGCGACGAAATAATCTCCTCTGCATTGCTTATGATCTTGAGGAAGCGCTTCCCCTTATCCGTCGTTCGGTACACAACCCTACCATCCGAAGTGTTCTCCCTAACGATAAATCCCTTATCCAACAGCTCCGAAAAATACCTATGAAACCTAAGAAAATTTAAGTTCGCCCTATACATGATCCTCGTCTTATTCGCCCCATACAGAGCCTCAGTCAAAATATCAGCCACAACCTCCAAACGGCTCCGCCGACTACTCACCTCCCCTCCCCCCACTAACACCATCTAATTTAAAGCAAGAGAATGCGAGAATGCATAATCCATATTTAGGTTTAACGCACTTTGTATATAAAATTAGCGCAAAAAAGAAAACAAAGCAAAGAAACTTTCGCATTAAACTTATGTATAAACAATGCAAGTGAATCGCATTAAACTTATATACTAGAACGCGAATGCGGTAAGAAAGGGGCAACAGAATGACTGTTCGAACATCCATCACGATAAGCGAAGACTCCAAGAAAAAAGCAGAGGAAATCAAAAATGCGCTACCCTTCCTAAAATCCTTCGGCGCCGTCGTAGAATACTGCATCACCCAAGTACACGAAGAAATAGCCAACCCAAGCGGGAAAACCAAAAAACAATAAATGAACATAACAACGTATCAAGACTAATTTTCAATAGACATATGAGCCTCAAATAGAGCAAGAGTTTTCCGCAGAATGAGGTTAAGTTTCGGGTTATGAGGATTTTGAGATTCGTTCCGCAACATTTTTTCCTAACCTTCGGCATTCCTCTAAACCCTTTTCATCAGGCGTATACTTGATCAGCAATGGTGGCTTTAAGACTTTCATTTCAAATTTGTTTTCCATTATTTCAAGGGTGAAACGTGGAGCTTCTCCGCTCCATCCGTACGAGCCAAAAGTTGCTCCAATCTTGCCTTTTAAGTTGATCCCTTTAACCGCGATTTCCTCTAACAACTTTTTCATGTCGCTTGTCATGTCATGATGGTATGTTGGCATTCCCATGATTATAGCATCCGCCTTCAACAACTCTTCAGGAGTCGCGTGAATCCTCAAATCCACCTCCACCCCATCAACACCTTTCGCTCCTTCTGCAATAGCCTTCGCCATCTTCTCCGTATTCCCAGTTCTACTATAATACAAAATCAAAACCATAGGCACCTAAACCACCAAATCATAGTTAGTTCCACGATCATATATATTTACAACATCTCCATATCACTAGTGAGGCTGAAAAATGAATTGGCGAAACGCTGTAGAAATTTCTAAAGGCGTTTACTGGGTCGGTGTCAGAGACTGGAACCGCCGGCTCTTCGACGCCCTAATTCCACTCCCAAAAGGAACCACCTACAACGCCTACCTCGTAGTCGGCGAAGGTAAAAAGGCCTTAATCGACACTGTAAACCCAGGCTTCGAAAAGGAGCTAGAAGAAAAAATCAAACAAATCACAGATCCCAGCGACGTAGATTACGTGATAATGAACCACGCTGAACCCGACCATGCAGGCGCAATTCCGCATTTGATGTTGATGAACAGTAAAGCTATGCTGGTTACCACCAGCAGGGGCGCTAAGATGGCACAGGCATTCTTCAAGGTGCCAGAGAAAAGAATAAAGATGGTTTCAGACCAAGAAACCATCGATCTAGGTGGAAAAGGGCTTCGTTTCATTGAGGCCCCAATGCTTCACTGGCCGGAAACAATGTTTACGTATCTACAGGAAAACAAGGTTCTTTTCCCCTGCGACTTCTTTGGCTCACATATCGCAAAGGGACTCTACGATGAAGAGGTGGAGGATCTGATCGTCCACGCACAAGGATATTTCGGCGAAATAATGATGCCCTTCAGAACCATGGCTAAAAAAGCGCTGGAAAAAATAGGGGATCTCAAAATTGATGTGATAGCGCCAAGTCATGGACCGATACATAGGAATACGCGGAGAATCCTTGAAGCGTACAACAAGTGGGCAGGTGGAGAAACGAAACGAAAGGCCACGATAGCTTACGTGACTATGTGGAATAGCACAGAAAATATGATCCATCCAATGGCAGAAACCTTGGCGTCTGAGGGCATTGAAATCGCCCTGTATAACCTTACTTCAGCCGACATAGGCGACGTGGCAAAGGACCTAGTTGACTCAAGAGCCATAGTCCTAGGCGCACCTACAGTCCTAGGCGGCGTGCATCCTCTAGGCCTATACGCCACCTACTTGGTAAAAGCCCTACGCCCACCAACAAAATTCGGAGTCATCGTAAGTTCCTATGGATGGGGTAAAGGCGCCATAAAACACATCCAAGAAATCCTGGGACCATCACAAATCGAAGTTGTGGGAGCAATGGAAGTAAATGGTCCACCGTCCGAAAACGACATTAAGCAAGTCATAGAATTGGGTAAGACTCTTGCTAGGAAAATCAAGGAGGAAGGGTGATCAGCGAAACTAGTAAAATTGACCGTTATACGACAAGCAATAGTTATGAACATAAAGAATAGTTTGCGCATTTCAATGATCCGAGCGGCAAGGCAACTGGAACAAGCAAAAATTAGATTAATCCCCTCACTTAAACTGTCACAAGGGTGATGGGAAATGGTTTTGGACGTGGTTTGCAAGATGGAGATCGATGAGGAAACTGCGAAGTGGAAGTCCGAATACAAAGGGAAGACCTACTACTTCTGTGCACCCATGTGTAAGCAAAAGTTTGACAGAAACCCAGAGAAGTACATCAAATCCAAGTAAAAGTTAAGGGGTAGCCCTAACGTGGAAGAACAAGTAAAGTATCATAGAGGCGCTCTAGCAGAGAGCAAAATATTCAAAGAAAGGATAAAGCGCGCCGGTGTGCTGATGGAAGAAGCAGGCCTCGATGCAGTTCTCTTGGCAAAACCTCAGAACATGTTGTATCTCGTGGGGGATGGTAGGCTGTGCGCTTTCACCATAGTCTCGAAAAGGGGCGATACCTACGTCGGAGTCCCCAAGACTGACCTCGAAGATGTAAAGAAGTCCTGTGCCTCAGAGCACATTCTCGGATTTGAAGATGAGGTTGGAATGCTGCATTCACTGATGCACATTTGGAAGGGGCTTGGACTGGAAAAGGGAAAGGTCGGAGCGGAGAACACTTTCCTGAAGGTGTCCATGCTCGAGATGTTCAAGCATCCGCACGCAAAGCCTGAGAAGCTAATGTTCGGTGATGCAACCCCCATCATGACCGACCTAAGAATCGTAAAGTCCAGCGAAGAAATTGAATTGATCAGGAGAGCGGCGAAGGTAGCTGACATCGCCATGGATGCCGCGATCAAGGCAACCAAGCCTGGTGTAGCTGAAACGATGATCGCTGCAGAAGCGGAATAT
>Ga0315314_1001926_pt1 | contig 17636 bp, 16 predicted proteins | sample TDP9_MG_FD_203631 | JGI IMG/M metagenome (GOLD analysis project Ga0315314, IMG submission 203631) | Freshwater sediment microbial communities from Lake Towuti, South Sulawesi, Indonesia - TDP9 | ecosystem: Environmental > Aquatic > Freshwater > Lake > Sediment | place: Indonesia: South Sulawesi...
AGGCTATTTTCCTTCGCTCGCTGAATAAGTTTCTCTGCATCCCTTCCTACGCCGTTGTGAGAGTAGAAGAGGAGCTTGGGGGAGAGTCCTCTTAGCTTTTCTATGGTTTCCAGGTAGAGCTCCAGGTCAAAAGGAGGAGCTGCTGCAGGTACAGGGGTGTCGGGCATATTGGCTAAAAGGATCCCTAGGGCTTCCCCGCAGAAGAGCCCTTGGGTCAGGCTGTCCTGGATGGAGATATGATGCGAGGCATGCCCTGGCGAAAAGATAATCCTTAGCTCTCTCTTGGCTAACCGAATCACTTCCCCTTCACTGGCTACATTTATCTGACTTTCGGGAACAGGGAGGATAGGCCCGAAAGCTTCTTCGAAGTTTTCGCCGAAAACAAGACGAGTGCCCTGGATGAGCCTTGAAGGGTCTATCATATGGGCCACTGCTTTAGGGTGGAGCACCACCTTTGCTTGAGGGAGGTGCTGAGCTAGGTAGCCTGCGCCTCCTCCATGGTCAACGTGGATATGAGTGGGGATGATATAGGCGATGTTCTCTAGACTGAGACCAAGTTCCTTGGAACTGGTGAGCAGTTTGGAGGCTGTAGTCGTTGAACCAGGCTCAATCAGCACAGGTACGTCGTCAGCTAGCAAGTATGTCTTCTCAGGGATCCCCAACGAAGGACTCTCTTCAAGATCAATAAGATATATGTTCTGGGCTACCTCGGTAATCTGAGCCATTCTTTTGACCTCCCTGTCACAGCGTAATAATACCACAAGATGAAGGAGTAATCCCAAAAGTCGATTGCGCCACTGAATCTGCCATTGTTTCCTTCCTCATAGAGGCATGCTCTGTCACAGTGTGGGTGTCAGGTGCAGCACCTGACACCCACGAATAATGTAGGGACTCCGATTATATCGGAGTCCCTACTCTATAGCCCTTTCCTAGCAGTCACCGGTAGGTTAAAATGGCATAGATACTAGGCCCAGGATTAACTTTACATAAAGAATCACAGGGAGCGGAGGCATAAAAGTGATAGACGCCAAGTACACCAAAGTAACTCGCAAATTGGTAGAGACATTGAGAGGGATAGTGAGTAGCGATGGTGTTTCTGTAAAAGAAGAGGAGCGGAAGAAGTGTTGCTGTGATGAGACGCCTATTCTAAAGCCTCACCTGGCCGAAGTAATAGTGAAGCCCAGGGATACAGCTACGGTAGCCAGGGTGCTGAGTTTAGCTAATGAGAAAAGGATTCCCGTTACACCAAGGGGAAGTGGCACCGGCTTGTGTGGCGGATGTGTGCCTATTTTGGGCGGTATCCTCCTTTCCCTGGAGCGAATGAACCAAATCTTGGAAATAGATGGAGAGAACTTTGTCGCCACTGTCGAGCCTGGCGTACTCCTGGCTGAGTTGTATAAAGCGGTGGAAGGATGCGGACTTTACTATCCACTTTACCTTGGTGAGAGCAGCGCCAGTATTGGAGGAAACGTGGCTACCAATGCCGGGGGAATGAGGGCAGTGAAATATGGGGTCACCAGGCATCTTGTTTTAGGATTGGAGGCTGTCCTCCCCACAGGTGAAGTCATAACCGTAGGTGGAAAATTTGTTAAGAGCTCTACTGGCTATGATTTAATGCAACTCCTTATTGGCTCAGAAGGGACTTTAGCCGTGATAACCAAAATTATGCTAAAACTTACCACCCCTCCCAAGAGAAGAGAGGTTCTTTTTATCCCCTTTAATAGCTTATATGATGCTATTAAGGCAGTCCCTGATATCTTGCAGCATAAAATCCTCCCTGTGGGTATCGAGTTCATGGAAAGGGACATCATCACCATAGTTGAGGAGTATGTAAATAGACAGATTCCCTTTCATGATTACCAGGCTTTCCTGATGATAATTTTGGAAGGGGAAACGGAGAAGGAGGTCTATGAAGCTGCTGGCCGCATAGAGGAAATCTGTATCCATAATGGTGCTGTGGACACTTTTATTCCTAGTAGTGAGAGAGCCAAGAGAAGGCTTTTAGAGGCCAGGGAGAAGTTTTACCCTGCCTTGAAACGTCTGGGACTCATGGACATAGCTGATGTCATCGTTCCCCGCAGCCAGATACCGGAGTTCATTAAGAGGGTGAAGGAGATATCCCGGAGGTACCACATGCCTATTATAGCCTATGGGCACGCTGGGGATGGAAATGTGCATCTGCACCCACTGGGAAGGGATATGGATAGAGATGAGTGGGAAAGGAGGCTGCCTAGGGTTTTTGAGGATATATACCAGGCGGGGGGTATCCCTTGGCGGGGTGATCTCAGGAGAGCATGGCATCGGCTTTGAAAAGAAGAGTTATCTTGCTATGAGCATGGATAAGAAATTGATAGGGCTGATGAAAGGGATAAAAAGGGCTTTTGACCCCAAGAATATCCTGAATCCGGGGAAGATTTTCGATTTGGAATAGGCTGTATACGTCTCCGTTGCAGCGCAGACATTATCGAGCAATTGCACTTTGCCGTGTAGGAGGGAACTCGTCCCCCCCATAAAAGGCCTTTCTATACTCCCTGCTGTTTGAAAAATGCTTTTCTTGCTCGTAAAAGCATAAAGTTCTACACCTGACAAAGAATAGGCCTTTTCGTTTTATAAAGCAGGGAGATGCTATGGTATACTTGAGCGGCAGGCGGAGAGTCCATACTGCAGTGCCCGGAGACCAGTGTGGGCGAGAAAGACGTAGACGAGAGAAGACGCAAAGAGGAACTGTTAGCCAGACTATACGACGAGTATTACGACAAGATCGCTCGCTATATCTTTATACGCATTGGTCATCAAGCAGAAGCGGAAGACATGGCGGGGGAGGTCTTTCTCAAAGCCCTCGAATCTTTAGACTCTTACCAGGAGCGGGGAGCGCCGATGCAGGCGTGGCTCTTCAAGATTGCTCATAATCTCATGGTGGATTATGTGCGAAAGGTGAGTAAGCGGAAGACGATCCCTATCGACAAGCTGGAGATTTCCGACAAGGTAGATCTGGAGGAAACTGTGGAAAGGCGATTGCAGTCGGAGAAACTATCACAAGCGCTGAAGCAGCTTACACCAGCCCAGCGCGAGGTAATAGGCTTGCGCTTCTTTGCTGGATTAACATCGAATGAAGTGGCAAAAATTCTGAGCAAAAGCAGTGGCGCAGTGAGGGAGATGCAGAGTGCTGCTGTGAAGTCACTCCGTAAATTGATGTATGAAGGCAGTTGAAGGAAAGTCCTCTCGCAGATTGGAGCAAGTTAAGGTCAGGGCACAGCAATGAGCAGAGATTTTGATGAGATACTGGATGAATGTATAGACCGAATAAATAGCGGCCAGGGGATTGAAGAATGCCTAGCCAGCTATCCTGAGCATGCTCAGGAGCTGGAGCCGGCTCTCAGAGCCGTATTTGATATTCGGGCTGCCTACTCCTTTACTCCTAGACCTGCTGTTAAAGCAGCAGCAAGGCAACGTTTCTATGCTGCGCTGGACAGCCTGGAAAGAAAGCGCCAGGAGCATCGTGCAGTGCCTCGGCGGTTACTCAGGTGGTCGTGGGCATGGGCTGGCATAGCTGCCATCCTTTTGTTAGGTGTAATAGGCTATGCTTTGATGACTACCCTGGCGCCAGCTAATGCTGGAATCCTCGAGGTTCGGGTTACCGATGCCCCACCACAAGATGTGTCAGAGATCCTCGTCTCAGTGGACGATATCCAGGTTCACAAGGCAGGGGCTGGGGAGGCGAGCGGATGGATAACCATAATAGAGGAAGAAAAGACCTTTGACCTGATCAAAATCTCGGGGATAGAGGAAGTGTTGGGGAGTGAAGAGATAGAAGCCACCGATTATACTCAAATACGTATGGACGTCCTGTGGGTAGAAGTAACTATTGATGGGGAGCAGAAAACAGCCACCATCCCCAGTGGCACGCTAAGGATTGTAAGCCCCTTCAGCGTGGAGAAGGGGGAGAAGACTATACTCACCTTGGATTTCGATGCTGAGAAATCGGTGAAGGTCACTGGTACGGGCGAGGTCATATTCAGGCCTGAGGTTAAAGTTCTGGCAAGGAAGGGAGAAGGCTCTTAACCTGACACTTTCGACCTATTTTCGTTATTAAAGATAGTGATGAAAGGCAGAAGAGCTCTCGACTAGAAAACAAAGGAGGTCAAAAATGAAGCGGAAAGGTATGGCAAAGTCGCTGCTAGTAATAGTCTTGTCCCTACTCCTGGTGAGCGTGGTCACCTTGGGTGGTGCAAGGTGTGCTGAAGAAGAGGAGGTAACCCCACCAGAAGAAGGAACAGGAACTCTGATACTCAATCTCTCCGACGCACCAATAGACGCTGCCGATGTTGCAGGTGTCTATATCAAGATTAACGAAATTCAATATCATCTAGATGGTGAAGACGGTGAATGGGTAACCTTGGAAGAATTTGAAGGTCCTCAGACATATAACCTGTTAGAGTTAACTGGAGGAAACTTTGCTCTATTAGGTGAGTTCGAATTGTCTGCTGGGCAATACACTCAAATTCGCTTCATGCTGGATATTCCAGAGCAGGGCTCAACTCCTACCAGCCCAGGCTGTTATATCGAATTCACTGATGAGACTACTGCACCCCTCTTTGTCCCCAGTGGGGGAAGCTCGGGCTATAAAGCAGTGGGAGCCTTCGAAGTACCGGTTAATGGTGAGGTGGAGGTTACGGCGGACTTTGATGTTCGTAAAGCTGTACATGTGACTGGACAGGGGCAAAACCAAAGGTACATTCTAAAGCCGACCATTCGTTTGGTAGTTAATAACCAGGCTGGAAGTATCGGTGGTTCCATTACAAACGGTTCTGGCTACCCAGATATAATTGTCTATGCCTATCAACATGGGACCTGGGATGACACGGAAGCCGATGAACCGCCTGCTGAACAGAATAGGTTCCGTAATGCCATTACGAGTTGCAGGATGGGCGAAGGAGGACAGTACGCCCTAGCTTTATTGTTTGCTGGAACCTACGACTTGGTTGTTGCCGGATTCAACGGTGATGTCTTTGGCGAGGTATTGGGTTTCATATCTGGTGTAGAAGTTCAAAGTGAACAAACCACCACCCAGGATATAGACACTTCCTTGCTAGAGACTAGCCTTTAAAACCAGCTCTCTCTCAGAATCTTGCTGGAAATCAGGACCTCTCCTAGAGGGGTGCTGATTTCTATTTTCTCACCTCTGGGGCTCAATGATTACCTTGATGGAATCTTGGGCGGCAGCCACCATCTGGAATCCTAAGCCCGTCTCCGCTAGGCTTAATCGGTGGGTGATCATCTCCTTAACGCTCACCCGGTGAGCGCGGATCAGCTCCAGTGCTGTGGCATAGTCTGCAGGGCTGCCGGCATAGGAGGTGGTGAGGGTTATGTCATTGCGCCAAAAAAGCTCATTCACTGAGATGGGAATGGTGATGCCCGGCTCTGTGGGGGCGAAGAAGAGAATAGTCCCCCCACGCTCCACTGAGTGCAATGCCTGAGTAATAGCAGGCATAGCCCCAGTGCATACTATCACCAGGTCAGCCAGACGACCATCGTTCACCTGGCGCAGGCGAGATGGCACATCCTCTTCGGCATGGATGACAGCATCAGCCCCCAATTGTTGCGCTGCCTTCAGCCGATAGTCAACGATGTCTGTTGCTACCACCCTACCTGCTCCCAGCATGCAAGCTAGCTGCAGATGTAGCAGTCCGGCAATGCCACTGCCGATAACCAGCACGCTGTGCCCTGGCTGTAGGTGAGCCCGTCGCTGCCCCCGCAGCACGCAGGCTAGTGGCTCAGTGAAGGTGGCTTCTTCAAAGGATACTTCCTCGGGCAGCAGAAATACCCCGCAATCTACGTTGATGGCTGGCAAACGGAGGTACTCGGCGAAGCCACCGGGGTCAAAATTCGTCTGGCGGAGGGTATCGCAGACGGTGGGATGACCCCTGAGGCAGTAGTGGCAGGCGTGGCAAGGGACATGGTGAGCGGCAGTAACCCGATCACCCTCTTGGTATTTCTTTACTCCCTCTCCAATCTTGACAATCTCGCCGGCGACCTCATGGCCGAGCACTAAGGGTGCTTTGGAAAGGCGATACCACTCCATCACGTCGCTGCCGCAGATGCCACTAGCCCAGACCTTCACTAGCAGTTCGCGGGGACCGATTTTTGGGGTGGGCTTCTCCTCCAGCCGTACATCCTGATTGTTGTACCACATAGCAACGCGCATGACATCCCTCTGCTAGCAGTAATTGTAGGGTGGGTTAAGCGTAGCGAAACCCACCACTTGTTATTCTTCCCTCTTGGGTGGTGGGTTCCGTTTCACTCCACCCACCCTACGTCTGGGTCTCTTCCATAATCACAGCCTTTGCAAGGATTTTTCGAAGTCTTTTACCCGAGGCGGCTTCTTGCCTTTTCCAGGCTCAATAATATGCCCCTCTTCTTTTAGATGTTCAGCCTGTCCTTCTACGCCACCGGGAAATCTTTCATTCAGGCTGCCGTTGTCTCGGACTACCCTCCAGTAGGGGGTTATCTCCTTCTTACCTGCTCTCAGGTCCTCTTCTGCCGTCTCAGCAGCAATGCGAAGGAAAATGCCTGTAGTCAGCGGGCAGGTGGAATCGGCACAAAAATCCTTTGCCAGCCGCTCTCTGATTTGACCTATAGTAACCAGCTTCCCCTGGGGTACCTGGCGCACTAAGTTGTCAACCAGAAGCGGCGTGGCAATAAGCATTTTCCCAGTCCCAAACCTTTTGGCAATCTTTGGCGTGACATCAACCACTTGTGGCTCTTGCTCCTTCTCTAATTTCGCTCGCCAGCCTCCGCGCGGTGTAAATTTGCTGCTCATATTCGCCTCCATTTTCATAGCTGTTTTGCGCCCTTCATACTCTGGTATATCTTCTGAGCCTGCTTTGGGGTGGCGTTTTCATGGACGATGGCGCGGATAGCCTGGGCCATGGCTACCGGGAAGTCATTTTGCCAGATGTTCCGCCCCAGATTCACCCCGATGGCACCTTTTTGCATACCATCATAAACAAACTGAAATACCTCAAGCTCCGTTTCTACCTGGGGACCACCGGCCATGACCACTGGAACAGGGCATCCCCTGACCACCTTTTCGAAGCCTTCCTGGCAATAGTAGGTCTTTACCACCCGGGCGCCTAATTCGGCAGCAATACGACAGCATAAAGCCAGATAGCGGGCGTCTCGTTTCTCCAGCTCTTTACCCACTGCAGTAACCGCCATCACGGGGATGCCATACTTTTCGCCTTCATCAACAAGCTTCGATAGATTTAATAGCGACTCCTTCTCATAATCGGTGCCTACAAAGATAGAAAGACCTACGGCGGATACATTAAGGCGGATGGCCTCTTCCATAGAGGTGGTGATCCCTTCGTTAGCCAGGTCTTTGCCCACCATGCTGGTGCCGCCAGATACTCTGAGAATAATTGGTTTGGCGTTGCCAGGGTCCACTGATGAGCGTAATACCCCCCTGGTAATGAAGAGGGCATCGGCATAAGGGAGAAGCGGCTCAATAGTCTTGCGTGGCTCTTCTAGTTTTCTGGTGGGTCCCTGAAAGTATCCATGATCTACTGGCAGCCACATAGAGTGGCCGTCAGCCTGGATTAGCTGTGCCATACGGTTTTTCATTCCCCAATCCATGTCAATAACCTCCGTTATATAATCCCCTCCTTCAGCCAGTATAGGTTCTTTACTGGCTCTTCGTCAATCAGCGTGAGACTCTGAGGCTGTTTGTTTTTGATTTTAGCTTCAATTTCTAGGTATTTTGGAAACCCTTTAGCTCCAAATTTTCGTAGTAGTGCTCCGATTTATCGGAGCACTACATTTTTGAACAGCTTGACTTTGAAAAACCCTTGGTCTAGAATTAAATGCAATAGTATTGCATTATGAGCCTTCGCTATTCGTTAGAGGTCTTGCGTGACAGGGGCTACAAGATAACCCAACCCCGAAGGCAGGTGCTCGAGGTTCTGGAACATATAGAGAAGCCCTTATCACCTTACGAGATACAGAAGCTCCTTCTAGAGGAAGGCAAGTATCTTGACCATGTTACTATCTATCGCATATTGGAGCTATTTTGTACTCTTAACCTGGTCCACAGGGTATTGTCCCTCGGTGGATTTGTGAAATGTACCTTGGGTGATGAAGAAGGTTGCCATCGCTATATGATCTGTCATGGCTGCGGAGCACTGCAAGAATTTGCAGATAAGGCGCTGTGTGTCAAGGAAAACGAGGTAGCCGAGAAATTTGGATTTCAACCCGAATATCACCTGACTGAGTTCTCTGGACTTTGCTCTAATTGCCGTAAATAAAGGTATTGTGATGCTCACCATGAAGAAAACGAGGCGTGGGATGCTCATCGCCAGAGAACTGGCACGGCATGCCCCATTTACCGCTTTAGGAGCGGCAATAGGTATTCTACTAACCGGAAATTCCTGTTTTAAATCCAGTTGAGTGCCTAGGCGAGCAGAGTATACTAGCAGGGAATTAGCGTGGACGTTTGGGCATATAGCATAGTTAGTGTCATTTTGGTCAGCGCCATTTCTTTAGTCGGAATCCTCTCTCTTTTATCGCGCGGGGATAGGCTGAAAAAGATAGCCTTACTGCTGGTTAGTTTTGCCGTCGGCGGATTGTTTGGTGATGCCTTTATACATCTTCTACCGGAATCCTTTGAACAGTTAGGTACTAGTCTCACTACTCCGCTATACGTTATGCTTGGTCTTCTTTTATTCTTCGTATTAGAAAAGTTCCTCCGCTGGAGACACTGCCACATTTCTGCGTCTGAGGAACATCTCCATCCGGTAGTTACGATGAACTTGGTCGGCGATGCCGTCCACAACCTGGTTGACGGGATGATCATTGGAGCCACCTATATTGTAAGCATCCCCATCGGCATCACCACTACGCTCGCTATTGTTCTGCATGAAATACCGCAGGAGATGGGAGACTTTGGTATTCTAATTCACGGTGGACTTTCGATAAAAAAGGCCCTCATTTTCAATTATTTCTCCGCTCTAATTGCCATCCTGGGTGCTATCCTCTCTCTTGTCATCGGGCCGCACATTGAAGACTATGCCATCTCCTTGTTGCCGATAACCGCCGGTGGTTTCATCTATATTGCCGGCGCTGACCTGATACCAGAGCTCCAGCACGACGTTAAGGTCACCACATCCTTATGGCAATTTGCCCTGATATTATTTGGCGTCGGTATCATGGCTCTGCTGATTTTACTGGAATAAATGAGGAACATGGCAGATACAAGTCTGCGCCGACATGTGCTTTATCGGCAGTTATCTTCATCTACTGCATTTGCACCTTCTAGCTAAGTGGTACTACCTTTATTTGATTCCAGGTTAGCCAAGAGCGTGGCGGGTGATAGAGCACCCACCTATGATAAGGGCAGTAATTGCTGATTTGGGATTCCCCATAGGTCAGTTGTATCCTTTGGCAAAAGAGAATAAAATGGACTTAGTCCTATTTAAAACGGACTTCAAAGTGGATACTAACTCAGTGAAAGAGACAAGGCAGGAGCGGCGGGAAAGGCGTCTGCGGAAGAAGCGTCAAAAGATGCCTCAGCATGGACGCAGCCTGGCTCGAGTTTACAAAGACGCCATCCTCAAGCGCTTGAAATCCCCTGGCACTTCAGAGAAATAGCAGATGTAGGAACTCGGTGATGCAGAAGGCAATTAAACTATATAAAGAGCCTGAGTTAAAGAACCCGAGATTGATCATGGCTTGGCCAGACACGGGATACGTTGGTTTAAGGGTGATTGACTATTTAAAGAATAAACTGGCGGCTAAGGAATTTGGCTGGATTGAGCCTTACGACTTCTCCTCGATGCCCTGGGTCTCGGTCAAGGACGGGGTGATAGAAGCCTTAGAACTGATGAGGAATGGATTCTACTACTGGAGGAGCAGGAGGAAAACTGGGAGCGATTTGGTTATTTTTAAGAGTGAGCAGCCGACAGCCAAACTCTATGAATATGTTGGCTTGGTTCTGGATGTTGCTAGCCAATTCAGGGTCAAAAGGCTCTATATGGCAGGGGCGTTCGGTGCTATGGGGGTGACCCACTCAGAAAAGCCACCAGTATTTGGAGTGACCAACCAACCTGGTTTGAAAGAATTCCTGGAAAATTATGGTGTTAGGCTATATCCAGAGTATAAGGGGATTGGCAATATACATTCTTTAACACAGTGGCTGGCCAAGGAAAGGAATATTGAGGCCATTAGTCTGTGGTCACCAGTACCTCATTATATCGCTAGGCTTCCCTTCCCCTGGAGCAACTATCCCCAGTCCTCCTTGTCTATTTTGGAAAAATTAGCCGAGATGGAGGATATAGAGATTGATATGGAGGAGCTTGAGGCTTTTGCTAAGCGTACAGAAACAGAAATGGGGAAAGCCTATGATGAGTTATATGAGGAAGCCGCCAAAGAGTTTGCTTATCCCGCTGCAGAGCAACCAACAATCTATCCAGAGGGCGCTACCGAGACAATAAGTGATGAAGAGCTTAGGCGAATGATAAGAGATTTAGAGGATTTCTTCAAAAAGGGGAAACAATAATTAACTTTGAAAAAGGTTGGCATTATCTATCACCCGAAGATTGCTGCCGCTAAGACTTTAGCTGAGCAGCTCTGTCAATTTTTACCCTCCTTGAAGGCTACTGCCTGGACTTGCTCTGCCTGGGACGAGGAAGGGATGAAAGCCCAAGCCCCGGGCACTGATTTAGCCCTTAGTGTAGGTGGTGACGGCACTATTTTGCGGGTAGCCCGAGCGGTAACTCTTTGGGAGATACCTATACTTGGGGTGAATCTAGGACATCTCGGATTTATGACTGAACTCTCTGCTGAGGATATTATGGAAAAGTTACCTGCTCTCCTCAGAGGGGAAGGCTGGATTGATCGGCGTACCATGCTACAGATAGAGTTTTCTGCCCAAGGCGAGGGGAGACTGGGCAAGGAGTCCTCTCAGTCCTTCTACGCCCTCAACGATGTGGTAGTCGGGCGAGGAGCAATATCAAGGGTAGTTTATGTGAAGACCACTATCGACGGTGAACCTCTGACCACCTACAAGGCTGATGGAGTTATCATTTCTACAGCCACTGGTAGCACCGGCTACTCCTTAGCTGCCGGGGGTCCTATTCTCTACCCCCAAGCTGAGGAGATTTTAATCAAGCCCATCTCGGCCCACCTGACCATGGCTTACCCTTTAGTGCTGCCACCGACAGCCATAATAGAGTTGGAGGTTCACACCGACCACCAGGCTATGCTCAGCATTGATGGTCAGATAGAATTTGGGCTACAGGATGGGGATAAGGTCACCGCGAAGCGCAGCCCCCATTTAGCTCGCTTTCTAAGAATTCATCCCCCTACTTTCTTTTACAGCACCCTGGAGCAGCGGCTAAAAGGAAGAAGCTGGAAGATGGATTAAAGGGGGAAAGGGTTGAAGGTAGAAAAAGCTAAAATCGGTGACGCCACCCAGATACATAAGCTGGTCAACAACTTTGCCGAGAAGGGAGAGATGCTGCCCCGTGCTTTGAGCGAGATCTACGAGAATATAAGAGATTTTTTTGTAGTTAGGGAGGGGGACAAGTTAACTGCCTGTGCCTCTCTCCATATATATTGGTCTGATTTGGCTGAGATCAGGGGTGTAGCGGTAAGTGAGAATAGCCAGAATCAAAGGATAGGGACGAGCCTTGTTGAGGCGTGCCTTGGTGAAGCAAAGGAGCTGGGTATTCCTCAGGTTTTTTGCCTCACTGACAAGCCAGCTTTCTTTGAGAAGCTTGGTTTTTGCCAGGTTGATAAGCTGGAGCTACCCCGCAAGGTTTGGGCTGAGTGCTACCGCTGCCCTAAATTCCCTAATTGTGATGAGGTGGCTTTAATCTACCGTACTTACGAGGCTGTTTAAAAATGTAGTTGCCCCCGATATATCGGGGGGCTACCTTGCCTGATAATCAGGCAACTACAAGAATTTGGGGGGTGAAGGGCTTCCAAGATACCTAAAATTGAGGCTAAAATCAAAATTAGATAGCCTTATCCTATTAAGGAGGCATTTTGGGGAGAGAACGATTACTAAGCAGCCAGCAAGTATACCAAGGGCGAGCCGTAAAGCTGCGGGTAGACAAGGTAGTCAAGCCGAGTGGTAGGGAGACCACTCGAGAGGTGGTAGAACATGATGACTGTGTAGCTATTGTAGCCCTTGATGCTGAGGGTAATGTTCTCTTGGTTCGCCAGTTTCGCCACGCAGTCGGTGAGGAGCTTCTGGAGATTCCCGCTGGGGGCATTCACCCTGATGAAAGCGCTGAGCAAGCGGTGCGCCGCGAATTGCAGGAGGAGACGGGTTATTTTCCTCATCAGCTTAAAAAGCTGAGGGGCTTTTATTCTGCCCCAGGCTATTGTACAGAATACTTGTATCTCTACCTCGCTACTGAGCTTGCCTTTAATCCCCTCCAGGCTGAGGATACTGAGGATATTGAGCTAGTTCGGGCGCCTCTGGCTGATATTCGCCACCTTATTGCTTCAGGCAAGATTTGTGATGCCAAGAGCATTGCTGGGCTGCTGAGCGCTTTCCCTTATGAGCGAGGTTCTTCATCCCACTGAGAAAATGCGCATTGGGCTGATATCCGATACGCACATACCTGAAGTGGCACCAGCGCTGCCTCTTCAAATAGCTGAGGTTTTTCGGGACGTTGACCTTATCCTGCACGCCGGTGACATCTATACCTCGTCTGTGTTAGACGAGCTGGGGCGTATTGCGCCAGTGCTGGCGGCTAAGGGTGACGACGACTCTGAAGATGTGTTGACAGACAAGCGTGTGAAGTGGAAACACATTCTGAAGCTTGGGGGGCAAACATTGTGGCTTATTCACTATATGCCCTACCCCTATCCGGTCGCATCATGGCGAGCTAGGAGCTCCCTTGGGCAAAGAAACCCTGATGCTCCTGACATCGTTGTTTTCGGCCACGAACATTGTACCATCGTGCAGCATCAAAGTGGTGTCCTGTTTGTAAATCCCGGTAGTCCTACCTTTCTCAACTACCACCCCGGCCTGGGCACCGTGGGGATACTCGACATTGACTCAGGCAAAGCTCAAGCCCATGTCCAACAACTATAGTTGAGTCTCCTCCGCTAAGAATCGCCAATTCCATAGCCTCTGGACATTGGTTGAAGACTCGTTTGGCATCATACCAAGCCCCTTCGTTGCATGGTTTTGGGATTCTCACTATCCAATTCCCACTTCACGGGATTGCTTAGGATGTACTCCCTTATTTCATTTAAATCGTCTTCATTCCGTATTACATGCTCGTAATAATTTCGCTGCCATACTGGTGCCCGCGGTATGCCGCACAACTCATTAATTCGTTTGGTTGCCGCAGATTTAAAACCAGCAACAATGGCTCCGATAGATTTTGGGGCAGGTCCATTCCGTAGGGGTGACCGGCTGGTCGCCCCTACACATGATTCCGTGATAACGATAATGCCGTGGATATGATTAGGCATGACGACGAATTCATCCAATTCCACATTGTCCCGAATTTCGGCTGTCTTCAACCATTCCATTTCGACTACCTGTCCTAATTCATTCAACCGCATTTCGCCATTGACCACATCTCCCAAAACACATTCCCGCTTGTGGGTGCATATCGTTACAAAATATGCCCCTGCCTGGGTGTAATCATAATTCTTTAATCGGATGGATTGGCGGTGGTATTTGTCTGGGTGGTGTATCATTTTCCCCCGTCCCGTGGCGGCACGGCCCGCCGTGCCCCCTACATTCTGCAGAACCGGAGGACTTCGGCGAAGTTGTTTATCTTTATCAGATTATTGGTCTCCAAAAAGCCGTCATAGGTGAGGTTAATCCAGGGCTTGCCGTACATGGCGCTGAACTTCTCAGACATGGCAGCCACAATCCCTCCCGGCATGCAGCCGTGGGGCATGACCGATATTACGCCGGCGAATTCGGGATTTTCCATCCACTCAACCCCTGCCCCTATGCTTATAACTGCCTCACTACCACATTTTGGGGAGAGATATTGACTCGAGAACGATAATATCTTCTTTGTTGAAGGCTCTTCGTCAGCAATCAGTCCCTTGAAATTGGCAGCTATCGAGTGTTCAACATTTTTCTGCCAAAGCTGCCTCAAATAGCCGGCCACAGTCTTTTTCAATTTTCTATCCCTGATACCATCCTCAATATTCCGGTGCGTGATGTACTTAATCCATTCTCCAATCGGCGAAACGATAACCTCTAGCCCGGCCTTCTCGCACTCTTTCACCAGATCATTATTACTAAATTTATTGGATCGCAAAAAAATCTCGCCATTAATCCCTACTAATGGCCTCCTGGGTTTGTCGGGGTCGATCAAGGCTTTGAACTTAAGGGTAGCCTCTCTCAAAACGTCATCGAAAGCTTCTCCCCGGCGAACACGGTCGGCAAGCCTAGCCACGTATTCGCCGAAGAGGTTTTCCGTTGCTCCGGCTGACTTTTCGTAAGGACGGGTGCGCCAGAGGAGCCTCTCCAGGTAGTCCATGGCGATGATACCCTTCCAGGCTAGGCGCTCGAACTTCGGACCAAGGTTCAAATCACGATAGGCATTATTTGACACCGTGGTTCGTATTGGAAAATCAAAGCCAAGTTCCCTGAGTATCCTGATTTGCTCTACGGCATATTTCCCGAAGCGGCAAGGGCCAAAGGCACTAGCCAGGAACCCCTCGACATCTTCTGGATCAAGACCATCGTTGCCTTCATAGAAGAACCTCATGAAGCTGCCAAGGGTTACCCGATAGGGCAGGCATTCCTTGCCTGAAGTTACCTTATTGCTGTAAAGGAGATTTCTTTCATCCGGTTCAGGAAGCACCACTGCTTTGACCCCAAAGGCTTCCATTGCTGCACCGAGTAACTCAGCGTGAGAGCACATCCTTGGTATTAGAAGCACTCTATTTGTATTGACAGTCGTCGGTGCTGCCCGGTAGATATCCTTCTCCTGGGTCGGAAAGTGGTACAATTTGGAGGAGCGGGCAAATCCCTTAATGGTATCTGCGAAGGCTTCAAGGCGAGTAACAATGCCAGCCTCGGCGGCGTGCTCGTCAATCTCCAGCTGACCTAGCGGCTTGCTGCCCATGATATCGCTGACAATATTGAGTATGAACGAGTTTGGACCGCAGCCAAAGTTTGTCAGTACCAGCCCGTATAGCAAGGGATCTTTTGCTGTTATGGCTGCACCAGCTATGTGCTTGCTTTCGTAGAACCAATACGGTCGGTCTGAGTATTGTTTAACGTTTATTGAGTTGAGTGGCAGAAAGTCGAGCGGTATGGGCACTACGCCAAGCTGGGCCAGCTTTTCAGCTATGCCAAGGTTTGCCCCTGAATCCTGTGACATATAGGCCCGGGCAAAGAGCACCACGCCCAACTGGTTATTTTGGTGAATTTGTTGTAGCAGCTTCTTCCCCTGTTCCACTCGTGCTGCTTCAAATTCCTGTTGGGCTTTGATACCGGCAAGGGCAGCCATCCTTCCTTGCCTCTGGCTGAACCCCATCTGAGTGGCGACCTTTGTTAGATTGTTTATCATGTCGGAGTTGCCCCGGCTGAGGTCAATTATCGGTATCAACAGCCGTTGTCCGAGATCGAGAACCTGGCGGATGATGAAGGGGGAGGCTTGAACCAGAGGACAGGAATACTTCTGATTCTCGTCCCCTTCTTTTAGGCCCAATCGGATGGCGCAGGGATAGAGAAGGTAGTTGACCCCATTGAGGCTTGCTGCATGACCGTGTAGCAGCTTCAGAGGGAAACAACTATCGGTATAGCTCAACTCAACAGCCTGCTCCATGATTTGCTTGGTGGTCTTGCTGGAAAGGACAACCTTGGCGCCCAGGGCGTTAAGAAAGCCGATGAGCAGTGGGGCGTAATCATATACTATGAGCGCTCTGGGGATGCCAACGGTAGGTTTGCCCTCTCTTTCCCTGTATTCTTTAAATAATAGTTTTTCCCGTTCATCGAAAGCGGTTTCCACCCTTTCCCGGCTAATAGTGCTGTCAAAGAGATCGCACCTGCTGCCGTAGAAGGTAGCCGGCTCATGAGGTATCTCCAGACGTGATATGGTGCAGTTGTTGTCGCACACCTTGCAGGTGAAGGTGGTAAGTTTATAATTGCTGTCAACGACTTTTTGAAACCCCTTGAACTTGGAGCTTTTGTCTCCCCTCTCCTCCTTGGCTAGGAGCGCTGCACCTATGGCACCGCTGACCTCCTTGTGTTCCGGGACGATGGTGGTCCTTTCTTGGAGTGCCTGTTGGAAAGCAGAGACAACGGCATCGTTATAGAACACTGCGCCGGTGAGTATTACCTTCTCGCCCAGTTTCCTTGTTTCCACCACCTTGGAGAGGTAGTTCCCGGCAATCGAGTTAGCCAAGCTGGCTGTTATCACCTCTAGGGGCACACCTTCCTGCTGAGCTAAAGAAACTGCCTGTCCCATAAAGGCGGCACATCTTGTTCCCAAATCAATGGTATGGGGCGCCTCGAAGGCCAGATTAGCAAATTCACCATTTTGAACATGAATACCAAGTTGTTCAGCCAGTTCATCGATGAAGCTGCCAGTTCCAGCGGCGCATGCCTTATTCATTTGGTAATCAACAACAACAGCATTTCGCTTGATAACCAGCTTCGAGTCCTGTCCACCTACCTCAATAATATCCGCTTCGGGGTCTATCTCTGCTGCTGCCCTTGTCTGAGCCGTAATCTCGTTCTTTATCAGATCGGCCCCAATAAAGCTGCCAACCAAATACCTACCTGAGCCGGTGACACCCACCCCGGCTATCCTGGCATTATCTCCGATGTCTCGGAGCAGGTTACGAAAGACCTCCTTCACTGCCTCGATAGGCCTTCCTGCTGTCATGAGGTAATTCTTCGCCATAATAGTTTTGCCGGATTCGTCAATTATCACCGCCTTGGTGCTGGTGGAGCCGACATCAACTCCGAGATAGCCCGTAAAGGGTTTGTCTATTTCTGGGGCTGTCCAGCAGCTATCCTGCTGGCTGTTTTTTTCCAGCCTTGCCATTTCAAAATAGCGCTTCTCAGCCTCTACCTCGGGTAGGGCAATCACTCTGGAGTTCCTTCCAGCTTCTCTGGAAAGCAGAGCCGACCCTAAAGCCTCGATGTAAAAGTAATTTTCAGGGACAATGACCTTTACAGGATGCCCATTTCTGGCTGATAATACCTCGTTAAGAGACTTTAGTATGGCATTATTGGCCGCTACGCCACCAACAAAGTAGATTGGTTCCTCAAAGACCCCTTTCTTGAGAGAGGCGACCATTCTGGCTATGCTTTCGCAGAGGGCATAGAGCATTGCCCCAAGCGGGACCCCCTTCTGCTGTAGATGGATAAGATCTGTCTTGGCAAAAACGCTGCACCTGGCAGCTATCCTTGGTGGAGTGCCTTCAAACTCCAGGGCAAGGCGAGCAAAATCTGCCAGGCTAATTCCAATCCTGTATGCCTGTTGCTCTAGGAACCTTCCCGTGCCGGCGGCGCAAAGAGGGTTTGAAGCTACCTTCCAGGGCTTTCTCAACCCATCTTCCAGCTCTATGACAAAAGAGCTTTGACCGCCAATTTGGAGGATGGTTTTTGCCTCTGGATGGGAATGAAGAAGCCCTGAAGC
>Ga0315314_1001927_pt1 | contig 17618 bp, 23 predicted proteins | sample TDP9_MG_FD_203631 | JGI IMG/M metagenome (GOLD analysis project Ga0315314, IMG submission 203631) | Freshwater sediment microbial communities from Lake Towuti, South Sulawesi, Indonesia - TDP9 | ecosystem: Environmental > Aquatic > Freshwater > Lake > Sediment | place: Indonesia: South Sulawesi...
GACCAGGCGGCACATTCATGGCTCAATGCACCATCCCGGCTACGCTTGAATACTGCAGGCTCATGGAGGACCTTTGTCCCGACGCTTGGGCTATCAGTTACGTGAACCCGACAAACTTTGTGGCAGATGCTGTTCGAAGAGAGACCAAAGTAAAATTCATTGCGTTATGCGATTGTTTCGCTGGATTCGCAATGAGCTTCCTTCCGCATGTGCTTGATATGCCGCCCTACGAGAGACTGTACACCGATAATGATGATATAAAGTCGAGAGCAATAGGGGTCAACCATTGCACCTGGCTTGTCGACCTTCTCGTCAACGGAGAAGAAGGGTATCCACTTCTCAGGGAGAAGATGAAAGAGAAAATTGGGAAGTCTCCCCGAAGTCGTGTCGAGAATTTCAGGATGCACCTTCTCGAGACGTACGGCTACGTGAACATATGTCCTTCTCACTGCCGCATGTATTGGGAACATGACGCTGTGTTAGAGGAACGGAAGGCTCAGCTTAAGCAGGAGAAGGAGCGTCTGGTATCTGCGCTCGGTTGGGATCCGTCAGCGTGGAAGTTCATTGAAGACATGGTTGCTGGAGCCAAGTATGAAGATCATCCTGAGCAGTATTGCTTCCGACTTTACCATTCAAGACACGTCATAGGCGTCATCGTCAGCATAATCGCCAATGAAGGCCGCGAATGGGGAGGCGTAAACTTCCAGAACAACGGCGCCATAACAAATCTGCCGCAAGACTCCATCGTGGAAGGCCACTGCATAGTCGACAAGAGAGGTCTAACCCCAATAGTTGTAGGAGATCTGCCAAAGCCCTTCTTGGGACTCACTAAACACATGCTAAACTGGCAAGAGCTCACAGTCGATGCGGCACTCAGAGGGGACAAGGACCTGCTATATCAAGCTATTCTCGCATGCCCATACGTTCACGATACGAAAGCAGCAAAGAAGATCATGGACGATCTTCTGATCGCTCATGCCGAATACATGCCGCAATTCAAGCGATAGCCAGCCAAAACTTAGCGCGCGTTGGATAGAGATAGAGAAACGTCATTCCGCAACAACTACCAAGGAATAAAGCGGTTAGATTTAACCCCAACAACAATGCAACCGAAAGAGACTCCTTACGGTACTAATGATGTCCCTGCAAGTCGATGGGCCCTGTTCTACGCCGAGGTTAGGGCTTTAGATAATGATCGAACATTACTGTGCGACCCCCGAGGCAATCCATTTTCAACACCTGCTGGGAAAGCGCACATCCACTCACTGCTTGTTCAAAATGCAGAAGAGATATACGAATTCCGGGCACTAGTGATCTCAGCGGTGTCTCTCTTCATACTGGTATTGAAAGATGTGTTGCTACCAGTTGTTTCTCAGATTACTTCTTATTCGGGTTCAATCAACCAGAAAGTCTAGCATATGACAATTAATCTTCAACCCTGTCTATACTCGGATTTGGGACCAAATCAAAACCGGCGGCCTGCAAGTCGGTTAGAGTCTGTTTCGTCAGTTTGACTCCTTTGTTTTGGCGTAGGATCTTCAAGGTTTTCTCCATGATGTAACGTTTATGATCGAATTTCCTTGTGCTTTCAATCATTCTTGCTTACTCCCTAGATGTCACATCCCTATGATCGAAATCGAGATAGAGCTTAATCGATCGTGCGAGTTGAGAATTATTGATTTCCCTAGGTATGGAGGCAGCTCCGTTTTCTACGTCTTCCATGTTCAATGATCCTAAAATTCGAACCACTTCATCAGATGCTACGGGCATTACCCCAAATTTTCTCTTCATCTCATGCTCATCCCATATTACCAGAACTTCAGTTCCGCTGTGGTCATTCATGTGGCAGATCTATGTTGGAAGTACATATGTGGTTTATGAACTAAGCGTTTGGACGCTGAGTCCATAACGCGCACTAGACAGTATTTAACTGTCTCGAAAAGATCTCAATCCAGAACTAGTATCATGGCATTACGTATTGCCAATTATCTAGATGAACTCTGATATTGAAATGAGATTCGTTTCGGAATGAAAGTGTAATCTGGGTTTGGGTAAAATTCAACCCCTACATAGACCTTTTTCTGCATGATGATTTCCAACATGTGTCTGGTTATTGCGTCTCCACGTTTGTAACAATATAGGAATCCGAGTCTACGCCGGAACGCAGGATTCTGCTATTCTCCTCTCATATTGAAGCATGGATCCTTTTGATCTGAAATATTTTCTTTGCTCCGTCAGACTCTGTCCAAACTTTAAGGGCTTAATGCGAACGTTTCCCAGCCTTCCGAGCCAAACGAGGATTTTCTGATGTGGCGCGGGGTGCGGGACTTTCCTCCCAGGGAAGTCTCCTTAGGATTTTGAACCCGCGCGGCCATTTCTGACCACAGTCTTAGCAGGCCTGCCCCCTACCAGGCTAGGGCAACCGCCGTTCTGCAATTGTCCCCCGACTCTATGGGTCATTTTTGTGTTTCGTGCTCAGAGCCTTGGCAACCTTTATAATAGTGGTTTGCCTATGCTTTCTTGCGCAGCAATGAGCCTTGAGCCCTATGAATCAAGAATCAAACGTAAACAGAGAAAAAGCATCCTCCGAGCCCGAAAAGTTGATGGATAGACCTTCTGATTTCAGGTTTCACGCGGCTTATCTCGTTTATTCTGACGCCTGGGACAAGGCGCCTCCGGAGAACAAGCAGAAGATAAATGAGATCTTAGCGGCCCTCTCAGCTGACAAAATCGGCTACGAGACTTTCTATCGGGAGATCAGCCAGTACAGAGTTGATTTCAACGTCGAACACTTCAGGAGCGCGCGCGCACTCGGCGGGCGGACCTTCATAGAAACTGAGAGAAAGAAGGACTGGAGAAAGCGCGAGGAAAGAGAGAGCAGAAACAAAAGGCACGGAAGATAATCAGGGCGAAATTACTCTTTTGCACAAGCGTTGACCATATCTAAAAAGAGGTAGACCAAACGGGCTGGTTGTTGCGAGAGCCCTATCAAAATGATCACTGATTATAGACCGCTCGTACCTCGCAGGAGGAAATCAAAGGGGTTATGTTAGAAGAAGTGAAGTCTATAGCTTCTGAAATATCTGTTTGTGGATACTAGTGTAAAGTTTTCTCCTTCTCTTAGCATGAGAGGCTCAAATCACCGTCCGTTGGTATCTCGTGGTGGTCAGTCAACAGATACACCGCTTAGCTAACAAACTTGGTATACATATCTTGCTTTTGCTCAGATACAAAAGATGTTCCCAAGTTGGCGTAGATCATGCCGTTGTTATGGTCATGATTGTTATCTTTCTCGAATTCTTTGATCATATTCAACATCAACCTGTAGACCCTAGGGTTTTACTTTCCAAACGGAATATTTCGGATATTGTCTTCAGCGTATCGAATTAATGCTGCAGCTTTATCTCTTGTTAGTAAGCAAAATGTGATGCCCATAATTTGCTCCGGGTCCCCTTCTGGTTCTCGAAAATCTTATTAGCTTGGTCAGATATACTTAGATCTGAGATTGGTGGACAAGAATGAGAATTTTTGCTTAAGACCGTAAGCTCTCCTGTAGGTCTACTTCCACATCAAGGAGATTTTTCACATGTTCTCAGGACTCAAAGTAGATTTCAGTTCTATTCATAGAAGCGTTTTGCTACAAATAATTGTGCACCAAGAAATGAGGAGGGGAGACAATGGGTAGAGAGAAACGATGTCCAAAATGTGGTTCCAAGAAAGTTGATGTCTACTCGATTCCAAAGAGATGTAAAGTCTGCAGGTTTACGTGGACTGGAACAGGAAGATCAAAGGCTTCAAAGAAAGGTAAAGTCAGATTCTGACCCTACAGAGGTGTATGGTTTATGAAACTAGAGATAGTGGATGTAAAAAAAGTTCCTGTAAGTGAGATAGATATTCTTACAGTAGCCGAGATGGAAGTTCATTCAGAAATCAGAAAATGGGACACAGACTATGTACATCACAGCAGTGATCAACATGAAAATGTCCAAGGTTTCAGAAGATTCTTTCATCGGGTTCCGGGCGACGAAAACCAGCTTTGTTTGCTAGCTAAACTAGGTGGTAAAGTTGTCGGGTTTCTAGGCATTCATTGTTTTGATAAACCTAGAAGCCATGTAGGGGATGTAGGAATCATGGTTCATCCTGATTATCAATGTAAAGGTATTGGTACAACACTATTGAAAGCAGGAATAGATCTAGCAAGAGAGAAGGGATTCAAGAGGCTGGAAGCAGATACTCTTGCAGAAAACAAAGCAATGAGGAGAACAGCTGGGAAAGCTGGATTTCAACTTGAAGGCTTAAGAAGGAAAGCCATGAACATGCACGGACAATTCAAGGATGAAGCATTATACGCTTTGCTTCTCTAGTTGAATTTGGGAGAATAGAGGGAATGATCTTGGGCTCAGATAGAGAAACTCTGGATAGTGCGTTTAGAGATATTGGTGATGTTTCGCGTCTGACCATTTTCTGATGCTGGCTCTGAAGGCGTTGTCTCTAGATACCCTGCAAAAAAGGTGGAGGATGCGCTATGAGGCGCAGATTATTTAACGAACTTCTCAGGATGCCGTTTGAATTTTTTCTTACAACTCGCGGAGCAGAAGTAGTATGTCTTGCCTTCAAAACTTATCCGAAATTTTGCCGTTCTTTCGTCAAGCACAGTGCCGCATACATAATCTCTCAATAGATAGCCCCTTGGTTATTTGGCGAAAGTACAATATAAATTAGAATGGCTCAGTAATGCTTGGCAGATACGCGAATGAAACAATTCTCTAGCGTTTCAACTCTCACTGAACTCTTATCTGCTCGTTTTTCTAGTTAGGATCTCAATGACCAAATCGTTGTTGAGATGCATCATTGGTTTGTTGCAGGCGGGACACTTGAAGAGAAGCTCAAACGCCTCTTCAAAGGGAATGCGCTTGCAGCCGGGCGTTTGGCAGGTGTAGAACTCGTGGCTTTCCTCATATCCAAGCCGAATTTCCAGTTTTTCTAGAACACGGTGCTTTTGGTTTAGGCTGAAGCCTTCTAGGTGGTCGGGTTGGAGCCCCCAGTTGAAGATAAACAAGCCTGTTTCTCGATCGCGGGATTGCCTGAGAGCCATGGAGGGAGTGGTCGTAGAGTCCATAGAGTGCCTTGCGAACCATGTTGGGGCGTATTTTGGTTCTATCCGCTATTTCACTATCTGAAATTTCGTGGACCTCTTTAAGGGCCTCAATTACTCTAACAGCGTTCTCTCCGAACAACGCAGCGACCTTCTTCAGCGTCTCGTTATCCACAAGGAACAGTTTTGAAATGCCTCCGCTTAAACAACGCACAGATGAGCTCCGCCCAAAAGAACATCCGGAATACTACTATGGAATTTTCTATTCGGTAGCTCTGCTTTACATATGCCACTCATAGATCTTGACTCTTCAAGCCTTTTTCGAGGCTTTTTGCTTCATAACTTAGGGTTAATCTCAAGGCGATTAACCCTTTCCATCATGAGAAAGGCTAGCTAACCCGAGAGAGACTCTCAGGTTCGCCACTCGAGACTCTTTCCTGCATTAGACTAATATACTTGGCAATGTATACTTAGTTGAGCAGTTGGGATTCTTGAGAGAAAGAGTCAAATCGGCGCTATGTGCGTTTTACTTTTTCTCTTGATTCTTCCGACTGACAACTTCTTGGGGGTGAACCAAGACGAGCTACGGAAGTGGAAGAAGATATGGTACAAGACCAAGCTTCGGATCACGTGGTTTCAGCGCGCAAGCGCCTGTCGAAGTTGGGAAAGAATACGAAGCGGACATTGTGGAAATGAGCCGCCGTGGTGACGCAGGCGTGGCAAAGATTCAAGGTTTCGTCATTTTCGTTTCAGGAGCTAAGCCCCGTGAACACGTGAAATTTAGAGTCACGATGGTTGGACGCAGATTTGCGAAGGCCGAAAAAGTCTAGTCTTATCTTGACAACGATGAAAATCGTCGCGGCTACCATTGTGTTCTGATGATCTGGAATGTGGCAAATTGGGTAAAAGGAGGGTCATCAGCGAGGAAGGGATTGGAAATATGGTGTTGCCAGTCATAGATGATGTACTTGGCATAGCTGTTCGAATGCTGGATTTTGACAGAATCTTGGTGAAGTGTCAAGACGGTAAAGAACGATTGTGCAGAGTTCGAAGCAGGTGGAAGAGAGGAGTATCGATCAGAGAGGGAGACATTGTTCTGGTTTCTCCTTGGAAGTTTCAGTTGGACAAGCGAGGCGACATTTTCTGGCGGTACAGGAAGAATCAGGCTGAATGGCTGGGAAGCCATGGTTACCTTACGATGTGAAAGGGAGAGGTAGAGTCCAATGGGAGCCAGTCGGATGCGAACAAAAATTTCGGCCGGGCGAGGATGGACCTTCCGAGGTCGCCCTCAGGGCAGATTTCACTCGTACGCTGACATCAGACTTCTTGAGTATCTTACAGAGATCTCTGTTAGACATGAGATTGATCCAAACGAATTCTTCGGTAAGTTCGTGGAAGCTTGGGAAAAACGGGAATCTACCTGTAAAAAACTAACGATTGAATGTCGCAGAAAAACGAGAGATTCTGCGATTTTTCTTATAACTACGGATTACAAGGTGGTTGCTCAGTTTCCAATGCCGCAATATCTTCTCAGGGTGACTGATCCGCTTAAGGAGTTCGGATACGTCTTGGAACGTGCAAGGCATGTCTTGGTGAAAGAGAGAGAAGGGTCTAGGGCAACTTGCCTGCGAATTAAGGATTTGAGAGCGGGAATGAAGGGAGTCAGCCTTAGAGCGAGGATTGTGGAGATTTCTGAACCTAGGTTGGCGCACACTAGGTTCAACGATGATGTTATGTTTGTGAATGCGGTTCTCTCAGACGACAATCGTACCATCAAACTAACCCTGTGGAACGGTCGAATAAAAATGGTTTCGGTTAACGATGTTATTCAGATTGAAAACGCCGATGTCGTCGTGTTCAGAGGAGAACCTCAGTTGAGAATGGGAAAAAGCGGCAGATTAAGAGTTCTTGATAAAAATGACCTGTCGGCCAAACTAGGGTTAGAACATGGTTTAAAAAGCTCAGGCTATGCCACAAAATGAAAACAGCGCCACCAAATAAGAGAATACAAACAGAATGTTTCACTTTCTCTGATCGTCTATCTTTTTCAGGAGTCTGTCAAGGATTTTTCCTTTCGTTCTCAATTCCTGTTCTGAAATCGTCTCTCCCATTGGGCATAATTCATCAACTACGGCGCCCTCATCTGCCATATACACAACGGGATAGAGATAGCATCCCAGGGGTCTTTTTCCATAGATTCGGCATTTCTTGTCAGCAGGGCTGTAGAAATAGCACCATCCGTCAACGTTTCTGAGCCGAGTCACACCATCCTCTATAACCGCAAATTCTTCTGCGCGATAACCCGTTTTCTCTAATCTTTTGATGTCCTTGCTTGAAAGCTCCATCTCCGTTTTTTCACAGCATTTTCCACAATTTGAACAACGCATAAGAAGCAGACTTCCTTCACACCATAACAAGAGACAGCAGAGATATAGTCGTTTTGGGAGCACGGGGTAGCTTCAAATATCGGTTAGGTAAGAAATTTTAAAGATTTTAAAAATTTCAGCGCGGGCGCATGAACACTTTCTCACAAGAAGTCGGTAGTTGTGCAAAATTGGGATCATTGAAACCAATTCTTTGATTATTTGTTTAGGAGTTAGTCCTATTTTCTTTCAATCTGACCTTTACTTTTCGGCCAAGTCCCTTCTCTCTCTTTTTGATGTATGGTGGGCATCTCTAGTATCTGGATGTTCGGATGTGCGTTGAGATAGCTTAGTACGTCGTATTTTACGTCTCCAAAGGATAACAGCGCGCACGCTAGCCGAAGGCTGGAACCCGACGAAATTCGGCTCTTGACAAGAAAGGTTCATTTCAACCAGCGATACTTGACCAACCTAGTTTTGTCAAGAAGATACGCTAAGAGAAACTAGAAGGTACTCTGCCTGAGAGAAAACATATACGTCAGCTTATTAGATGAGGCCTGCGGCTTCTGGAGGCCACACCGCCAACGCTCCCAAGTTTAGTGTTTGTTTGTATTTTCCGTCGTCCAATCCTTCAGGATTGAGCGAATTGCTTATTTTAAGAATACGACTGGCCTAAACTCCCAGCCTGAGCCCGTTATTATCTCAATTACTGGGTTCTTTATTTCAGCCATATCAAAGGTGTAGTTGTAGGCATAATCGATTTTGAGCTTCCCGTTTTTGTAGATCACGCCATATTGAAGACCTCTTTCATATCGGAATAAGCTTATTCCCCTAAAGAATGAAGATCTGGATCCAAGTTTTATTCCTTTTTCATCCAGCCCACCAACATACTCAAGTTTCCTGAAGTTGTCCTGAGCTTTCACAACGCCCTCGCCTTCTATGAGTTTCATTCTCAGCTCGTACTGCATTCTAAGTCCTCGGGCAGCAAAAAGCTCAATCCACTTTTCATCCACAATCTTCCACGAAGCTACAATCCTATTTAGGTCTTTGGAATCCTGCAAAACACCAAACGGAAGCTTTTCGTCGTTTAACGAGAGCAATCTTTTCCTCAACTCCTCACTGGGGAATCTCACCTTGCATCGTGGCTCAACCGCTGTAGCCCAAGACCCTATCCTAAGGAGAATTAAGAAGATCTGGGCAAGTCCGTAGGCAAGACAGCGTAGAATCGTAACGGCGAGGTTATTTTGAACCCAAAAAGTCAACGCATGACCCGAATACTCGTTCATCGCCAACAGTAGCAAAACGGGAAAGGTCATAGAGGCGAAAGCATAGATGAATAGAAAAGCTATTCTGCGGCCAGACATCTTAGATCGCCCTACATCTTAAGTTTTCTTATAGATGTTTCTTATTTATGTGCTTTCAAAGGAATGGCAGGAAATCATCGCTTTTTGGAAGGAAAAACCACTCCGTTCGGCAAAATTTTGGGCATCAGCTAGCTAGATATGCTGAGATTTCAGCATTTCTGTTTAGCAGCTTATAAGGAAGTACTTCCCAGAGAAGAATGTGACAAAGGGGTGATTTGTCATGAGTGAAGATTTGGCCAGTGCCCTAAAGAGCTTTCTCGAAGAAATAAAGCCGATGCTCTCTCCAAAAATCGTCTTCGGTGAACCTATCGTCATGGAGGATAAGACCATTATTCCTGTCATCCGCGTAGGCCTCGGAGTGGGAGGTGGCAGCGGGAAGACGGAAAGGGAACTATTTGGTGGTGGTGGCGGGGGGATCAACCCCGTAGGGGTCATCGTGGTGTTAAAGGATGTCCCAGGCTTTGAGGGGATCAGGATAATGGCCTTCCCGAGCGCTCTGGGCCAAACCGTAGGCGACCTTTTGCCCAAGGTGATGGAGACTTGCATGACTATGATGGCCGGCAAGAAGCCCCTAGAGGAAGAGGAGTAGAAGAAACTACTAACGGTGTAAAGAGGGGCAATATTGAATGGGCGAAAAGAAGTGCGAGGGCCTGCCGGAGCTCCTAAGAGGGCTCCAGAAAACCTGCTCAAGCCTGACAGCTGGCATTAGGGAGTTTAGCTCTCTCACCAAGGCATCCAGGGACGAGATGAAAAGTCGGCCTTTCATGACAAGGTCCTTTGCGCAGAAGGACTTCGAATCTAGCACCGGCATGAGCTTGGACGAGTGGGTGGAGTTTTCCGAAAGGCTCCTAAGCCGCTTTGAAAACATATCAGCCGCAGTTCAGAGGCTTGATGAAGTAAAATCAGATGCTAACAGGATTCCCTCTGTCCTAAATGAGCTCCGCGGTGCGGCGGGTCCCTACTTGGAAAGGTACGACCTCATAGTTGAGGCTCTGGATAGGTTCGCTAACTACATGCTTGACATGCCAAAGAAGGCGGAGTCCATTCCAAAACCCTTCAGAGCCTTCATGAGCGAAGAGGATAGGAAGCAAATGGTGGAAGAAGCCCCAAAGGCAGGCGACGGGATCAAAAGGCTAATTACTGGACTAAAGACGATCAAAGAACAAATCATGAACTTCCACTGCTTCGTATGACAGCTCAATTCGCTCATAGGGTGAAACCGTTTTATTGGCATATTTCTGGATGGTGGGATTCAACTGGGACTAATTCCTTATGTTATTTTGGTATCCCTGATGCAATGATTTTTGGATGGGCAGTACAGAAGACAATTTTCTCATTCTGTTTTCACATCAATAACAGCACATGTATTCACCAACTTCACGATAATTCTCTTGGTGTGCGCTTCTATCAGCTAGCTAGCATGCGGGAACTCTGGGCACGCTCCTATCAGTCCCACTAAGCTTTCTCGTCGGAGCCTTCTTTCCCCTTTCCTCCCAAGCTGAAGTGGTAACTGTCTTTCTTCCATGGCGTCAGGCCTTCACGGCGCTTATCAGCGTCCTCACCTACGGTGTCCCTTTCCAAGACGTCATGCCCAACATTGCGGCCATGATCCTTGAGACAGCTGTCCTCTTCACTACTGGCGTGATAGCCTTCGTAAAAATCAGGCTGAAAGCTGAGTGAAGAGTGCTACATATCCGGACGAGCTACATAATAGTACACTGTCTATTGAGATCCTCAAAAATCTAAAATAGTGGATTCAACAACTTTCATATAAGTTATCGGGTATGAAGAATGTCTTTTTCAGCTTCCATATTAGTGCTCTTGTCAATATCCATGATTGGGAGATTCGTAAGACCAATCGAAGCTAGTGAAACCGTTTATATTAGGGCTGATGGAAGCATTTCGCCTGCAACAGTGAAAATCATCAACGTTGACAATGTCACATACATCTTCACAAACAACAATCATGGTTCCATTGTCGTTCAAAGAGATAACATAGTGGTTGATGGGGCGGGTTACATCCTTCAAGGAGCAAGAGAGTGGTATTCAAAAGGAATAGACCTGACAGGAAGAGTAAACGTGACAATCAAGAATGTACAAATCAGAGAATTCTTCTTCGGCATCTGGCTCAAAAAATCTTCAAGTAACAAGTTTAACGGGAACAACATAACAGCGAACAAGGTTGGCATTCGGCTATCTGATTCTTCAAGTAACATTATCTCCGGAAATAATATGACGGCAAACAAGGACTACAACATCTACCTTGAGTACTCTTCAGGCAATAGGATCTCCGGAAACATCGTGACAGCAGACAAGGTTTGGGTATCTTACCTTCATTACTCCTTCTTTAACATTTACCTCTATCACTCATCAGGCAACATAATTTCTGGAAACAACATAAAAAACAGCGAGTATGGTATCCAGCTCTCTTCGTCTTCAAACGACAACAGGATTTCTGGAAACGACGTAGCGAACAACCATTATGGCGTCTTGCTCTGGCGGTGTTTAAATAACACTATCTATGAAAACAACACAACGCGCAACGACTACGGTATCACAATCGCCAATTCTTCTGACAACATTATCTACCATAACAACTTTGTGAATAACACTCAACAAGTATATAGTTATAACTCGACAAATGTTTGGGACTATGGTCATCCTTCTGGAGGTAACCACTGGAGCGACTACAAGGACAGATATCCCGATGCAAAGGAAATCGATGAATCACGTATATGGGATAAACAATACATCATCGATGGAAACAATCAAGACAATTATCCGCTCATAAATCCATGGACTCCAAAAGAAGAAGCTCCAGCAGTGAGAGAAGAGGAATTTCCTTTCCAGTCGTACTGGTGGCTTCTGGCAATAGTATCTGCGGGAATCCTGGCATTAGCTGGACTCTCCTACTTCTTGAGGAAAAAGAGAGGAGAACGGAGACTCTTGATGCGGCATTCAGATCTTCTTCATGACTTCTCTAAGAGTCTCTAAGGACTCTTTGAATATCGTCGATGCGTCTTTCTTCCAGTACTCTTCTCGGAAGATCTCGACTGAAAGGCATCCGCCATAACCCTTACGTCTAAATCTTCTAAGAATCTCAACGAGGGGTATGACGCCGTAGCCGCAGTAGACCCTGTTCATATCAGTCAGTTTCCCCCTTTCGATATCCTCGCAGTCATTTATATGGACAAGGAACAGTTTGTCGCTTGGAATCAGGTCTATGTTGTCCATATTTCCATCGCCACGATACCAGTGGAACGTGTCGATAATCATGCCTAAGTATTCGTGATTCGCCAGGTTGACTACTTGCACAGCGTCCTTTAGGTCCCAAAACCACTCCAATGCTATCTTCACGTCATAGTCTTCACTCACATCGGCCAATCTTCTCAACCTATCCGCATGATCCTGAATGATCTTATTGCGGTTCTTCTCATCAAATCCATCTGCGCAGACGAGAAGCGACTCGCATCCAATATGAGAACCAATCTCTAGGTACCGTCTGGTCTTCTCGAGCTTTCTCCCAAATTCGGTTTCAGAGCACCAAACATACCCGCCGAAGGGGCAGATAGCCGAAACACCCAGATCAAAAGATGATATGAGATCTTTTAACTCCTCTTTGCTATGGCTCTGAATATACCGCTCCAGCTTGCTATTCGAGCTGGGGTCGTTCCATATCTCGATATACTCGAAACCTGTTCTACCAGCTGCTTCCACATCTATTTCTAATGAATACGGCATAGTTGTGGCACCGTTGATGCATGTTCTCATCAAGAACCCCTTTCACCTCATATGCCTTGAGGATTTTAATTGATGACTAGATAATGGAATAAGCCAATATGAATCGCAACTTAAAAGGTTTCATTACTACCCATGACGACATCAGAACTCTGACTTCAGTTATCCTTTTATCCGATAGAGACAACGGAGGAAAGCAATTAAAGCTTTGTCCTGAACCAAAAAGGCTCCCCTCCTTACCGTCTCTAAGGACTGGCTTTCCTCTTCCTTGGCTCATGTTAGGTATTCGTATTTCTTAGTGTCTCAAGGAGAGCATGCTTGGCCTTAGAGCAATCTGTACTATGCTACGGTCGTTTTGTGGAAGACTGTTTAGCAATTGACTGAGAATATTGATTTCTTCTTCCCAAAACCTTTAAACAGATGCACAAATTAGAAAGACAGAGAAATGATATGTATAATCATATTTTAGCAAACCTGGGCTTCTTGCTCCAGATTGCTGGCTTACTGACTATTCTTCCGATTCTTGTTGGTTTATGTATCAACGAAACTGCGACCTTGGCTTCGCTTTTCTTAGCGTGTGTTTCCTTCCTGGTTTGTGGTTTTCTCATGAATGCATTGTGCGAAAGAAAAGACCTTGACTTCAAGTCTTCCTGTGTCCTCATCTTGCTGGCTTTCTTGGTGATGCCGCTGTTAGGTGCAATACCATACGTTTACGATGATCCTTTCAACAGCTCAAACCTTATAGACAGATTCACAAACGCCTACTTTGAAAGCATATCAGGCTTCACAACAACGGGCTTTAGCTTCATATCCAACAGTGATGCTCTGCCAAAATCTTTCTTGATATACCGTAGTATGACTGAGCTGATGGGCGGGGTCGGCCTAGTCTTCATACTTCTCACTTTCTTCCACTCAAGAGAATCTTTGAATAGTCTGGGCAACGCTTTAGGCATAGAAAGCACCCGAGACAACATAAAGAGAATATTCTTCTCAGTTATGTTGATCTATAGCAGTTACATAATAGTCTTCACAGCAATCTTCTATATCTTTGGATTCCAAGACATTATAAAAACTGGCTCCTTCGTTATTGACACGATCACTGGTGGGTTCCAGCCTTCTCTGGACCGGTTTCAACAGTACCTGTCCGTCCCGATGAGAATATCTATCTTGATACTGATGTTTCTCGGCTCAGTCAACTTCACTTTCAATTATCGACTTTTCACCTTCACAGGGAAAAAAGCATTATCAAAAGAGGTTCTTTTATACTTGCTCGTAATCATGATTGGTACTGTCTTCATCTTCTTTCTCTCAGGAAAAGAGGCTTTAGATTCACTTTTCCATGTCGTGAGTATGTCTTCCTCAACCGGGTATGACTACATCAACATTCCAGCGCTCAATGACACTGTCAAATCTATCTTTATCTTGCTTATGGTTCTAGGCGGATGCGCCTTTTCAATGGCTGGGGGGATCAGAATGTCCAAGGTGATTTCATTCTTAGAATCAATCAAGCCGAGCATAGAAGGCATTCTGACCAAAGAGAAGGTGATTCAGGAAGAGAGCGAAGATCCACGAGCAGACAATCTTGAGTATCTCTCAGCGCTGGTCGCAATTCTACTCTTTGTCGCCACTCTCTTCATTTTTTCCATTATTTTCTCGACAATAGGCATATCATCTACAGATGCGCTTTTTGAGATTGGCTCTGCTCTCACAACAAATGGAATATCAATGGGCGCAACAACCGTTTTTATGCCGATAGTCTATAAGTGGCTGCTAATAATAGCAATGATAGTTGGAAGAATCGAAATCTTACCCATTCTAATAGCACTGAGCCCATACGAATGGAAAGCTTCAAAGCCGAAATTGGAACACACCCTTAGGGTTCCACAATCTTTGGAGGCAGCAGATCTGCGATGACAGCAGTCAACAACTTCATCTTCTGAGACTTATCTGCCACAATCCCTGCGCGCGCTTCATCTGTTTCTCTACTTATAGATTTCTCAATAAAAGTGTGTACGAAACAAAAAGTAGTTTGGTAGCTCCGGAGAGATGCATTATCTCGTTTAAATATCTCGAAACATCGCGGCAAGGTTGTTAGTTTTCAATGGTCACTCTTGAACTAATCTGCTCTCCAGGTCGGCGTATGTTATCGTGTTTACGAACTTGCTTGCTGCTTTCCGCAGCATTTCGTCTTCAGTTACTAGAATGGCTTCTCCACCCTTGGCTACTATGATGTATGAGGCGTCATAAAACGTTAGCAGCTCCTTATATGCTCTCCTTAGTGTGCTGGGAAAATCCAGCTTAGCGAAACTTATTGGCCGAATAACACCTCTCATTGCCAAGTCTTTAAGCGTGATGGCAACATCCAAAGCATCTTCCAGAGATATGGACTTCAATAATGTTGCAAGCTTCCAGAGACTGTTGCAGGCTTCATATATCGCAAGGTCTGTAGTAACCAAATCTTCACGGGAGGCTTCAACTATTAACTGCTTGCCACGCCTAGTGATTAGAGGTAGTAGTGCTGACGCATCAAGAAGATACTTCACCGCACTCCCCTATCCTCACGCACAAGATTGGCTACCAAGTTTGGATCTATTTTACCACTCAAGCGTTCTCTCAAAAACTCGAGCCTTTCAGCAAGATCCCTTAACTCTAACTCTAAGAGGTACTTGTCAAGCAATTTTCTCACCGTCTCACTAACGTTAACATTATATTTTTCCAGTTTTTCCTTGACATCCCTTGCAACTCTGATGGTGATAACGCTCATCTAAGGCACCGTAATACATGGCGTAATACAAGCCTATAAATCTTCCGAAACGGAGCCATTTCTACACAGGCTTTATTGTTTATGTCTGACTTTGGAATAATGGTAGCCCGGGAGTTACGGTTCCCAAGTTGTGATTTATACTGAAACTCCCCCTCTTTTTTCTTATTTCGATTCTAGACTCAGAAGACCTACTATCATGCGGTTAAGAAGTTCGTGGAGGTCACCGTTCCGGAAAACAAAGTGAACTGGAAGACTTTAGACCTTCCAACCTACCCGGTTTAACTTTACTCTGGAATAGGCAAATACTCAAATGTTTAATCTTTTGAAACTCGCCTCTCCCATCTGGATGACCACTATTGAAACCTACATTTAGGAGGACGCCAAACAAGCTTTTCAACATTCGTCAGAAGATTTCCTTCAGGATCTATGATATGGGTCAAAAATGTAAGATGATTTCTGATATTCACCATAGATGGAGAAGGAACATATGCATACTAGAAATAGGCATGGAGAAATACTCAAAATCCGGTCAAAATATACAGGCTCAAAATGACTTCCGTTAATGAGCGTTATAGGAAAGATCGCTTAAGAGAATTCAGCTAAACATATAAGCAATGAGTTTTTCCAATCGAAAAGGAAAAAGCTGTCGGAAGCCAGTATGCAATCTTGTCTTGTATTGGGCGATAATGGAAGGGGCATCATTCATATCATAAATGTCTCTTTTCAAGCCTTCTATACTATTTAGTTAGTCGTGGATAGATGTGAATAGAACTTTCCCGTTCAAACGTGGCTAATAGCTATGGGTTAGAGCGGTCAAGTTGTGTCTGAACTTTTATGAGCCATCCATCAACAAACGGGCTTATATATTAAGGTGAGGTACATTCAAAGATTGAGGAGGTTTGTATGAAGGTTAGGTGGGTAGAGCGGGCAGAAGAAGCCGGCGTGTTATTTCTGAGCTATCCCTTGATCGCGCTAAGGAGATACTGGGAAGAGGTCAGGCGATTTATAGGGGTTGATGGTGAAGCGATCCTCGCCTACGAATCCGAGAAAGAAGGGGCAAAGGAGTTGGTCATGCTCCTGAGCAGAAAATGGAAGCTGGAACCAGTTCAGTTTGTGAGGGCTTTAGAGGAGTTTTTTGAGGAGTTGGGAATGGGAAGGTTGATCATAGATTACCCTCAGCAAGGATTAAGGGAGACAATCGTTGCCAAGGTCGAAAACTCCTATATGGCGAGACATCTACCTGAGAGGTCGGATAGACCGCTCTGTCACCTCATTAGGGGGCATATAGCGGGGGTTATGGAGGAGTTGACAGGTTGGAAGATGGATGCGGAGGAAACGATGTGCTTGGCCATGGGGGACGAATACTGCGAGTTCGTAGCTAGGCGTGTTGAGCCGATCATTTAATGGAGCTTTGTAATATCATAAATGGAAGGCCTGACCCTTATGCCCAAGTGGATAAGGCTCGCAGAAGAGGCTGGTGTTTCCTTCGTCACCTTCCCTTATATTGGGTTGAGAAGATACTTGGAGGGAGTTCGACGAGTAGTGGGAGTTGAGGGCGAAGCCGTCTTGGCTTACGAAGCAGCCAAAGATGCTGCTAGGCAGATCGTTGATCTATTACGGAAAGAGTGGAAGCTAAACGGAGAAAATCTTCTGAAGGCTTCGTTGGAACTCCTTGAGGAGATGGGGATAGGAAGACTGACTTTGGTCCTCCCTCGTCTGAAGCTTAGGAGAAAAATCGTTGTGAGGATTGAGGGCTCGTATATAGCGAAAGGTGTTGCTAAGAGATCGGATAGACCAGTCTGTCACCTGATCAAAGGTACAATTGCAGGGGGGCTTGAAGCGTTGACTGGTTGGAAGATGGATGCGGAGGAGACAAAGTGCTTGGCTATGGGAGATGAATACTGTGAGTTTACGGTTAAGCGTGTCGAGTCCTCTACTTGACCTCAAGTGAACTATTAACATTATTGTAAAAACTCTTTATGTTTCGGGTTAGTTCGCTCTCCTCATTCAGGGTGAAGGTACGAATCATTTTTCCAACGCGTTCCTCCTTCACAACGCCGATTTCTATAAGGGGCTCTATCACCCTAGAAACACTTGAATGAGAAAGTTCTGTGTCCTCAGCGATCCCCGACAAATAGGTGGTTTTACCTTGATTTCCTAAAAGATACTCAAGCACAGTTAATTGTGCTGACTTTCCGAAGATCTTCTCCAGCATATTTAGACCCGCCCTTTCTTCAATTTATGTATATAAGTTGATCTCAGATTAAAAAACCTTTCGATATTTAGAAAGGTTT
>Ga0315314_1001928_pt1 | contig 17615 bp, 19 predicted proteins | sample TDP9_MG_FD_203631 | JGI IMG/M metagenome (GOLD analysis project Ga0315314, IMG submission 203631) | Freshwater sediment microbial communities from Lake Towuti, South Sulawesi, Indonesia - TDP9 | ecosystem: Environmental > Aquatic > Freshwater > Lake > Sediment | place: Indonesia: South Sulawesi...
AAATAAGCGATTTGTAATGAAATAATGGAAAGAATAATGTTCGTCAATGGTCCAGCAACAGCGGTTTTTCCCATTATCTCTCTACTCGGAGAACCAGCTATCATCACTGCTCCGGGAGCGATTATCTTGAAAAAGCTAAACGGGATAACCGAGAGCAAAGTTAAAAAAACTCCGAACAAAATTAAGCGAAATTCCGCCCACAACCCATAGTGCTGAGCAACCAGTTTATGGGCGATTTCGTGAAGAAGGAAAAGCCCAACAAACATTAATGCAGCCACGGCTATGAGTGGCAAATCGAGAAAATCTGTCCCACCCGAACTGAACATAATCGAGAATCCGACTCCAATAACTAAAACTGCGCTTATTGTTAGGTGCTCTATTTCCTTTGGGCTGAACCAGAATCTGGTTCGGGAAAGATGCGGTGTGTATGTAACCTTGTACTCAAATGGCAGCGCCTCCTCTTTGGGCGGTTTGGCCTTCTCAATCTGTTGGCAGGCGTGGTTTTCTGGCAGTCGATGCTCAGCGCAGAAGAGTCCTTGACAATATTGACACTTGAAGGGCAGAACCTCTTCTTTGCCGCAATATTGGCATTTCAATGTTGCATATCAACTCATTGATTGATAACCTAACTTTGTCATGAAGCCTTCAATTATAAATATTTAGTTGCTTTTGTCATCCCCCGCCCACGGGGGGGAGAACTGCCACTTTGTCGCCTTCTCTGAGCCTTGTCCTCAACCCACGCAGCGTTGTGATGCTTTGACCGTTGACTAGAAAATGCAGATGCCCCCGCACGTTGCCCAATTCGTCGTAAACGTAATCGTCAAACTCTTTTCCATACTTTCTAGATAAATGCTTTAAGAGCGACTCCACGGTTACGGCGCGAGAAAACTCAATCTGCTCCTCTTTCTTTCCAGTGATTTCCCGCAACGTGGTGAAAAACTTCACGGTTACCTTAAACGTCAACTTGATTTGCTGCTCTATTCTGCCTTGTTAACGGCTTGGTTGATGTCCTCTTCCATGGTGTGCCCGTGCACGTAAACCAACGCTTTTTTGATGCCCGCAATTTTTTTGGCGGTGGTTTTGATGTCCATGGCAAACTTGAAGGCGATTGGACAGAACGGGCTGGTTGGAGTAAAATCAATCTTAACCACGCCTGGCTCCTGCTCTTTGACGCTCTGAATCAAACTCATCTGTCCAAAAGTCATGCCTGTCTCTGGGTCGATAATCTTTTCAACTTCGCCTTTAACCTTGCTTTCTAATTCAGTCAAGATGTTTTCACCTTGAAGCTAAATTTTATGGAGACGCATCTTTAATAACATTGCGTTTCTGGTGCATGCGCCAGCTTAAAGCCATGGTTTTTGGATGCGATGCTTTGGCTTCGTCTAGGCGAGTTACAGTCGTATTGTATGGCGCCGTCTTCAGCAAGTCGGGATTCGAGTAGGCTTCGCTGGAAACCTTCTTTAAAACATCTACAAAGCGGTCCAGCTCCTCCTTCTCAGCCGACTCGGTTGGCTCAATCATCAATGCTTCATCCACAATCAACGGAAAATACGTGGTCGGCGAGTGCATTCCATAGTCGAGGATGCGCTTGGCTATGTCCATTGCTCGTACACCCCTCTCCTTAAAAATGGGCTTTGCGGTGAAGACGCACTCGTGTTTTCGAGGACGCTTCTCGGCGTAGGGTAGCTCGAAGCCGCGAATCTCCCTCAACTTCTTCACTAGATAGTTGGCGTTTAACACTGAGATTTCAGCAGCTTCTTCAAGCCCTTCAGCACCTAGGCTTAAAATGTAAGCGTAGGCTCGGAGGAGAACCGCCACGTTTCCATAAAAACCCCGAATCTTGCCGATGCTCTCAGGCTTATCGTAGTCCAAAAAGTAACGCTTGCGTTTCTCTTCGTAGGCTATCTGAGGAATAGGGAGAAATTTAGCTAATTCTCTAGAGACGCCTATTGGACCTGCCCCTGGTCCGCCTCCACCGTGTGGCGTCCCAAACGTTTTGTGTATGTTGATGTGCACTATGTCGAAGCCCATGTCTCCAGGGCGCACTTTACCCATGATAGCGTTGAGGTTGGCTCCATCATAATAGAGCAAGCCTCCCACACTGTGCACGGTTTCCGCGATTTCAGCGATGTCCTCCTCGAAAATCCCCAGCGTGTTCGGATTTGTTAACATCAAGCCAGCCGTATGCTCCGACACCGCCGTCTTCAACGCCTTTAAGTCAACGCAGCCGTTTCGGTTAGACGGCACAACAACGATTCTGAAGCCAGCCATGGTTCCGCTGGCGGGATTGGTTCCATGAGCCGAATCGGGCACGATTAGTTCAGTTCTCATCTCAGCGTCGCCGTTGAACTTGTGACAAGCCCGCATAATCAATACGCCTAATAATTCGCCGTGGGCGCCAGCTGAGGGTTGAAGGCTCACCTCAGCTGTGCCAGTGATTTCCGCCAGCCAACGCGATAACGTGTACATGATTTCGAGTATGCCTTGAACTGTGCTCTCGTTTTGATTGGGATGGAGTTCACTTATGCCTGTAGCTCCAGCCAACAAGTCGTCGATTTTTGGATTATACTTCATGGTGCAGCTTCCAAGCGGGTAGAAGCCTAAGTCCACGCTGTAGTTCATCTGCGATAGGCGAGTGAAGTGTCGAACAACCTCCACCTCTGAAAGTTCTGGCAGATTGGGCGGCATTTTTCGCTTCATTGCTTTGGGCAGTTCGTCCACGACACGGTTTGCCAGCTTTGAGACTTCAGCCTCAACTTGTGGTAAGCTACAGCCTCTTCTGCCCTTGCTTCCAAGCTTAAAGATGACGGGTTCATCCCAGCGAGCTTGCTGAAACACTATTTTTCACCTCTTCCTCCCCAAAACGTTTCTCAAAGCCTGTACAAGTTGGTCTATGTCTGTTTTAGAGTGGAGTTCTGTAACACAGTAGAGGGCTGTTTGACCCAATTCTGGAAATTCCCTCGAGATGTTTTTGCCACCGAGAATCCCATACCGTTTGAGCAATGTTTGATTTAGGGTTCGAACTGTTTTTCCAGTTTTGCCAAAGTTTAGCGTGAATTCCTTGAAGTGTGAAGACTTGAACAAGGGCGCCTTGACGCCTTTTATCTTGGCTAACTCCTGCATAGCGTATCGTGTCTTCATCATTATGATTTCGCCTAATTCCCTCAAACCCTGCGGTCCAAGCAAAGCCAAATATGCCGCGGATGCAACCGCGCACAAAGCCTCATTTGTACAGATGTTTGAGGTCGCTCTCTCCCTTCGAATGTGCTGCTCCCGAGTCTGCAACGCCATGCAGAAGCCCGTTTTGTCTCCGCTCATCGTAGTGGTCATGCCGATTACGCGCCCGGGCATCTGCCGAATCAATTCCATTTCGTCTCTGCACGCAAACAAGCCTAGGAGTGGCCCACCGTAGTTGAGGTGGTTGCCTAGTGGTTGTCCTTCGCCCACGACTATGTCGGTGTCGTACTCGCCTGGCGGTTTCAAAACGCCCAATGAAGTCGGGTCAATGCCGACGATGAATAAGGCGTCTTTGTCATGGGTTATTTCCGCGATTTCTTCAACCTGTGTTTCAACAAAGCCCAAGTATGAGGGGTTTTCAATGTAAACGGCGGCGGTTTTCTCTGAGATTTGATGTTTCAGATTTTCAAGGTTGAGCAGACCAGTTTCCGGGTTGTAGCTCACTGATTTTATTTGCAGTTTCAAAGGCTCAACGTAAGTTTGCAGAGTAGCGTATCTTTCAGGATGGATGAGTTTGGGCACAACCACTTCGGTTCGGTTGTTGATTCGCGTGGCCATACGGACTGCTTCGCCTAGGGCTGAGGCCCAATCGTACATGGATGAATTAGCCACATCCATGGCAGTCAACTCGCAAATCATGCTCTGATACTCAAACATAGCTTGCAGCATGCCCTGTGAAATCTCGGGTTGATACGGCGTGTATGAAGTTGAAAACTCTGTTCGTTGAACAATATTGTCAACCGCGGCAGGCACATGGTGAAGCCAGCAGCCTGCGCCGAGGAAACTGGGCATGTCCCTGCAGCTTTTGTTTTTGCGCAGAAGAGCTTCGACGTGTTCTCTGACCTCATGTTCAGACATGGATTTGGGTAGATTCAGTTTCTTTTTGAGTTGAAATTTTTTGGGAACATCCGCGTACAGTTCATCTATGCTTTTGATTCCGATTTGCTGCATCATTTCGCGTTTTGTTTCTTGAATAGAGTTTGGAATGTAAGGGTGAACATGCGACTTGGGCAAGTTGGTTTTCACCGCTGAAGGATTAGAAGGATAATTTCAGCAAGCTATGTTTTAAGTTATTGCCTCATGGGCGTGCCGTAGTCGAGCGGCTGTGAGTTCGCCCAGCATGGCGAGTTGTTCAGTGGATAGATAGTTGCTGGCTGAGGAGTCGAAGAGCATGTTCGCTGATGCTGGGAACTCTGAAGTGGCGCTATACAAAATGATGACGATTGGCACTCGAGGTAAAGCACGAATCTTTACTGAACAATCCCCGAAACTTAGCCTTTCAGAATCCAAGAATTTTGCAGAATCCCAAAACCGTTGGACATCAGAGCCAAAGATTTTTTCGATAGGTTGAACCGCTCGGCGAATGAACGCGTTGTTGTAGCCTTGACCGCCTGGCAATTGCGAATAAGAAATCAGTTTATGGGTTTCCGTTGTGGGCTGGGATTCGGCGTATCCTGAGAGAATGCAGTAGATGCTTGGGGTAATTTCTGGAAATGGTTGGTTTCTCATTTCGTCGTGTATCTGCCCAGTTTCTAGGGATAATGTTAGTTTCAGAAATTTTAGGCTTGATAAGTCGGCGAAGCCGAGTCTTCCCCTTAAAGTGTTGATTTTGTGTCTGCATTTCTCCCATGTCCATATGTCTCTGTACATTCTAGTTGGTCCCTAAATGAACTGTTTAGGTTGTGCGCTTGAAAGTATTTAAGTGATGACGATTACCTTTAAGGGAAGGGTTATCATAATCCTGCAGAAACTAACGGAGACCAGAAAGGATGAAGCCTAACTATAAGGAGTTGCTGAAACGGGCGCATTCTCAGCTTCCACCCGAGGTGTTTGAACACAAAAGGTTTGAGGTTCCCAAGGTTCGCAGCGGCACCATCGGAATGCGAACCTACATTGTGAATTATAAGGAAATAGCTACAGCGCTAAATCGGGACCCTCAACACTTGTTGCGTTATTTGTCTCGGGAAATGGCTACCGCTGGCTCAGTTGACGGTGCTCGAGCCATATTTCAGGGAAAGTTTCAAAACGACAGCCTCAACCGTTTGATTCAACACTATGAAGAAGAGTTTGTAGTCTGCCCTGTTTGTAGGAGGCCTGACACCAAAAGCGTGAAGGAAAAACGTTTCTCGTTCTTGGCATGCGAAGCATGTGGAGCCAAATCATCAGTCCGAACCATCTAAAACCGACGCTGCCCATGGTCAAACCATGCCTTTTTGCTACACAACAATTTCTAAGAAGTCGAAAACATAGGCAAAAACTATATTGTCATCTTTAAGGTTAAATTATGCATAGAAGAGTCAGGCAGGCGCTAGTATTGACTGATGTCTACGTCAACATACGCAAACACGGCAACAACGTGGTCTTAGCCACATGCGACTGTGAACTCTTGGGCAGGGTCCTACGCGACGGAAAAATCGTGTTCGTAGTGCGCGAAGAATTCTACAAGGGAATGAAAGTTACCATCGAAGAAGCTATAGAACTGTGCAAACAGTCAACAATCGTTAACATGGTTGGCAAATGCATTGTGGACAAAGCCGTGAAGGCAGGATTGGTTCATCCAGAAGCCATACTCAAAATCTCAGGCATACCCCACGCCCAAATCGTCAAAATTTAGGGCTCTAATTTTGTTAAGATATTTAAGTCAGACCCGATGTTTCTGTTGTAGCGATGCGCTGTTGAGGTGGCTGTTTGGGTAAGAAGAAGGTTGTAAGCGAGGTAAATATGCAGAACATGGTTTTGCCCGTTGCAAACGATGTTCTCGGAGTAGCCGTCAAACTCTTGGGCTTTGACAGAATCATGGTTAAATGTCAAGACGGCCACGAACGCCTCTGCCGAATAAGAGGCAAGATAAAAAGGCGAGTGTGGATACGCGAAGGCGACATTGTCCTAGTTTCTCCATGGGACTTTCAGTCTGAGAGCAAAGGCGACGTTATCTGGAGATACACTAGGGCTCAAGCCGAATGGCTTAGGAAAAACGGCTACCTCACCCTCTAAACTCTAGAAGTTCAGGAGACTGTCCGTGTCATATCGAGCCGGCGTGAGGAAAAAAATTGGACGTAGAGAGAAGCGTTATGAAACCGAGCGGTTGATGAGGGAGAAGAGAAGCGAGGAATACGAAGTCCTTGAAGAGGTTTTTGACCGCTCCACCCTGATGACAATTTATGATTTCTTGAACAAGGGAACAATAGACCAAATATTCGGCGCAGCCAAAGCTGGAAAAGAATCCAAACTCTACTGGGGCAAAGACAAAAACGGAAACCCCTTAGCCATCAAAATCTTCCTAACCATTTCAGCTGAGTTCAAAAGAGGAGGCATGATACCCTACATCGAAGGCGACCCACGCTTCGCTCACATAAAACGAGACACTCGCTCCCTAGTCTACGCGTGGGCTCAAAAAGAATTCAAAAACCTCATGCAAGCAACGGATGCGGGGGTGCGAGTGCCCAAGCCCATAGACGTGAGCCACAACGTCTTGATAATGGAGTTCATCGGAGAAAACGGAGCCAGCGCACCCCTACTGAGAGAAATTGAGGTGAAAAACCCGAAACGCGTCTATAATCAAGTTTTAGCAAACGTGAAAAAACTGTATCAAAAAGCCAAACTCGTGCACGGAGACCTCAGCGAATACAACATAATGATGTGGAAGAATCAACCCATACTGTTCGATGTTTCTCAGGCGGTTCCACTGCAGCACCCTATGGCGAACCAGCTTCTGCGCCGCGACTTAGAAAACCTAAACCGATACTTTAAACACTTAGGCGTGGAAGTGTTGTCGTCGGAGGAGGCATATAGGAGAGTGACGAGCGGTGGCAAGGGCTAGCACATTTACCAAGATTTCAAAAGACCGCATAGGTGCACTGATAGGTCCTGAAGGACAGGTGAAACAAACCTTAGAGAAGAAGCTCAGCGTAGAAGTGAGCATAGACAGCGAAACAGGGGACATAACGATAACTCTTGGACCAGATGCCCAAGACCCGTCGCTGCTCTTCCGAGCCAAAGAAGTGGTAACAGCTATTGGAAGAGGCTTCTCCCCTGACCGAGCCTTCCGCCTAGTGAACGACGAAGACGCAGTGCTAGAGATAATCGACCTGCGAGAAATGTTTGGGAGGTCGTTGTCTGAGCTGCAACGCATAAAGGGAAGAATCATTGGGCAAGAGGGCAAGACAAGACGCATCATTGAAGAGTTAACCGAAGCCGACGTATCGGTTCACGGACACACCGTTTCAATTATCGCCAACATGGACCAGATGGAAGTTGCCAGAGAAGCCATACAGATGCTGCTCCGAGGAAGCCAACACAGCACAGTCTACCGCTTCCTACACAGAAAAAGACGCGAGCTAAAGAAGAAGAAACTCGAACTCTGGGAAAAACCCTACGAAGCACTAGAGAAATAAAAAACACGCAGCTTTGTCTCAGTGGTTTTAGCGTTTTTTGTGTTAAAAGTTAAAAAGAGTGTGAAATGCATATTCTTGCGGATTAACTGACTGAACAAAACTTTAGACGATTCGAGAGGATAAATGTGGCTGAAACCTTTGAGGAGATAAGCGCTGCAGACTTTTTCTACCGCAACCGAGACATAGCAGGTTTCACCAATCCAGCCAGAGCCATCTTCTCCTCAATGCGCGAATTGGTCGAAAACTCGTTAGACGCCTCTGAACAGTCGGGTAAACCTCCAGACATCTACGTTAGGCTTTCTTACGAAGACGAGGAAAAATTCGAGAGCGAACTTGAAAGCGAGAAAAAAAGCGAAGGCGAAGCTGAGGAAGAAGCCGCTGAAACCTTCGAGACAGGAGTCTACAAGCTGCGCATAGAGGACAACGGCTCAGGAGTGCCACCCCGCCACATACCAGCAGCCTTCGGTCAAGTCTTGTTCGGTTCAAAGTACAAGTTGAGACAGGCACGCGGCACCTTCGGTTTAGGCGGCACAATGGCGCTTCTCTACGGACAGATAACCACACACAAGCCAGCATATGTTATTTCAAGCACAGGCGGCGCTAAGGTTTACATGTACAAGTTGAGGGTGGACATTCAGCGCAACCGTCCCATCATCGTAGACCGCAAGATTCTTTTGAACAAAGAGGGTTGGCGGGGAACAATCGTTGAGTTCAGCCTCGAAGGAGACTACAGCAAGGCTATGCCCCGCATCCTCGAATACCTGAAACAAACGGCTTTGGTGAACCCATACGCCAACATCACCTTCATCGACCCAAAGGGTCGCCTATACAAGTTTACGCGAGTAACCACAAAGATGCCCCCTCCGCCAAAGGAGACGAAGCCGCATCCATATGGTGTGGACGTAGAAGCCATCCAGCGCTTGATGCGCATAACGCCGTACCGTAACATGGTTGACTTCATGAGATACCATTTCCACCGAGTAGGCGAAAAAACAGCCCATAAATTCCTAGAATTCGCAGGCATAAGCAAAACAAAAGACCCGAGAAAACTCAAACCTGAAGAAATCGTACGGTTAGTGCACATGATGAAACGGTTCAACGGGTTCCTCGCACCCGACGCTAGCTGCCTCTCTCCACTAGGCGAAGACCTACTCAAGGCCGGCATCCTCAAAGAGTTGCAGCCTGAATTTATCGCTGTGAGGCAGCGTCCACCCGCCACGTACTCGGGACATCCTTTTATTGTTGAGGCTGCGGTTGCCTACGGTGGAAACATCCCAAAAAGAAACGATTTCGTTCTGTACAGATTTGCCAATCGCATACCACTCTTATACGATGAGGCCAGCGATGTCAGCTGGAGAATCATCAAAGCCATGAACTGGCGTCGATACAAGGTTTCTCCAGACCTACCCATCGCCATCCTAGTTCACCTGTGCAGCACCAAGGTTCCATACAAGACTGTGGGCAAAGAGTTCATCGCCGACAGACCAGAAGTGAAAAGAGAGGTTTTAAACGGAATCCGAGAAGCTGCACGGGAACTGCAACACTTCTTGACCAAACGAGAACACGTGGAGAGGGAGAGAAAACGATTGAACATTTTTTCGAAATACCTGCCCAAAATCGCACAGTTCTCAACCGAACTGGCCGGAAAGAGGAAGCCACCTGACATAACGAAACTGTTAACGAGAGTGAAAAAATATGAAGAAGAAACAGACTAAAATATCAGCCCTCGAAAGAAAAAAAGAAGTCTTAACCAACCTATCAGGCTTTGGCGGCACACTGTACGAGCAGATGGAAAACGGCACATTTCCATGGACGAAGATGCCAAGCCGCTCCATAGAAAACATATACTACAGCCCAGAACTCCGCCAATACGTTTTAGGCGACAAATCCGTGCGCCGAAGCGCCGGAAACATCCGCCACATTCGCCCCTTCACGCAGCTGGTGTGGACTGCATACTTCGCGCAGGAACTCACCAAACAGAGGAAAACCTCCACGCTGAGAGACGTTTACTATTCCGCCCAAGCCTTCGACATCGCATTTAAAGACCAAGCCGAATCCAACAATGTAATCACAGACTTGGAAACAGTGGCTAATTTCTCAAGAGAAGACTTCAGCGTCTTTCCAGAAGAACGCTCAGCGATTTTCGGCGACCTAACAATCGAATACACTGTTCCAGGCTACGAAGGCAAACGCCTAAACTTGACATCACATCCAGACGGAGTCATGATAGGACCAGCCTTGACCTCGGCTGAATTCGTCAAAACAAGCGCCGACAAGGTCATAGCCATAGAAAAAGGCGGGCTCTTCACAAGATTCATCGAGGAACAAGTGCACAAAAAATACAACGCCCTGCTCGTGTTGACCGCTGGGCAAGCGCCACGCGCTACACGCCACTTCATCCACAGACTAAACGGAGAACTCGCTCTACCTGTCTACATTTTCACCGACGGCGACCCTTGGGGAATGCACATTGCCATGGTAATCATTTCTGGCTCAGCCAACGCAGCTCATTTGCGTGAGTTGACCACGCCAGACGCTAAATGGAGTGGGGTATGGGCAACCGATATCGTGGAGTATAAGTTGCCGAGTGACCCGTTAACAGACCTTGACATAAAACGCCTATACGAATTGCAGAAAGACCCACGCTACAAGGATGAGTTGTGGCAGAGAGAAACCAAAACCTTCTTCAAAATTAAGAAGAAGGCAGAGCAAGAAGCGTTCAGCAGATACGGCTTAACATACATTGTAGACGAATACTTGCCCGCCAAGTTAGAAGAGTCTTAACAAACTTAAAATAACACCATGCAAGCGTAAGTAAGCCTCAAAGCACTGAGGTTTCAAAATGAGTAAGGAAGCACCCGTTGGCTTAACCATCATGGAAAAACTCATCGGTTTGATAATGATTGCCATAGGAGCGATAACCTTCTATGTAACATACACTAACCTCACAGGCGTTGGAACTAATCCGATACTCTTCCTCTCTGCAGGTTTAGCCCTAGTTGTTCTGGGCGCTTTGCTCTTGATAGCGAAAGCAGAATAAGAGAAAATCGGTTTGCTTTTCTTCTTTGATAGCTGAAGACTGGTGCAGGAAGAGTTCTATTGCTTCTTTATGCCTCGCATAAAAAAGGCACTAATTATGCCGCTGATTAGGGCCACTATTCCGTATAGTATACCATAAAGTGCACCAATTAAAAATCCAGCGAACCCTCCGAGTAATCCTCCACCTGAGCCAAGAAGGGATTGCCCAAGAATAAAACCCAATACTGCGCCAGACAATATCGTGCCTAAGATTCCGCTGATAAACCAGATTAAAGCAGCTCTAGCAACGCTTCGAGTTAAGGCTCCAACTACAAGGCCAGTTATGACAGCGCCGATGAGTTGAATGGGTAAAGTGAGTGTAGCGGCAAAGGCAGCCATCACAATTATGCCAACTACCAACGCTATGATAAAGTTCAACTGCTTAATAGCCTCCAAATGTTATGATTATTTTGAGAGCATTCTTGCTTAAGGCTTTCGTTTTTCGGAGTGCAAACAAGTAATAAAAGGTAGATGGTGAGTCAGATAAGTTCGATTTTGTTGATTTCAGCGAGTGTCTCTAGGTTGTGCATCATGACTTTCTTGTCAGAAATAGTGTAGAGAACATTGTCTATGAAGAGCGACCTCTTGACAAAGTAGACGGAGTAGGCATAAACGTTTGTGTAGTAATAGTCAATTGAGATTTCTGCGTGCGCAATTCGACCTTTCAGCACGATTCCATTTTCAATGGTTATGTTGAAGATGAAGGCGCCCTGCCAGAAACTGCCGTTATAATCGTATGTCTCGACTGGCATCACCAGTAGACTCTTCGCACTGTTGAAAAGCAGCGCCTTGTGATCGCTCAGTATCAACGAATCAGACCAGCTGGCGCTCACTTGGTAGCTGTCTATTTCCTTTGGGTCAGTGACGTTGCTAACATCGAACAATGATATCTTCACGTTCACTGGGTCTTTACCTATCCCTATTATGTGGTCTTCATCGTACGGATGTAGATAAGATGAGTATCTAGGGATTTTCAGCACGCCCAGCACCTTTGGGCTGAAGGGGTTTTGAAGGTCTAGTGCAAAGAAGGGGTCAACTTGTCTAAAGGTCACCACGTAACCTCTTTTGCCCATGAACCTGACGGAGTAGATTCTTTCTCCTGGAGCGATGTTCTCTAACTTTCCAACTCTAGTTAGGTTCATGTCGAGAACATAGATGTTGTTCTCAGATGTCCACGTCGTGGTTGCTATTCGGAAGTACCCGTTATATTCATCCATGGAAAACTGGTTTAGAACAGTGCCCGGCACTTCACCTTTCGCTTCGCCTTTAATCACTTCGTTTTCAATGCGTATTCTGTAGATTAGAGTTCCTCCGTTTTGTGTCCAGAAGGTGATGTAGATGTTGTTTTGGGAGACGTACATGTTGCTTGTTGATCCGAGCAAGTATGTCTCATGTGTTGGTTCTTGGGTGTCATTTTGAAGGTTGATTGCAGCCACGGTTGTGAAAGCGTAGGAGTAGTCGGAAATGTTGGCATAATAGATTTGGGAAGCGTTTATTTCAGTCATTCTGTCTCCGTCATAGATTTTTGGCAGAACCAAGGTGTCATATAGTAAGTAGGCAGGCTGGCTTACGACTAGGTAAACATATCCATTCGTCATCCTTGAATTAAAATAGTTGCCACTAATCGAGAAATTCCTTACAAGAACAGGGTTGCTTCTATCGAAGATGTCGTAGACCTCGACATGAGTCTTGTCATCTATAATGGTAAATTGCCTGTAAGTTTCATAGGGATACGAGGCTGAGCTTCCGAGAATCGCTACTTTATCTCCATCAACAAAGATTTCTCTGAGGGTTCCGTTGAAGCCAATTTTGGAAAGAATTTTTGCTTCTTCAGGAGGATAAGCCTTCAGTATGAAGAGGGTGTTGTTTGAGACCACGTAAATGTATGTGCCATCGGTCTTCACAATGTCTGCTTCGTCTACTCCTGCCACTTGAATATTCGTCTGAGAATATTCGGAAGCGTCTGTGACGGCATAAGAAGGCATTTTAATGACGTTTGCTGTCAGAGCTTCACTCCAAGCAACTCTCCAAGGGCTGTTGAAATAGGGAGAACGCGGTTGAGTTTTTAGACCTGCTTCAAGGAATCTCACTAAATCCGGATAAGAAGAGAATCTTGGCAGGTACGTCTGTTCTGTCGGAGGTTGCACATTGACCACGGCTAAATTGTACACAGCTACGCCTAACAATAGTGCCGAAAGCACTGCTGTGGCTCCGTATAATGCTGTTTTCTTCGTGACTTCACTCTGCATTTCAAACACCAATCTTTGAGAGAAGTGACCGCTCTTATTTTATGCTAATTTCTAGTACGTTCCGTTCTGAAAACTAGACAGGCTTTAACAACCATATCCGGATGGCTTCATACCAAAAAATCACGGAGACAACAGCGCCGAAAAGCGCTATAAACAAGCTTTCTCGACCGAATCCTTGCATGAATATTGCGAGGTAGACTACATACAGAGTCGAGGAAAAGACCGCGTAGAAGAAGTACCTCGGAAACAGAAGTCTCCCCAACTTCACAAAGTGCTGAAGAACTCCAACCTTAACATCGCTGACCAAAAAATAGCACCCACCGGCTTCTTGCTTCTGAACCAATCCCAACTCACGCAGCCGTTCAAGATGATGCTGCGCCACACTTGGGCTACTGAAATGTAAAGCTTTTTGAACCTCTCTGGCACTCATAGGACAGCCACGTTTCAAAAGAAGCCAATAGACTTTCCAAGCTTTTCCACGGAGTTCAAACTCCAGTTTGATCTCATCCTTGACGGCCAAGCGCAGAAGCACCAGCGATAACATATTCATAGAAACTATGCTTATATGTCCATTTTTTAGAACAGCAGAAAGGACTTCCAATGAACGGTCACACAGGCTTCTTAATATCAGAGACCGTCATGGTTTGTTGTTGGCGCCGCCGGTCGGACTTGAACCGACGACCAACTGGTTAACAGCCTCAGCCTTCTACTGCGCCTAGAAGTCAGCTGCTACTACCGTGCTGAGCTACGGCGGCATCCTTGCAGCGCTGCTATTCTTGAGAACCGCAATCCATATTTAAGTTTACTCAGCAAACTCAAGGTTGAGGCCTCTTCTCCACTCATTTCTATGTTTCAAACCCAAACCAATAATACATGGCGTTGGACACCAATTTACTGAGCACAAGGAGCACATGGATTTGCCTTTGTCCGAGCCTAGATTTGACACTGTTATTGTGCGTTTTGGCGGAGAAATCGGCATCAAGGCTGATTGGACTAGAAAACTGTACGAGCGACGCTTAATTACAAACATTAAAGCTGTCCTGAAAAAACATACTATTTCCTATGCTGAATTCGTCAGAAAATTCGGCCGCCTCTACATCAAGACTGCTCAAGCCGAAGAAACCGCAGAAAAACTGGGCAGAGTCTTCGGCGTTTCCTCACTCTCGCCAGCCTTAGAAACCACCTCAAACCTAAACGACATCTTAAACCTCAGCATCCGCCTTGCAGGTTCAAGGTTCAAAAAGGGAAAAAGCTTCGCCGTGCGCTGCCACAGAGTTGGAAAGCATCCCTACACGAGTCAAGATGTCTGCCGACAAGTCGGACACAACATACTCACCCAACTTCCTCAACTGAACCTGCGGGTTGATTTGACTCATCCAGAACAAACCCTGCATGTGGAGGTTAGAGAAGACAGAGCCTACGTGTTCACCGACACCATTAAGGGAGCAGGTGGCTTACCCCTCGGCACTCAACCTAAAATAGTCTGTTTGCTGAGAGATGATACATCATCTGCCGTCGCTTGTTGGATGACCATGAAACGCGGCTGCCCAGCCATACTGGTTCATTTTGAAAATGGTATGTTGACCAACAGGTTAGGCGTTGAAAGGATAAAGGATACAGCTCAAAGATTGATGGAGTGGTCCACTGGATTTCCAAGAACACTTTATGTGATGCAACTCGGTCGAAACTTTCAGAGACTCTCTCAGAAACACTCACCAGAGTTGAGTAGTCTTTTGTGTAAGCGCTCGATGCTTTACGTAGCTCAAGGCATAGCCAAAATGAAGAACGCCGAGGGCATAGTCACTGGAGACTCACTCGGAAAACAGGCAAGTCAGACACTTCACGCCTTTAGGATACAAGACGAAGCCGCCAAAGATTATCCCATTTATAGACCGCTACTAGGATTGGATGCCCCCGATATTGAAGAAATTGCTCAAAAAATCGGCTTTGAGGAAGCAACCTTTCACGGAGTAAAAAGCAAGGTAGACGTCAAAGAGGCGCAAATACCCACAATAAAGCTTGAAATCATTAAACAGGTTGAAAAAGAAATGAACATTGAAAGAATAGTTGAGGACGCTTTAAAATCACTTAAAATTCTAAAAGTCCAAGTCCAGCCTAACCAGCGCACGCTCAGTTACTCTTAAATCATTTTGTTCAGCCTTCTTTTTTGTCATGTCAAGCGCTGATATTGCGGTTAAAGTGTTTCGCACACTGGAACCCGAAGACTTTCGCGTACTGCAGGTCATCGAAGCAGACATGAGACGCCACCGATATATCCCAGAAAAAGAATTACCAAAACTGACTAAACTAAACCTTAGAGAACTAGATTTTCGCTTGTCTCGTTTAGGCAAATTTGGCTTGATAGAGCGCTGGGCAGGTCCATATACGGGCTACGTCCTCTACACAGCTGGCTACGACTGTTTGGCAATCAACGCCTTGGTCAAGGCAGGCGTACTCGAAGCGTTCGGCAAACCCCTCGGAGTGGGCAAAGAATCAGACGTTTACGACGCTCTCACACCTAAAAGCGAACGGGTCGCAGTCAAGTTTCATCGCTTGGGTAGAACTAGCTTCCGTCAAACAAGACGTGTTCGCGGCTACGTCGCCCAACGCCATCACATCAGCTGGCTCTATCAGTCACGACTCGCTGCTGAGAAAGAGTTCGAAGCCTTAAAGCTTGTTCACCCATACGGCGTGGCTGTTCCCAAGCCAATCAGTCGAAACCGCCATGTCGTCGTGATGGGAATGATTGAAGGCGCTGAGCTGGCTGAGTTCAATGAAATTCCAAATCCTGAAAAAGCATTGAGGGAAATTCTCTCAAACATTCGTAGAGCCTATGTTAAAGCGAGCGTGATACATGCTGACCTCAGCGAATTTAACATCATAATGCAACTAAACTGGCACATACTCATCATTGATTGGCCGCAATTCGTCAAAAAAGACCATCCAAACGCTGAAAAGCTGCTCGAACGCGACATACAAAACATCGTGCACTTCTTCAAGAGAAAGTTCAAAACCAAAACTAGTTTAAAAGACGCCTTAAATTATGTGAAAGAATAATGCTCAGCGCCTGACTGTTCAGTCTACTCATGTTTTTTAGGGCTTAACTGAACGTCTAAAACAACCTGATACCAGTTGGGTCCTGTTGAGCGCACAACTCGCCCTAGAGAAATAGTGAATTCCCTGCCTAGACTTTGCAGTTTCTCAGCGATTTTTGTCTTAACCTTTTCTACAGGGTCCTCTCTTTTTGAGGAGTGTTCAAAATCATAATAGTGTATCCATCCGCCTGTTGGTTTCAGAGCCATAACCGCGTAGTCCAGATATTCGTAGGCTTTCTCCGGCAACGGCATAACCACTCGGTCAACCCTGTTTTGTAGGTTCTCGACTATGACCTGTTTGGCGTCGCCTAAAATTGGAACAACCTGGCCTTGAACTCTATTCAGCCGAATGTTCTCTCTCATGAATTTAACGGCTGAGGGATTTACATCAATCGAATACACGTTTTCCGCTCTGCCGTACTTTGCCATTAAAATAGAGAAGCTGCCTACCCCCGCGAACATGTTCGCGACAGTCTCATTGGCCTGAACCAACCTTGCAACGCGCATACGCTCAAAAGATAAACGAGGTGAAAAATAACACTGCCCCAAATCAACTCTAAAAACGCAGCCAAATTCTTTGTATAGGGTTTCGGTTTTCTTTTCACCCGCAATCCATTCGAGTTGGCGCAGCCTGAAGTCACCGGAAACAGCACTGGCTTGCCGAAGAACCGTTTTTACGTGTGTTTGCGTTTGCATGATGGCTTCAGCGATGATAGGGCTTTTAGGTTTGAAGTTTTCGGGAACACGGATGATGGCTATGTCGCCGATGACATCATAAGACTTGATGATACGGTCTAATTCTTGAGGCTGCAGTTTTTCTTTCACAATTGACCTTAGGCTCTTCTTCATTTCTGCACCCTCGGAAAGTGTGCCCTAGTCGGAGACTGCAAAGCGTTCCAGCCAAGCAAACACACGCTTGAGGTTTTTTGGCATGTACTCTTCTATAAGTTCTATATCGCGTTTTTTTATACCTCTCAACGCAGCTAAGGAGAGGAAGTAAGCTATTGCACCAACTAAAGCATAAATTGGAAGTAGATGCAGACGAATTACAAGGAATTGGTAGGAACCAGACGATAAGAACTTTCTCACTAAATCGAGGGCTAAGATTGCAAGAACCATGAAGGCTGAGGCGGCGGAAGCCTTCCATAACGCCTCTTTATCAATAGAAATGGATACGTAGCGCGTTAAGACGTACAGGTTGAGCATTATGATAATTATTGCAGCAAAGGTTCTTGCCCAAGCCGTGCCAATCATGCCTAAGTTAAGAACGGCCAGTGCAAGATAGGATAAAAAGAAGCTGAGGACCACTGAGACGACGGTTAGCACGGACACGATTTTTGTGCGTTCTAAAGTCATTAGTATTGGACCTATCGCAACGCCTAGAGTCCCTGCTAAAGCGGCTATCGAGATAATAATCAGGGGCTCCAAGGCTCCGAGGTATTGTTCTCCACCAAACAATATGATCATTGGGCGAGCTAATGTTGCTAATCCGATTATTAAGGGAAAACCTATCAGCACTGAGTAGCGTGTGGAGACACGAAACGCGTCTTTTAGACTGTTGA
>Ga0315314_1001929_pt1 | contig 17610 bp, 15 predicted proteins | sample TDP9_MG_FD_203631 | JGI IMG/M metagenome (GOLD analysis project Ga0315314, IMG submission 203631) | Freshwater sediment microbial communities from Lake Towuti, South Sulawesi, Indonesia - TDP9 | ecosystem: Environmental > Aquatic > Freshwater > Lake > Sediment | place: Indonesia: South Sulawesi...
AAGCATCAGACCATCATCGGTGATCGGGTCTTTGTTGGATCGAATGTGGAATTGGTGGCTCCGGTCAAAGTGGGGAAGAACGCTTCCATCGGTGCTGGGTCCACTGTTACGAAGGATGTTCCAGAAGGGGCGCTGGCCATCAGCCGAGCGAAGCAGAAGAATATCAAGGGTTGGAGCAAGAAGACGGAGCTCCGTCGAAAGAAGAGCACAGAAGAACAGGAATAAGCCATGTGTGGGATCGTCGGATATGTTGGCCCCAGAGATACGGCAAAGGTTCTTTTGGGTGGCCTTCGAAGACTCGAATACCGAGGGTATGATTCGGCAGGCATCGCTGTTTTCCACAGGGGCCGGATTGAGATCCGTAGGAAAGTAGGGAAATTAGCAAACTTAGAGGATTTGATAGGAGAGGAGTCCTTTGAGGGAAAGGTTGGGATTGGCCATACCCGATGGGCAACCCACGGAAGGCCTTCTGATGAGAATGCCCATCCTCATAAGGCAGGAAAAGTGGCCGTGATTCACAATGGCATCATAGAGAACTATCTTCCTCTCAAAGAATTTCTCAAAAAGAAAGGTCGAGCTTTTACTTCTGAAACAGATACAGAGGCTATCTCCCATCTTATTGATCATTTCATTCAAGAGGGATGTTCCTTCTTGGATGGGGTGAGATTGGCCTTGGATAAGATCAAGGGTTCTTATGCATTAGGAATCCTCTGCGAAGAGGATGAACATCATTTGATCGCGGCCAGAAAAGAGAGCCCCTTGGTGATCGGTATCGGTGACCAGGAGTATTTCATCGCTTCTGATATCCCTGCGATCCTCCCCTACACCAGAGACTTCGTGTTTATGGAGGATGGTGAGGTGGCAGTTCTCTCCTCCAAGGGGGTGAAATGCTTCGATGCCAAGGGCGAAGAGGTCTTGAAGGAACCGAAGCGGGTGAATTGGACCCCTTTGATGGCGGAAAAGGGCGGATACAAACATTTCATGCTCAAAGAGATCTTCGAACAGCCGAGAGCGGTCATCGATACGATCCGAGGTCGTGTTTCGGAGGAACTGGGAAGTGGGATCATCGAAGATCTTCATCTGGACCCATCAGCTTTGAAGAAGATCCGGCGGATCTACCTCATTGCCTGTGGCACTTCCTACCATGCGGCCCTTGTCGGAAAGTTCCTCATCGAAGAGTTCTGCCGAATCCCGGTGGAAACGGACATCGGTTCGGAGTTTCGATACCGGAACCCGATTCTCGGAGAGGATACGTTGCTGGTAGCAATCTCCCAGTCTGGAGAGACTGCGGATACCCTGGCTGCGTTAAGGGAAGGAAAAAAGCGAGGGGCGATGACGCTTGCCATCTGCAACGCGGTCGAGTCGAGTTTGGCGAGGGATTCAGATCATGTGATCTACACGTACGCAGGGCCTGAGATCGGTGTGGCCTCGACCAAGACCTTTGTCACCCAGTTGGTCCTCCTCTTTCTCCTCTCCCTGCGGATCAGTAGGGAGCTGGGAATCATCCCGGTCAAGGAAGGAAAGAGATTGGTTGAGGCATTGATCAAAGTTCCCCATCTCATGGAGGAGATGCTCAGGTCCTCGAAGCAGATCGCTGACATTGCAAGGAAATATCTTTATGCCAAAGATTTTCTCTATTTGGGAAGGGGGATCAACTATCCCATTGCCTTAGAGGGGGCGCTGAAGCTAAAGGAGATCTCTTATATCCATGCAGAAGGCTATCCAGCGGGCGAGATGAAGCATGGGCCCATTGCGTTGATCGATCAGGAGATGCCTGTCGTCGTCCTGGCAACGAAAAACGAAGTCTATGATAAAGTCCTTGCCAATATCGAGGAGGTCAAGGCAAGAGAAGGAAAACTCATTGTCCTTGCCTCCCAATCGGATCCGGAGATCGCTAAGAAGGTGGACGATGTGATCTTCATCCCTGATACCCTTCCCTCTCTGGCTCCGATTCTCCTCACCATACCCCTTCAGCTTCTGGCCTACTATATGGCTGATCTCAAAGGTACGGATGTGGACCAGCCAAGGAACTTGGCCAAGAGCGTCACCGTGGAATAAATCAAAAATCATTGCAAATTATACATTGTAAAATGCAAAGTTAACATTTAGAATAAAAGAGTTCCTAAAATTTTGCACTTTGCATTGCTAATTTTGCATTTTGCAATGATGCTTAGATAAATGTCTCTTCTTAATGATCTCAATCCCGTTCAACAAAAGGCTGTTTTGGAGACAGAAGGACCGCTCCTTGTCTTTGCCGGTGCAGGGAGTGGAAAGACACGGGTTCTGACCTACCGAATCGCTTATCTTGTTCAAGAGAAAGGAATCCCTCCCCGGAATATCTTCGCCGTTACCTTCACCAATAAGGCCGCCGACGAGATGCGCGAGAGGGTGGAGAGGCTTCTTGGAACGTCGGCGAAAGGCATATGGATTTCAACGTTCCATTCGGCCTGCGCCCGGATCCTGAGGCAGCATATCGAGCCCTTAGGGGTTCAGAGGAATTTCGTCATTTATGATGAACAAGATCAAGAGCGACATCTTAAAACCGTGATGAAGGAGTTGGACCTCGACTTCAGGATGTTCCATCCAAGGGCTGTACAGTCGACGATCGAACATTTGAAGAATGAAGGCATCACGCCCGAACAGTATCTCCCGGATCCGTACAATATTTTCCAAAAGAGGGTTGCCTTGGTCTATCAGAGGTATCAAGAGGATCTTCGGCGAAACAATGCCCTCGATTTTGGAGATCTCCTCATCTTCGTGACCATTCTCTTTAAACGTTTTCCAGAGATCTTGAGGCATTATCAAGAACTTTGCCGTTATGTGATGGTGGACGAATTTCAGGATACGAATCTGATCCAATATCACCTGATTCAGCAAATGGTTGAGAGGCATCAGAATATCTGCGTGGTCGGAGACGACGACCAATCCATCTACCGGTGGAGAGGAGCAGAGGTTGGAAATATCTTGAACTTCGAGAATGATTTTCCAGAGACCAAAGTGATCACCTTGGAGCAGAACTACCGGTCCACTCAGAACATCCTCAGGGCAGCCAACCATATGGTGCGCAGAAATCGTTCGAGAAAAGAGAAAGTTCTCTGGACAGAGAGTCCTGAAGGCGAACCGATCACTCTTTATGCTGGCGAAGATGAGGCGGATGAGGCACGTTTCGTTGTTCAGAAGATTGCGGAGCAGTGCCATTCTTCTTCGGTTGGCCTTCGAGGAGGATTGGGAAGACCTTATCGGGATATCGCTGTATTCTACCGGATCAATGCACAATCTCGTTCCATCGAAGATGAGCTGATCAAACATCAGATCCCTTATACCATTGTGGGAGGCTTGAAATTCTATGAACGTAAAGAGATTAAAGACATCCTCGCTTACCTGAAGCTGCTTGCGAATCCATGGGATGGCCTCAGTCTGAAAAGGATCATGAATACTCCTCCCAGAGGGATCGGAGAAAAGACGATCGAAAAGATTGAGGTCTTCTCCAGAGAGAAGGCGATTCCACTTTATGAAGGGATGAGGCGGGCCTTGAAAGAGAACTGGCTTCCTCCTGTGGCTAAGGAGAGATTGGATGAGTTCATCCGCCTGATCGAAGAGTTCCGCGAGGAATCGAAAAACTTCTCGATCAGCCAACTGACCCTAGCCCTCCTTGCTAAAACGGGGTATCTCGATCGGCTGAGGGAAGAAGGAACCGAGGAGGCTTTTTCCAAGATAGAGAACGTTGATGAACTGATCAATGTGATTATGGAATTTGAAAAGGGGAGTGAAGAGGTTTCATTGGAGAGCTTTTTGGATAAGGTCTCGTTGGTGACGGACGTGGACCTTTATGAGGATAAAGGAAATCGGGTTTCCCTGATGACCCTTCATTGTGCAAAAGGTTTGGAGTTTCCACTGGTCTTCATCGTGGGAATGGAAGAAGGACTCTTACCGCACTACCGAAGAGGTGATGAGATTGAAGATCTGGAGGAGGAGAGAAGGCTCTGTTACGTAGGGATCACTCGGGCAAAGGAGAGGCTGTTTCTTTTGAGGGCAGAGGAGCGTTCCACCTTCGGCGTTGGCCATGCCAATCTTCCCTCCCGGTTCCTTGAAGAACTTCCCATAGAGTTGATTCAATTGAAGGAGAGGGAGCGAGAGAAGGAAAGTCTCTTTTCCCAGGAGCCTCAGTGGAGTGATCATTTTCGACAAACAGAGGAGACCACGCATAGCTCGACAGAAGAAAATCTTTTCACAGAAGGGAGGGGGACGGCATTGAGCCCTGAGGAGTTCTTTCCGCTCAGGATAGGCATGAGGGTAAGGCATCCCAAATTTGGAGAGGGAAGGGTGAGATCGATAGAAGGGATGGACGAAAATCAGAAAGCAACCATCGTTTTTCAAACTGTGGGAAGTAAGCGCCTGAAGGTCAGATATGCCAATCTGGAAATCCTTGAATAAAAGAGATAGGGAGATAGGGAGATTGGGAAATAGGGAGATTGGGAGAAAAGGCTTTATCACCCTATCTCCCTACCACCCATCTCCCTACTATTGGAGGCAATGATGAGGACCTATTTCATTTTGTCGGCCATAGGAAAAGATCGACCAGGGATTGTGGCAGATGTTTCAGAGGTGATCTATGACTGCGGAGGCAATATCGAGGATTCGAGCATGAGTCTTCTCAGAAACCACTTTGCCCTTTTGCTCCTTTTTTCCACAGAGAGGGAAGAGATGCATCAGAAACTTTCTTCTGGGCTGAAGCGTCTCGAATGGGAGAAGAAATTGACTGTGTTCTATTCTCCTATTCCTTTAGAAGAGGCTCATCCTAAGATGAAAGAAGAGACCGGTCCCTTCAAGATCACCACTTCGGGTGTTGACCACGCTGGTATCGTCTTCAAAGTCTGTCGGCTGTTGGCCGATCATGGGATCAACATTGTCGATATGAAAACACATCGGGTGCTTTCCGCAGAGAGCGGGACTCCTTTCTTCGAGATGGACATGGAGGTTGAAGTTCCGCAATCCGTCTCGGAAGAGGGTTTAAGGGAAGACCTACACCACCTGGCCATCGAACTGATGATCGATCTGGTTTTAAGAAAGATCTAATTTCGGAATTAAAATTCTTCTTGAACTCGTCCTTCATACCTCTCCGCAAGACATATGCTCGAGGGGATCATCAGAAATTGGCTTATAAATCACGAATGACATCTGTTTCTTAATCCCATCTCCAGAAGGTTAAGATGGCGTATTTAAACCAAGATGAAACCCCTCCCCCACTCCATCAAAACAGTTTCCATGTCCATAAATGATCTTCAGAAAAAACACTAACGATTCTTCCGTAACAGACATCAAAAAAATACTTGACAATATAAAAAAGGTGTTATATGTTTTTTCCGAAATATTGAAATATTTTTCCATAATGATGTAAACATTTTAACAATTTGAATTACCATTAAGAAATTTTGTTATTGCCTCGAAAACAATTTAAAAAAGATAATGCCTAGAAAAAGTCTGCCGCACCTTGGGAAAACTAAGTCAACGAACGTCATTCGGCATTTCAAAGGCCTACAAAGTATCCGCCGGGCCATCTCTATTTTGCGAATGGTCTCCAGGAACAACGATCATGGTATTCGTCTCTCGGAGATCTGCACTGAAGTCGGTCTGAAAACGACCACTACACATCGATTGCTGGTTTCATTGGTAGAAGAGGGGTTAGTTACCTATGACCCTTTCTCAAAAGGCTATCACCTTGGGTTGGAATTGTTTTTTCTGGGCGGTGCCGCTTACCAATATACTCTGCTTGACTGTTGTCGTAAAGCTATGGAGAGAATTGCGGAAGAGACCGAAGATACGGTCTTTCTCTTTATGCGCTCGGGTGCCAATGGAATCTGTCTCAAACGAGTGGAAGGAGCATATCCAGTCCGCACACTTACTGTAGACGAGGGAGCTTGGCGGCCCCTAGGTGTCGGAGCTAGCACCCTGGCCATCCTGGCCAGTCTAACTAATGAGGAAGTGGATAAAATCCTTGCAACAAACAGGAAGGTCTATGCATATTACAACAACCAAACCGAGGCGGGTATAAGACGGTTGATAAAGCTGGCGCGCAATTTAGGCTACGCGCTTTATGATAGGGTTCTCACCAAGGATGTTACCGCAGTTGGTTTGCCTATTCGCAATCAACGAGGCGAAGTCGTTGCCGCAATTTCTGTCGCTGCCATTACATCCAGAATGAAAAGTGAACGAAGAGAGAAAATCGTTAAACTTATCAAATCAGAAATCAAGAATGTGTCAATCCCCTGCTAAAAAGGTATGGCAAACCGTGTTAATAAAACTGGGCCTATCGAATTTTCGCAATTCTGACTATTGAGCTGAGACTCTATCATGGAGAAAATAACCGTTCTGGGGGCAGGAGCGGGCGGTTGCGCAACAGCGGTCATCCTAACAAAGAAAGGATATTCCGTGACACTATGGAACAGACCGGGGAGCGGGATGCAGGCAATTATGCAAAAAGAGGGCGTTGAGTGCCATGGGGATATAGAAGGTTTTATAAGAATCAATGAAATCACCCATGATATTGAAAAGGCAGTGAAAGGAACACGCTTCATACTCATTACAGTTCCGGCCTTCGCACAGCGTGAGGTGGCAGAACTTTGTGCTCCCCACCTCGATGATGGCCAGATTGTTCTGTTGAATCCTGGATCGGCGGGTTCATTGGAATTTGCCATGGTGTTAAGGGATAAGGGCGTAAATAGGGATGTTATCATAGGCGAGTCGATCACCCTCGCATTGGGGGGAGGAAGAGTGCTAGGTCCCGGTGTTATCAGGATACGTTCCTATGAGAAATGGGTGAAGCGGTCTGCAGCTTTCCCGGCGAAAAGAACAGAAGAAATGATTGGAATCTTGGGAAAAATCTGCAATCTTAAGCCCGCCAAGACGGTTCTCGAGGTTGGGCTGCTCAATGTAAATTTTATGATTCATCCTGTTCCCACGATACTCAATATGGGTTGGGCTGAGCTGAATCCTCTGTTTAATCCTTATCATGACGGGATATCCCCTTCTGTTCTGCGATGCATGGAACAGTTGGATATGGAAAAACAGAATATTCTTAAATCACTAGGCCTTGAGCCCATTTCCTGTGATGAACTGTACAGAAACGAGTTCGGGGTCTCAGAGGGAATTCCCCAGAGGTGGGTTCCGCCACCAGGAGGTTGGACAAAGGAAGAAGAGAAAAAAAGGGGAAGGGGTTGGGAAGAAAGATACATAACTGAAGATATCCAGTATGGCTTGGTTCTTATATCTTCTCTCGGTCACCAATTTGGAATCCCTACTCCACTCGCCGACGCCATGGTTGAATTGGGCTCTGTTATCAGAAAGACGGATCTGAGAAAGAAAGGAAGAGTCCTGGAAAAGTTAGGGTTATCCGGGCTAAATGCGGATCAGATCAACCGCTTTCTTTATGAAGGAGAACTTTAGAATGCACAACCCTGAGTTTGCCCCGTTTCCTACAGAGGAATACCTTGCACGTTACGAAAAGGCCCGGGAGTTGATGGCAGAAAAGGGTATGGATGCACTCGTGGTGACAGGAAAGGAGAACGTTGTATACTTTTCCGGGATTCAAACGATCGGGTGGTATTCAAAGCACCGTCCTCTGGGCGTTGTTCTTCCGCACGGGGCAGATCGAAAGCCGATGATTGTTTTGCATGAGTCCCTCCTATCCGTAGCGCGGGAGACTTCGTGGATCGAAGATGTTTGTCCCTGGGGAGGCAAACGTTTTTCACAGGAACCCCCTGACCCGGCAGGAGGCTTTCGTAAGGCTCTTTCCGACCTTGATCTCGTGCATTCGACCATAGGCATGGAGCTGGGATATGGTCACCGGCTGGGAATATCTCACACTGACTTCATGACACTGAAATGCAGTGTGGCTGAGGCCAAGTTCGTTGATGGGTCTGATCTTTTATGGGAACTACGCATGATCAAATCGCTAAGGGAGATAGAGGCCTTGCGCAAGGCCTGTGAGGCAACAACCGCCGCCTTCGAGGAGGGATTTGATTCGTTGCGAGTCGGTATGACGGAAAAGGAGCTAGCAGGCATCATGTTTGCCCGCATGGCAAAGGAAACGCATGAACGTCCGGGATTCGTCATGATCCGCTCAGGCCCGAGAAAATATGGCATGGTGAATGTAGAGCCTTTTTACAAACCCATCCATCGAGGCGAACTAATAGTCGTTGATGCTGGAGCCCTCTATAAAGACTATTGGGCTGATTTCATGCGCATGGCCTGTATGGGCCCGGTGACGGCCGAACAACGTCGATTCTTCGAGGCCGAAGTTGAATCATTGCAGGCGGGCGTCAAGGTCACCAGACCAGGTGTGACGACTGGGGAGATCTTCGAAGCCTGCTTCAGCGTTCTCCTTACAAGGGGCTTTGGAGAGTATCTCGCCCTAGAAAGGGTGGGTCATAGCCTTGGTCTCGATATGCATGAGCCCCCATCCATCGCACGAGGTGGAACTATCGTTGTGAAAGCAGGCATGGTGTTGACGATAGAGCCAATTTTCTCTGATCGACCGAACTACAGGATCGGCAACTTTGGCTTAGAGGACGTCGTGCTCGTGACAGAAACAGGATGTGAAATTTTAAGCCACTTTCCAAAAGAGCTTCACGTGGTTAGCACGTGAAAACAAGGAGGAATGATCATCGATGAAGATAACTCACGCGGAGGTCATCTTAACGAAGATTCCCGTGAAAAGAGCACACAGGATGGCCATTGGCACGACGAACTTTCAGGAGTGTGTGTTTCTGAAGCTATTTACAGACGATGGGCTGGTAGGATGGGGCGAGGCCCCCCATATGGTGGGCCACTCCATTGCGGGCGAAACACAGTCGACTGTGGCACTGCAACTCAGGGAAAGGCTGGTCCCTGCTATTTTGCGCATGGATCCTATGCAAATCGAAGCTTGCCAGCTGGAATTGGAAAGAGCTCTTCCCCGCAACCCACGTGCAAAAAGTGCGATCAATATTGCACTTTACGATCTGGCGGGGAAAAGGCTTAATACCCCGGTTTACAACTTATTGGGAGGCATTGTTCGCGAACGTATTCCGCTGAGCTGGTCTATCGGCATGATGCCTTTTGATGTCGCTGAAGATGAAGCCAAACGTATGGTGGAGAAAGGATTTCTAATTCTGAAGATAAAGGTGGGTAGACGGGACTACCCGATGGAGGATGTGGAGATGGTTCACTGTGTGCGCAAGGCCGTAGGCGATAAGATTCGACTGCGTGCCGACGCCAATCAAGGCTATGACGTGCCGACCGCAATCCGGGTGGGGCGCAGAGTGGAGGAAAGCAATATTGAGTTCATTGAGCAACCCGTGGCACGGTGGGATCTGGACGGCCTTGCCGAAGTACGTCGAAATATCCATTGTAAGGTCATGGCCGATGAAAGCGCCAAATCACCTCTGGAGGTTTTTGAACTGATCCGGAGGCGCGCTGTAGATCTTATCAGTATCTACATCTGTGATGCGGGCGGTTTGATCGCCGCAAAGAGAATGGCAGCCGTCGCTGAGACAGGTGGCCTGGGTTGTTACATAGGTGGGGCGCTCGAAGGCCCCGTTGCTGCTCGTGCTTGCTTACATTTCGGCGCTTCCACCCCCAACGTTAGCCTTGGTTGCGAAACCTATGGACAATTTTTACTTGAAGAGGATTTGAGCGTTGAACCCATTGGGTTCGATGAGGGGTGTTTACTGGTTCCTACTACGGCAGGGCTGGGCGGAGATTTAGACCTCACCAAAATAAAAAAATATGAGGTTGGCCGCTTTGAGATCCATCCCACTTAGAGGAAACATCCTAAAGGATTTTTGGATAAGTATAAAATTGAAGCAGTGACAAGGCATAAGGCATTCATTTTGCCTGGCAGAATTAGGGGGCAAAGGTTATTAATACGCGACGATGAATTTTCCAAGAAAGAGGAAATAAAATGGCGTCAGGAAGAAAACTAATATCGTATCATAATATTTTTTCTGGAAGAGCGAGACAGAAAATAAGATGAGAATGTGTGCGTTTGGAAAGAGAATGAGGAGGTGATGGAAAAGACAAAGTTGGAGAGGAAGAATTATTGGACCCAATGGAATCAACCAGTTTTTAACAGACACTTGGCTGACAAAAATTTAGTACGTATTGGAGAAAATTTTTAAAAAGGAGGGAACAAACATGGAATCACGAAGAAATTTTATACCGATCTTAATTTTGGCGCTTGTTTCTACTATTTTCATCCCTAAGTTCGCAGCCTTGGGTCAAGATGTATATCCGAACCGGCCCATAGAGATCGTTGTCCCATTTTCTCCCGGCGGACCTCTCGATCTTGGAATACGTTTCTTTTCTGATAAATGGGCAGAATTCTTGGGACAGCCTGTTGTCGTCATCAATAAACATGGAGCAAGCGGAGCAGTGGGAGCAAAGCATGTCGCTCATTCAAAACCGGATGGTTACACTCTCGTGGCAACAAGTGACAGTCCCATGATCACGGCTCGCTTAGAAAGGAAGGAAGCAGGATATGATCTCGATAGCTTCCGTTTGCTTTTTAATTTCAGCAAGATCGTTGTGTTTTTTAGCGTCAAATCGGACTCCCGGTGGAAAACTATGAATGATTTCTTAAAAGAAGGAAAGAATAACCCCGGCAAATTAAAATATGCAACCTGGGGACCCAATAGTGCTACAGTTTTGGCTACCGAGATGTTATCGAAGGCTGCTGGTGTGAAATTGACATTCGTTCCGTTCAAAACAAGCCCTGAGAGTCTAACGGCAGTTGCTGGTGGAAATGCTGATATAGCAGTTACCTTTGCATTATCAGGATTGAGGCAATCAGGTCTGATCCGCCCCTTGGCTATCTCAGACGAAGAAAGACTTCCTGACTATCCCGATATCCTAACATTAAAGGAAATTGGATATCCAATTAAGTATACATCTCAATATATGGGGCTTGCTGCCCCTGCCAAAACGCCGGAGAAGGTATGCGAAAAGATCATTGAAGCCCACCAAAAGGTCTGGGCTAAATATGCAAAGGATTTGAAGGAGAAATTACCTAAAATTGATCAATACCCAGTTTTTGTGGATGGAAAAACAGGGATGGAGCAGCTGAAGGAAAGAGAAAAAATGTTTAAAGAATTTTATGCCGAGATCGGTTTTAAATTCGAATGAGAATAATGCACCGTTGAGTTGAAAGATCATGCGTTATACTCAGGTTCCCGGTTTGATATGGATGGCGATCGGGATAACCTTATTGTTTGGATCGATCAAACTGGGCTTGGGAACATTTCAAAAACCAGGCCCGGGATTTATGCCCTTTTTTACAGGAAGTTTACTCGGCTTATTGGGTCTGATTTTGGCTATCATTTCCTCAAGGCGCAAAGATAAAGAAGACGATAAAATTTCTTTAAAAAAATTCTTCAAACAAGGAGTGTATGCCCTGATTAGCTCTACAATATATATTTTCGTTCTCGACTACTTTGGGTTTATTATTGCTACCTTTTTATTCATTTTTATCCTTTTGAAAATAATGGGAACTCGAAAATGGCTTACCTCGATTCTCATTTCATTGCTGACCGTTGGTGTCAGCTATCTAATTTTTATCTTCTGGTTGCGGATTAACTTTCCGATGGGAATGTTAAGGATAGGATAATCCAAGGAAAAAATGGGGTTTATTGATTCTCTCACTTTAGGTTGGGAGCTTGCTTCAAATATAGATAATCTCATCTATTGTTTTATAGGTGTTTTTACAGGCACCCTCATCGGTGTTCTTCCCGGTATTGGGCCTCCTGGAGCTATTGCCCTGCTTCTGCCCATATCGTTTGGAATCAATCCTGTATCAGCAATTATCATGTTGGCAGGAATCTACTATGGAGCCTCCTACGGAGGGTCCACGACATCGATATTGGTAAACATTCCAGGAGAATCTGCTTCTGTGGTCACGTGCCTCGATGGCTACAAGATGGCCAGACAGGGTCGAGCAGGTCCTGCCCTGGGTATATCCGCCTTTGGATCCTTTATTGCTGGGACATTGGGAGTCATCTTTTTAATGTTATTAGCTGTACCCTTATCAACTATTGCCCTCCAGTTCGGTCCTCCTGAGTATGTGGCATTGATGATTCTGGGCCTAACCATTGTGACCTATCTTGCGCATGGCTCCATATTAAAAGCAATCATTATGGCAACCTTCGGAATCGCACTGAGCCAGATCGGAACAGACCTTATTACCGGTAGGCTAAGATTCACCTTCGGGATCATGGAGTTAGAAGACGGCATTGGATTAGTTCCCTTAGTAATGGGCCTCTTTGGTATTGGAGAAGTATTAACGAGCATGGAGGAAGCCAGAGAGGTGGATGTACTGAAAAGGAAGATTAAAGGCCTTTTGCCTAACCTGAAAGATTGGAAGGATTCGATTGGAGCAATTCTTAGAGGAACATTTGTGGGCTTCTTTTTAGGCATCCTGCCCGGAGGAGGTGCAGTCCTTTCTTCCTTTTTAGCCTATGCCGTTGAAAAAAAGGTTTCGAAGTATCCGGAAAAATTTGGTACCGGGGTGATTGAAGGGGTGGCTGGCCCAGAGTCTGCAAACAATTCTGCAACTGCTGGAGCCTTCATCCCTCTCTTTACCCTAGGCATTCCTTCAAATGCAGTCACGGCTTTGCTTTTAGGCGCCCTGATGATTCACGGAATGCAACCCGGACCTATGCTATTGCGTCAAAACCCTGAAATATTTTGGGGGACGATTATCAGCATGTACATTGGAAACGTTATGCTTCTGATTTTAAATCTCCCCCTGATAGGTCTTTGGGTAAAGGTCCTAAAAATCCCACCTCGTATTCTCTTCCCGTTTATCTTTTTTTTCTGCATCATTGGTTCTTATAGCGAAAATAACAGTGTTTTCGATGTTTGTGTGATGCTTTTTTTTGGTCTGGTAGGCTACTTATTCAGGAAATTTAAGTATGAACCTGCCCCTTTGGTGTTAGCTTTTATTCTAACCCCCATGCTCGAAAATGCTCTTCGTCAATCCTTGATCATTTCGGAGGGGAGTTTTTCGATATTTTTCAGTCGACCCATTGCAGGGGTAGCACTCAGCATCGCACTGCTGTTGTTGCTCTCCCCTTTTCTTCCTTATTTAAACAGGAGACGGGAAGTGATATCGAAATTAAATTGATTTTTCAATAATGATTTAAGAATTTCAAAAGGGAGGAAAAAACTATGCCAATTGTAACCGTTTATTGGTTTTCTGAAAGGACTCACGAAATGCGACAGAAAGTTGCTGACGGAATCGCTGAAGTGATCGCAAACGCCACCCAGGCACCTAAGGATATTGTTCGAGTCTTATTTGTAGATGTCCCCACAACTCATTGGTCAAAGGGTGGAAAGCTTGTGTCCGATTACGATGTGCCACCGGAATATTTAAAAGACCAGAAGAAGTAGAGTATTAAGAATCGGTCTGCAGTTTTTTATGCCATTTTTTATAACAAGAATGAAGGAGAAAAGCAATGCACCGGATTGAGAAGGAGAAGTGTACTGCATGTGGCATCTGTGTGAAAAATTGTCCTTTGTCTGCTATTACATTCCAAAATAAGAAGGAACCTCCTTTGATTCAAGAAGAACTCTGTGTGGATTGTAATGTTTGTACAAGGGTTTGCCCGGTTGAAGCAGTTTTTATTCTCCCTATAGAAAGAGAAAAAGAAATCATATGTGACCACTGCGTAATAAATTGCAGGATCTGCTCAGGAAAAGTAGGAGCTTGCCAAAGATATGTTAACATCAACGGAGAACTCACTCGAAGAAGACCTATTCTGATTCCTGCTCTAGTAAACTTCGAAGAAAAGCGGAGAACTATTGCCTTAAGCCGCCCCTTGCTTACTGGAGTCGGGGCAGGGACACTGTATCCAAATCCAAACCCCGCCCCGTATATTGTCGAAGACCATGTGGAAGGTATCGACGTTATCACCGCAGTTACAGAGGCTCCTTTGACGTTCAGCGGAATCAAAGTGAAAATTGATACCGATAATTTTATCGGTGACGAAACGGCATTAATAAAAAGAAAAGGCCATATTATAGGACATGTTACAACAGAAGAATACGGTTCAGTGATGCTATCTATTGGAGGATCTAACCTCATGACAAGTAAATATGGTTTTGAGGTGGCGAGGACCATTGTCGAAATTGCTAATAAAAAACCCGTTGAATTAGATATCGAAAAAGGGAAAAAGATTGTGATTCAGGTGGGGAAACCACCTTCTACAGATGGGGTTGTAGCTGAAAAGATGAGACCTGTCTGTGGAGGAGGTGTGGGGGGGATCGCTCCCCTCTTCAAAGGGATCGTCGATGAAGTTATCATCCCTGATGCGAATGTCACTGGTCTGATGAGTCTCCATCCTGGTGGAAGAGAAGCTGGATTTAAATTCTCTGGCCTAATCCCTGTAGGCATTCCAAGCACACCTGGTCGCTACTTTGGAGAAAAAGGAGACGGGTGGGGTGGAACGAGAATAAGAAATCCTCGGGATGCCGTCGCAAAAATCGATATGGATATTGCAAGAGCAGGAATGAAACTTTTGGTTTTAGAGCCAAGTTGCGAGCGAATGGCTATGTTTGAAGTCACCCCAGAAGGGGGCTTAAAAGAGATTCCGCTTACGAATGCTGTTCAGAAAGCAATTCAGTTTATTGAAGAGGGTTGTGAAGATTCTATGGTATCTGCTTTGTATGTAGGAGGCATCGGAGGAGGTGTTCGCTGGTCAGTAACTAAGTACCCTATCAATTTGAATAGAGCCCTAGCCCAAGGCAAGGTGATTCTGACTGCCGGTGGAGCTCCAACCTATATCTTGCCAGGAGGTGGCATTACTTTTTTTGTAGATGTGAGTAAAATGCCTCCAGATAGTTTCACATGGATACCCACTCCCGCTACAGTAGTTCCTTTAGAGTTTACAATGGAACGATCTACTTTTGAACAAATCAATGGTTATGTGGAATTGGTTAAACCTTATTCAGAAATGATTAAAAAAATTAAGACTCAATCAGTATAAATACCGAAATTTCTAGAACTATTGATGCTAAAAGGAGGAAACTTTATGGTCGAGGTGGATGAGGATAAAGTTGATGAAGTTCACCGAAAAGCAATTATCATTGACGGTAGAGATCCTACGCACCTGATGTTTATTTACACCAGAGAAGAAAAGCCGGATTATTATGCTTCTACCAAAGAGGGAGGATTGACGGCCATTTTGGTTGATGCCGCCTGGCTTTACGATGGATTTGCTGATATGGCTCGAAGTTTTGCTACGTGGTACACGAGAGTTTCGGAGCGAAGTCAAGATCTTTGTATTGCTCTGTCCGTAAAGGATATTCTAAAAGCAAAGAAGGATGGAAAAACAGCTTTTATCTTAACCATTCAGAATTCTGATGCTTTTGAGGAGGATTTAAGCCTTGTCCCTATGGCACAAAAGTTGGGATTGCGCTGTTCCCAGGTCGTCTATCAGTCGAAAAATGCAGCCGGAGATGGTTGCGATGAGAAAGCAGACAGTGGGTTAAGCAAATTTGGAGTTGAGCTCGTCCATGCCCTTAATAAGGCCCATGTTGTTATCGATCTTTCCCACGCAGGCCCCCAGACCGCTATGGATACATTAATGGAGTCAAAGGATCCAGTAATTTTTTCTCATAGCAACGCCAAAGCTCTTTGCAACGCACCAAGGAATTGTTCTGACGAACTGCTCAGGGTTTTAGCAGATAAAGGAGGTGTGGTGGGGGCTTCAGCTTATAACCCCGTTATCATCCCAAACGGAGGTGAAACAGGAGCCACCATCGAACAATTCATCAACCAAATTGATTATATGGTCAATCTGATTGGTATCGACCATGTGGGATTTGGTCTCGATGCTGGAGAAGGCAGGAGTGAAATAGAAGTTAAAATTCTACATAGCAAAGCTAGGGGGCTAGGAAAGCCACCCAAATTCCGGTATGTTGAGGCTCTGAATCAAAGGAGAAAATTGAAAAATTTGACCCACGCACTTCTTCAAAGAGGATATAGAGAAGAAGCTACTTTAAAAATTTTAGGGGGAAATTTCCTGAGAGTTTTTCGAGAGGTCTGGGGTAAGTGAAATAAACCCTCAAATTGGAGACATAAGAATAATTCAACATATGATACGGAGGTGGAAGAGAGTTCTTTTGGCAGAATTCACTATTTGTGAAAACGGGGGACTTACTGAGCTACAGGTACAGGAGAGACTCCTTATCTAAGGGGCGCCGAAGGGGCAAGTTCTGAGGGCATCAGGACGAAACTCTCAGGCAAAAGGACTGTAACTGAATTGAATCCTGGAAAGATCCCGGTTCATGACCGGGGCACCGAAGGGGACAAATCCCGAGCTTGCCGAGGGATAATCTCTCAGGTCAAAAGACAGGAGGAAAGCGAATTCGTGCTGCATTCGCTTTCCTCCTTTTTTATTTTCTGAAATTTCAGGTGAGAGAGGGGAAATAAATGGCTAAGAAAACACCTCTTTTCAATGTTCACAAGACCAGTAATGCAACCATGGTTGAATTTGCGGGGTGGGAGATGCCGGTCTATTACACGGGGATTCTCACCGAGCACCAGACCGTCCGACAAAAGGTGGGGATCTTTGACGTCAGTCACATGGGAGAGATTGAAGTCAGGGGAAAAGACGCTCTCCTCAATCTTCAGAGACTTCTCGTCAGGGATATCAAGACTCTTTCCGTCTTCCAGGTCAGATACTCGGCTCTCTGTTATCCAGAGGGCGGTGTGGTGGATGATGTCACCGTTTACCGCCTGGCAGAAGACCGGTCCCTGCTCTGCGTCAATGCCTCCAATACGGAGAAGGATTATCAGTGGATACTGGAACACCTGGAGGGAGATGCGGTGGTCGTGGATCGGAGTGCGGAATTTGCCCAGCTGGCCATCCAGGGGCCGAGATCGATGGGACTCCTTCAAAAACAGACGCCCGTTTCTCTGGGATCGGTGAAATATTACCGGTGTGTTCAGGGAAGGATCGACGGCGTCGAGGCGATCATCTCACGGACGGGCTATACCGGAGAAGACGGTTTTGAAGTTTACTTTTCTCCCGAATTCGCAATCCGGATCTGGGAACGTTTGATGGCCGAAGGCAAGATCTGCGGGGTCCAGCCCATCGGGCTCGGTGCAAGGGACACGCTCCGGCTGGAGATGGCCTTTCCCCTCTACGGCCACGAATTGAACGCGACGAATACGCTGATTGAAGCGGGTCTTGAACGTATTGTGGATTTTTCCAAAGGACCTTTTATTGGCCGAGAGGTTCTTCTTCAACAAAAAACCGAAGGAATAGAAGAAAAGCTCGTGGGATTTAAGATGGAGAGAGAAGGCATTCCCCGGGCCGGATATGAGATTTATAATCGAGACAAGAAAATAGGTATTGTTACGAGTGGGACGATGTCGCCGACCCTCCGAAGGGGCATCGGTTTAGGATACGTAGCAGTTAAAGAGGCTATGGAGGGGAGGAGAGTTGATTAATATTCGCAATAAGAGATTACCGGCTGAGATTGTCCCAGTTCCTTTTTATCATAAGCCGCCACTGAGAATCGCGGCATAACCAGAGTGAGGATAGGCTTCACGGAGGAGGTCCATCCTACTTA
>Ga0315314_1001930_pt1 | contig 17608 bp, 18 predicted proteins | sample TDP9_MG_FD_203631 | JGI IMG/M metagenome (GOLD analysis project Ga0315314, IMG submission 203631) | Freshwater sediment microbial communities from Lake Towuti, South Sulawesi, Indonesia - TDP9 | ecosystem: Environmental > Aquatic > Freshwater > Lake > Sediment | place: Indonesia: South Sulawesi...
CCTGTGACCTCCGGCTTGTAAGGCCGACGCTCTCCCGACTGAGCTACCCGCCCTCAATCACTTACCCAGTTTAGTGAACCGCTCCTCCGATGTCAAGCAGCCTCTGCCCGTACTTCTATTAGGCCACCTCGACCTCTTTCTCGTAAACGAGGATGGGGCTCTCATGATTCAGGATGACGTCCTCACTGATAATGCATTCACGCACGTTGGATTGGGATGGGATCTCATACATCACATCCAACATGATGTTCTCCATAATCGCCCGAAGCCCTCTGGCTCCAGATTTCCTCTTGAGGGCCTCTTTGGCAATAGCCATTAAGGCACCTTCGGTGAATCGGAGCTTCACGCTCTCAAACTCGAAGAGTTTCTGATACTGTTTCACCAAGGCGTTCTTCGGTTTTTTCAAAATATCGATGAGGGCCTCGACGCTGAGCTCATCCAAAGTGGCAATGACCGGGAGCCTCCCGATGAACTCAGGAATCAATCCAAACTTCAGGAGATCCTCCGGTTGAACCTCCCTTAGCAATTCTCCCATACCTCGTTCTTTTCGGCTCTTGATGTCCGCTCCAAATCCCAAGGTCTTTCCACCGATTCGTTGCTCAACGATCTTCTCCAACCCCACGAAAGCCCCTCCACAGATGAAGAGGATATTGGTGGTGTCGATTTGAATAAATTCCTGTTGTGGATGCTTTCGACCGCCTTTGGGAGGCACGCTCGCAACCGTCCCTTCGATGATCTTGAGCAGCGCCTGTTGAACCCCTTCACCTGACACATCTCGCGTGATGGAAGGGCTATCCGATTTTCTCGAAATCTTGTCGATCTCATCAATATAGACAATTCCTTTCTGAGTGCGCTCGATATCGTAATCGGCCGACTGAAGAAGGCTCAAGATGATATTCTCCACATCCTCACCGACATATCCTGCCTCTGTCAAACAAGTGGCATCAGCGATGGTGAAGGGGACATCGAGGATGCGAGCCAGTGTTTGGGCAAGAAGCGTCTTCCCCGATCCCGTTGGTCCGATGAGGATGATATTCGATTTCTGAAGTTCTACCTCCGCTGACATGACCCGCGAGTCAATCCGCTTATAGTGGTTGTGGACTGCCACGGACAAGATCTTCTTCGCATACTCCTGCCCGATCACATATTCATCCAACTTCGCCTTAATCTCCATCGGCTTAGGGACGGTCAGCCTCCCTGGAAGAAAGCGCTCCTCGGTCTCCTCAGCGATGATCTCGTTGCAGAGCTCGATGCATTCATCGCAGATATAAACCGTCGGGCCTGCGATAAGTTTCCTCACCTCATCCTGACTCTTTCCACAGAAAGAACAGTGTAGGACGGTCCCGTAATTTCCGCCGTTCGACTTCATCTTTTTCTCCTTTCTGTCCTCTGTGAACTACCCCTGAGATCGGACAGGGCGTTTGACAACCACTTCATCGACAATCCCATACTCCTTGGCCTGATGGCCGGTCATATAAAAATCTCGATCCGTATCGGCCTGAATCCTCTCCAACGTTTGACTCGTATGTCTGACCAAGATCTGATTCAACTCTTCCCGAAGCCGTAGAATCTCCCTCGCTTGGATGTCCACATCCGAGGCCTGTCCCTGAAAACCTCCCATCGGCTGATGGATGAGGATTCTCGAATGAGGAAGGGCATATCGCTTTCCCTTCTCGCCCGCTGACAGAAGGAGAGCGGCGATGCTGCCGGCCTGTCCCATGCAAATGGTGGAAACCTGGGGTCGGATGTATTGCATGGTATCGTAGATAGCCAGCCCGGAGGTCACGATCCCTCCAGGAGAATTGATATAGAGGTGGATATCTTTGTCCGGATCTTCCGATTCCAAGAAGAGCATCTGGGCAATCACCAGATTAGCAACATCATCATCGATCGCTGTCCCGACGAAGATGATCCTTTCTTTGAGGAGGCGAGAATAGATATCATAAGCCCGTTCGCCTCTTCCATCCTTTTCAATAACGATCGGTATCAACGGCATGGGTTCTCCCCTCAAAGATAGTTCCTGCCTGACGGTAGGCAGGCCTGTCTACCGACAGGTAGAAGTGTTGGCCTTCTCGAGGAGAAAGTTCAGGGTCTTCTCGTTCATGATCCCTGTCCTTAGCTCCGGTATTAAGCCATTCTTTTCATAATATCGCTTCACCACATCGAATTTCTGATGAGTCCTTTCCGAAACCTCCTTAAGCCGGCTCTCCACTTCCTCATCCGTGACCGTAATCCCCTCTTGGCCTGCGATCTTCTCAAGAATCAGGAAGGTTCGAACCTGCCTCATTGCTGTCTCCCGGTGATCCTCCTGGAGTTTCTCCTCTGAGAGGCCCAAGGTATCGATCCGGATCCCCTGAGCAGCTAATCTTAACTTGGTTTCCGATACTAAAGCCTTTGTCTGTTCCTCTACCAGACTTTCGGGAACCTCGAACGCGTTCTTCTGAATCAGTTGATCCACCAGTTGATCTTTCAAGTGTCGTTCGAACGCCAACTTCTTTTCCCTCTCGATATCCTTTTTCAGCTTGGTTTTCAATTCTTCCAGAGATGAATAATCTCCCAGATCTTTGGCAAATTCATCATCCAGAGGAGGAAGGATCTTCTCTTTGATCTCCTTAATCTTGACGTGGAATGAGATCGTCTTCCCAGCCCACTTCTTATATCCGTAATCTTCAGGGAAAGAGATCTCTATTTCTTTCTCTTCCTCCGGTTTCAACCCGATCAACTTTTCCTCGAAGGCTGGAATGAATCGGCTGCTTCCCACCTCCACCGTAAAATCGTTTGCTCTCCCCTCCTCCAGTGGCTTACGATCCATCGCCGCCTGATAATCCACAATGACAAAATCTCCGGTCTGGATGGGTCTGGCTTCCGCAACCGTTTTCAAATTGGCGTGAAGGTTTTGGAGACCTCTCAACCTTTCTTCCACCTCTTCCTCCTTCACATCCTCCTTCTTCCCCTCAATATTCAATCCCAGATATCCTTCCAATTTGATCTTAGGTTTAACTTCGACGGTCGCAGAATAGTGAAACGATTTCCCGTTCTCCAGTTCACCGGGATCGATTGTGGGATGAGAGACAGGCTGGAGACTGGCCTCGGACAGAGCGGCAGGATATGTATCCTGAATCAGTTTCTGGATGACTTCTGCCTTGACATAATCTTTGAAATATCTCTCCAAAATGTTCCTTGGAACCTTTCCTGGCCGGAATCCCTTGATTTTTGCCTTTTTGCTTAAATCCCTATAGAAGGAATCGACCTCCTTGGTCACTTGATCTTCTGGGACCTGTACATTGACCTTCTTTTTAATTGAACTGATTTCCTCAACCCTTATATCCATGAAAAATCCCTTCTATCCTTGCAAGTCATTAAGTCACTGATTACTGATCACTGCTTTCCGCCTATTGCCTACTGCCTTCTGTATTGGTGCCGAGGGCGGGATTCGAACCCGCACAGTCTCGCGACCACGAGATCCTAAGTCTCGCGCGTATTCCAATTTCGCCACCTCGGCTTATTTTTTCATCCGGTCAAGGTTAGGGTTAAGGTCAGGAGGCCAGTTTGGGCTAACGGTAAGGGTTACGGCCAAAGTTTTAAAGCTAAATGACCTAACCCAATGACGATACGGGCATCCTTGCCTTTACCGTAACCGAAAGACTTTATTTTCTGAGCAATTGGTGAGCCGTACAGGAATCGAACCTGTAACCTACTGATTAAGAGTAGATAATGGGCACTTAATGATTTCAATAAGTTAGCGAAACGACTCACACTTACAGTAATAATAATTACCCTATTTTACCCTATTTTGTCAATTAAAAGTGGGAAAGTAGTGGGAAGTGGGAAAAGCCTCCTATTGACTTTTTTGACAATGTCAATCAGTAGGCTTAGAGGAAATTCTCTATATGTCATCAATAGGTTATGAGAAGGAGTTTTTAACCTACTGATTTCAGGATGCCCGCTAACTCTTGAAAGATCAGGGATCAGTAGAAAACCCACTTTCCCACTATTTCACTAAGAGGTAGGTTAAAGAGGAGCTTTCCCACTATTTTTTAAGGAAGGGATAACAAACCCTTATTTGATGCAGGTTAGCTGGCATCCTTTCCCACTACTTTATTAGGAGAGGGGTTTGGGAGGTACGGGTAGACAATTGTGGTTATATCTCTCGGAACTCCACCTTTAAAAAACGGGCTTATATCAGGGGTTTTCATTGGGAGAAATAAATTAGATGGGAAGCATATCGCAAGAATGCACGAAACAGGAATTAAAAGCTATCCAGAACAATCCACAGAAGGCCAGGGAAGAGGTATCTTTCAGGGCGAATGGTTTGTGATACGGGGGTAAACAGAATAAAGAGTAAATTTGTTTCATTGACATCCTTTTTCTTACTTAGTATATTCAAATCGGAATTGTTACCCTTTAACAATAACCTTTAACCTCAGAGGGTGTGATATGGTGGTAGATTATTATTAGAACCCATTTCTGAAAAGGAAGTGGGGTTTTGTTTTGGAAAGGGGGTAATAAAGCAATGAATAGAGCTTCAATTTTAATTACTTTGCTTATGTGGATGTGGTCAATTGGTTGTACGGTAAAATATCCTGTTGTTGGTTCCTTCAGTGACTTTAATGAAGTTTTTAGAGGACAAGTTGATTCTAATTTGCTAACTGGAACATCACATATTGAGATAGAAGCACAAGTTACAAAGTTTAAATGTAGTGGCATTTCGAGCGTTACTTATATACCACCTATTTCATACATAGTACCTGTTTGTGAAGGTCAACGTGGTATAGCAGATTTGAGATGCGGAGACAGTAGAATAGTGCGTGCAGATTGGATTGCTTTATCGTGTAAAAAGGGTTTTGGTTCAGGTTTTGATCAAATGGGGAATAAATTTACTTTTTCATTTGGTATGACTGAAAGCGAAGCCCAACAATACGTTGAAAAAGAACTAACAACTGCCTCTAAAAAACCTGATCTGCCACCCGTGTATAAACCGAAAGAAACACGTAAGGAAAAAGGATTCAATACCGGTACTGGGTTTTTTATAACGAATGATGGATATTTGATTACAAATTATCATGTTATAGAGGATGCAAAAAAGATATTAGTTGTCACTACTGAAAGAAAAGAATTTGAGGCACAATTTATTAAAGGAGATCGTGCCAATGATGTGGTCCTATTAAAGATTAGGGCAAATACAAAGGCTATTCCCTTTTCTGGTCAGAACCTTTTATCTAAAGGGGAGGAAGTATTTACGCTGGGATACCCACTTGTTGCGATTCAAGGCCAAGAGCAAAAGGCAACCTTCGGAAGAATTAATTCGTTAAGCGGAATAGGTGATGACATTCGATTTGTACAAATTGACATACCAGTTCAACCTGGAAATTCAGGGGGGCCCTTAATCAATATGAAAGGACAAGTAATTGGTATTATCACAGAAACTTTAGATCAATTGGTAGCATTGAGGACTTCAGGATCTTTGCCTCAAAACGTAAATTATGCACTCAAGTTTGATTATGCAATTCCCCTTATCCGTCATCATCTTGGGGATCTACCACATCAAAAGGCTATCTCGAATGACACCTTAAGAGTTACAGATTTAATTAAGTCAATTGAAGAATCTGTAGTTTTAGTGATTGCCAAATGAAGAAAGGATTCTAAAATACTATGGGGATAGGCTTCCGGAGCCGAAAGCCTGTTTCCCCCCAACTAACATAAAGAGCCTCCATAGGGTCGCACCCAACAACCCAGGTTTACCCTGACCTAATTAAGAATTTATTTGTTGACATTGTTAAGATTTAATGTTATATCTTAATCAATTCGATGATGGAGATTTAGCGATGGAAGAAAAAGATCGATTAAAAACTGATTGGGGAAAAAATAGAAACTGTGCTATCACATTCGGGAAATACTTTGCTGATGAGATGCTCCGGGATTATGTTGAACCAACCAGAGCAAAAACTCCTAAGGGAAATCCTATCGGCTTTTCAAAGCGAAAGCAAAAGGCAGCCCTTCTCATGATTCTATATAGTCGATGGGCACTAAGTATCAAGGAGATAGCTAAAGGTGCTGGGGTCACCCCAGAGGTCCTGCATGTTTGGAGAACCAAGGAGGATTTTAAGAGAGCTCAAGAGGAAGTTTGTAGATCACTTGGAGAAACAATTTCAAATAGAGATCTAAATGAGATAGAAAATTTTTGGGTAAGGCTTCTTCCCTTTTTTAATCCCCTTGTCGTTAAACCTCTTGCAAAAATCATAAAGGAAAAATGCGCCAAAAAAATACCGGGTTATGCCCAGCTTGGGTTGCGACTTTATATGGCGGCTGAAGTAAGGGATGATAAAACGCTTAAAAAATGGAGGCAAAAGGCAGAGATCAAGGAGTTGACAAAGGCGTTAATCGAGTCCTATATCGATGATCTTTCAAGCCCTGCAGTAAGAAAGATATTGGGACCGAAAGCGGTTCAGAAGGAGGCCGACGTTTTTAAGAATTGGCTCTTTCGAGAATTAGGTCTTTTGTAGAATTAAGGAGTTCAATTTGGACGAACTCACCAAGAAGTCAAACTGCAATCTGGAGAATGACCGCATAGAAGGGAATGTGATCATACTTAGTGCGACAGGTGTGTTCCCTAAAAAACTGATTATCATCCTTGGTTCTGGCAAAATAAAGGAATACAGAATTATTAAAACTAAGAATGGTGGATACATATTGAATTAAGGATTTAACGGCAAGCCAGTCATAAGCCAGTAAGCTTTAGCCAGTGAGCCGAGAGTACCATTAAGTTGGAATCTCGGCTTTTTTTTAGAAGATATGCCATGAATGAAGAGGAATTTATAAACGGTCAAAGAGCCTTTGTCTCTGTCCCTCAAACGTCATGGAGGGATGCAGAGGGTAATGTAAGGTATCATACCTTATTATCCATCCCAGGGGAATTGAAGCAACGCATAGAGGTTGCGATCTTATCGGCTTGGGAGAAGGAGTTGAGAAATGGAAAGTCAACAAGCTAACCTTTCCACAATTAAGAATCCTGCCCTTAGATCAAAAGACCTTTTCCTAATCATGCTCCATCATGGCCCACTTTTAATCCTGACCCAAAAGGAATTTCTACAAGCCATTCATCGAGGTGAATCCGTTATCTATAACCGTTTTTTAAAAAATAGGGCTCTTGATCCTGATATCCTGAAGGGGAGGCTTATTTAAAAATGGACGCTTCCGCCTGCATCGAACAGATTCAAAAGTTAGGTTTCAAAGTCGGAACCCAACTAAATATATTTTGCCCAGGGTGTAGTAGAAGCATTAAGGTCTTTTCAGATAAACTTGACGAGGCAGAGATTCAGAAATTTTTGGCCAACCACACAGGGCACGACTGTTTCTTTGGGTTCAACGATGGGAGAAAATGGAAGATTCAAGATGACGGAGAGATTGAATCTAATAGACCTCAGAGAATAGAACTCAAACTTGATACACAAAAAAATGAGGTCCCCCCTTCCCCTACCCCGTTTAAACAAGATGTCCCGGCAGAAATGCCAAGGGCAGAATCAGCCATTCTACCAGAGGGAGCCAGTCCACAAGCTGAGGACGGCCATGTTGATATTGCGAACGAGATTGTTGAAGCATTGGCTAAAAGAAATTTGTCAGCTTATGAATCAAGAATCTTATGGGTAATTTTTAGAAAGACTTATGGATGGCACAAGAAAACAGACCAAGTTTCAATTACCCAATTTGAAAAAGCTACTGGTTTGAAAAGGCGTCATGTTCATCGAACTCTTAGCGAACTGGTTGAAAGAAAGATCGTTACCCGAATAGGTAATAGTCGAATTGTAAGTTATGGGTTTCAAAAGGATTATACAAAATGGAAGGATATTACCAAAAGGGGTAACGATGTAGGAAAATCAAGGGTTAGCGGGCAGGGGTATAAGGAGATCGTTACCCGAATAGGTAATAGATCGTTACCTAAAGGGGTACACACAAAAGAAACTAACAAAAGAAATATATATGTCGAAGGTTCTAACGAACTTCGACTTGCTACCCTTCTTTTAGAAGAAATCAGAAAAAACAAACCAGACTTCAAACAACCTAATCTCCAATCCTGGGCCAAAGAAATTGACCTCATGATTAGAAGAGATGGCCGGAAGCCCGAGCGGATTCGTCAGGTCATTCTATGGTGTCAGGGTGACCCTTTTTGGAGAAGCAATATTCTTTCAACCTCCAAACTCAGAAAGCAGTTTGATACTTTAGAAATACAAATGGAATCTTCCAAAAACGCAAGAAATCCAGGAAGGCAACAGGAATATAAGGATTTTACAGGAGCAGGGCAAAGATGAATCACTTAGAAGCTGAAAGATGGGTTATAGGGGCACTTTTAAATAATCCCGAGAATATCGAGCGGGTGAGACGGTGGATATCCTTGGAAGACTTTATTGATTCTTCCCATTCTAAGATTTTCTCTGCCATTGAGGAGATTAGTGATAGAGATGATATTCCCCTTGACCTGTCAACAATTCATTCCTTTTTAAAAAAAGATGAGATTAAAATAGCCAAATTTCTTGAACAGGATATCCCTACAGATGAGACGCTTAATTATTGGGCCAAGATGGTTAGAAAGCAAAGCCTTGAAAGGAAGCTAAGGGAATCGGTAGACAAAGAAGATATTGATTTAGGCAATATAGAGGCTATCATCCATGATCTTGAAGGTCTTGGAAAGGATACCCCTCTTTATAGACCTATAGAAAAGATCCCTCTGTTATCAGAACAGCCAGGGTCTTTAATCAAAACAGGATTCACAGACCTTGACCAAATTCTAAAATTTGGTCTTAGCAACCTAATGGTGATCGCTGGAAAGACGGGAGAGGGGAAAACTTCTCTTGGCTTAGGGACCCTTCACCATGTAAGCAAAGAAAAGCCCGTTGGAGTGGTATCAATAGAGATGACAGGGAAAGAAGTTAGAGCAAGGATTGAAAACTCATTTGGTGGTCTTCCTAAAAATTTCTTTGTCTCCGAACCATCGGCACTTTCCACATTGGAGTTAAAGCAAATCTGCAAACTTATGAAGAATGAGCAGGGGATTGAAGTGATCCTTATCGACTACCTTCAATTAATGCGTGAAAGAGAGGATTTCCGGTCACGTCATTTAGAGGTTTCTCATATTATCCGGAGGATTAAAGAGATTGCGAAAGAGTTTAAAGTTGCTGTAATTGTCATCTCCCAGTTGAGCCGTGGGATTGACCACCGAGGGGAAGGTTCTTATCCCACTCTTTCAGATTTAAAAGAATCGGGAGATATTGAATTTGCGGCGGATGAGATTTTGTTTATTCATCAACCCCAGGAGAAGGATAAAGACTACAGAGGAGAAAACGTGAAACTCCTAATCCTTGCAAAGAACCGATGGGGACAGACAGGAAAAATCAAGGTTTATTGGAATGGTTCCAAAACGAAGTTTGGAAATTACCAGGAGGGTAAGGATAATGAGCTACAGCTTTACTGACATAGCGACAAGGAAAAAGGAAACAAAGGAGGGGCAGAGTGAAAGATATTCGAAAACGTTTGGAGGAGCTTGAGGGTTATGTAGCCATAAAAAAAGAGAAGAGTATCAGGGATTATACACTGGAGCAGATTGAATTTTTGAGAGAGGTTGCGGATCGAGTGGTGAAGAGAATGAGGAGGGATCATATCAACCGTGAGGATCAAGAGACATTGGAGAAGGTTACGGCTGAAGTTATTGCGGAAGTAGAAAATAGTATGTCTTGGAAAGGTAACGAAAATACAGAAAAAGGTAAGGAATTGTGACAAAAAGAAATGAGAAATTAAGTAACCGTCAGCTAAAAGCCCTTCCCTTGTTAATTTCTTCCAAAACAGTACAGGAAGGGTGTGATAAAGCGGGTATCACTCCTAAGACCTACTACGAATGGCTTAAAAACCCTATGTTTAAAGAGGAGTTAACGAGGCAGCAAAACGCCATTTCCGATAAAGCCATCTCTACCCTCAGGGAAAGCATGGAAAAGGCCCTGAATGTGCTTGTATCCCTCCTGGATAGCAAAACCGAAAGTACCCGAAGGCTGGCAGCGAGCGATCTTATAGCTCATGGAATCCGGCTCCGAGAATTAGAAGAAATCGAAGGAAGGCTTAGAAGCGTGGAGCGGGTTATTTGGGAACGAGAGACCTACCAATAAGGGGAATGGGTTGGAAGAGTTACTTAGCCCAAGGGAACTATCGAGACTTCTGAAGGTATCAAAACCGTGGCCCTACATCATGGTCAAGAGAGGTCAGCTGCCATGTTATAAAATGGGTAAGGTGATCAGGTTTAGGCAATCCGATATTGAGGATTATCTTGAGCGATCCAGGGTAGAGAGGAAGGGTTAGGAGTGAAACTTACTTATTGTATATCAGTAGGCTAATAAATTCCCTTGAAGATTCAAGGGGGTCTGAACCTTTCCCGATATTTTCCCACTATAAAGGAGAATGAATTAAGAGAAAACAAGAATGGATCTCTCAATGGGTGTAAGTTATGCGGAGCGGTAATCAAGGGATGAGTCGGGTCGAGAAAAAGAATTCTTTTCCTGGCAGGGGGGAGGGGGGCCAGTGCTGACCATCCCATGAAATCGATCTACTAAAGCAGGTGACTTTGTGAAAAGAAAACCCTTGACAAAAGCATCAATATTTGATATATAAATCAATTATGGAATCAATTGGAAAAGAAATCAAAGGGATTATCAAGAAGAAAGGCATTTCATTTTATAGAATTGCCAAAGATTTGGGTATTGCCCAAGAGAGTCTTTACCGTTCTCTGTTAGACGATGCTAATCCCAGATGGAAGCGGATTAAACAAATTCTTGATTTTCTCGACTATGACATTTTTTTAAGACCCAAGAAAAGAGAAACCCGAAGTAAATCAAGCAAAAAAGGGAGTTAAAAATGGGGGAGGAGATCAGGAAGCTAATTGATGAATGTATGAGATTAGACCTTGAGAAGATGAAGTTGACAAAAATGGAATTATTACCACTGTCGATGAAGAAAAGGAAATTCCCAAAGAAAGAACTGATAGAAAAGGCTGAAGAATTAGTTGATTCGTATGAAGTGGAAAAGAAAAGGAAACAAGCAGAGAAAAGATATGAGAAAGCCCTATCAGAGATTGGAGAAATTTTAGAAGACGAGGGAATTGACCAAGTTGTAACCCAATTGAACAAGACTCAATCTAAATGGTTTGAATCAAATAAGGGGAAAATTAAAGAACATTTGAAAGGAATAAGACTTTGAGCATATTTAAAATCCAAAGAGAAAGGAGGTGGGTCGTTTCGCTAACGGTTAGGAGGCATTATGAAACGTGAGAAGACGAAACACAAGGGAGTCTACAAGGTAGGTGATACTTATTACATCACTTACTATGTAGGTTCAAAGAAGTACGAGAAGGCTTGTGGCTCAAAGCTGTCTAATGCCCTTAGAGAGAAGATGGAAAGGGAGAACAAGGGCAGACGTGGCAATTATGAAGTATTGGAGAGGCAGGAGAAGACGAGCTTCAAGCAGTTGGTCGATCTCTACGAAAAGGAAGGAGATGGGAAAAGATACATCCTTCAATTCGTCTCGGCCTATCTAAACCATTTTGGGGAGAAGAAACTTTCCCAAATCACAAGAAGAGACCTTTTTAAGTTTAGGGATGCTCTGAAGTCAACTCCCAAACAGAGGGGAGGAACAGAGGTTACGGACTCTAATGTCAATCGAGCATTGGCAGGGTTAAGGAGACTCTTCAACTTTGCGGTATCCAGAGAATACATGGAGGAAAGCCCATTTCCAAAAACTTCCAAGAGTGGCCTTTTCTACCCCGATCAGAAAGGGATAAGAAACTTCTTCACAGAGGAGCAGATGGAGAAAATTGTAAATGACTCTCCTGATTGGCTAAGGCCCATGATCCTCACAGCGTACTATACAGGTTTGAGGGAAGGTGAGTTATTGGGTCTTAAATGGGAATGGATCGACCTGAGCGATGGAATAATTTATCTCCCCTCTACGAAGACATTGAAAGACTCAACAGGGAGAGGTCAAAGGGTAGTAATGCAGAAGGAGTTAATTGACCTCTTTAAGTGCCTTCCAAATCATTCAGAATGGGTCTTTTGCCAACCAGATGGAGAACCCTTCAAACAGTGGCACGTTTACCAACCTTTCAAGAAGATTCTCAAGTCTCTTGGGATTGACACAAAACAATATTCTTGGAAAGAGTTGAGACATACCACAGCCAGTCTGATGCACAGAAAGGGAGTCCCTGCACTGGTGATCAAGGATCAACTAAGACATACCAACGTGAAGACCACTGTAGACTTCTACATTGGGTCGGATGTGGATTACCAGAGGGAAATGATTGAGAAATTGATTCTCAATAGTGGGAAAATAGTGGGAAAAGATGAAATTGCGAGACCTACGGAGTTACCTACCGCTTAACCTCACCAGTAATCTCAAAGGGTTAGTTGGTGAGCCGTACAGGAATCGAACCTGTAACCTACTGATTAAGAGTCAGTTGCTCTACCGATTGAGCTAACGGCTCACTGAATTTGAGGGAAATGCTCCCTCAAATTACCCAATACAACAAATCAGTACGTTACACGTTGCAGGTTTATTTCATTTATAATAAGTAAACCCTTTGGTTTCTTGGCGCGCCCGGTCCGACTTGAACGGACGGCCTGCGGATTCGAAGTCCGACGCTCTATCCAACTGAGCTACGGGCGCTTTGGGGTGAGTGAAGGGACTCGAACCCTCGCCCACTGGGGCCACAACCCAGTGCTCTATCCAACTGAGCTACACTCACCATCAACAACATTGCAAAATGGTAAATTAACAATGATTAATTAGCAATTGAAAAATTCAAAAAGATTTAACTTCACTGCTAACTTTGCATTGCTAATTTTGCAATTTGCATTGATACCATCTATGGCGCGCCTGAGAGGATTCGAACCTCCGACCCACGGATTAGAAGTCCGTAGCTCTATCCATCTGAGCTACAGGCGCCTCAATAATAACTATATGACTTCCTTGAACTTTCGTCAAGACCGAGAAAATATTTCCTATTCGATAGGTTACAAGAGGGTTTCTTTCCCCTGGCTCTCCAGAACCGCGCTGGCGCATTGACGCATTCCTGCATCTACGCCCTTATTCTTATTCAACGGGTATTTTTCTGAGCAGGTTTTATATGCGACGGAGGGAAATAAGACAGGCAGTACAGACTTGGAAAAGGCTTTTGAGGGCTATCGATTGCGATAGTTCAGTTTGATATCTACACCCAAAGCAACCAGTACTGTAATTAACGAAATTGCATTCGCACGGATAATGATCAAATGCTTGAGATACCATCCATGCTCCGGCGGAGAGGACTGGTATAGATATGACGAATTCCTAAAGGCTTAAGAGAGTCTCCAACGGCCTCGGCTTGGCACCTTCCCTCGGGAGCAAGACCCTCTCCGCTCGATCCCATATAGATCCTATGCTTGTTAGAATCAGTAAGCCCATGCCTAACAATATAAAATTCAACCCTGCATCACCTTTCTCACTTTCTTAAGAAAGTGAGATCTATTTCGGTCTGGTGAAGCGCTTCCTAACTACATCATAGAGAAGCTTGTTATATTCGAGGCCGGGTTCATTCCTTAAGGAATAGTAAACCATGCCCTTCCACCTCCGACTGTTCACCAAATTGGTCTGTTCCAAGATTTTTAGATTTCTTGCCACGGTCTTATAAGGGAGACTGAGCTTCTGGGCAAGCTCTGAGATTTCCTTCTCTTCACCTCCGAGAAGCAATCTTAAAAGCTGAATCCGATATTCGCTTGCTAATGCCTTAAAGATCTTTAAAAGAAAGTCCATAGAGATAAATCCTTTTCGTAGAGATTTGGGGCGGTGGTCATTTTCTAAAGAAGGCGAGAAATTTTGAGAAAAAAGATTTCCCACCAGCTCAGGACTAGTATTGAGTGATAAGTTTTATATTAGTCCCCTCAGTTTCGCCCAAACCAACCATAAGTATTCGTATAAGGCTCTCTCGGCCTTCCGCAAGCTGCCCGCTGATGGAAAGAAAACACCTGGCACTATTTCTTGGCGTTCTTTCACCAGGTAATCTGTTGGAGCCGGAATAGGATTCAGCCCTAATCTTTTCAAGAGCGCCATTGAGCGAAGCGTATGAGAAACTGAGGCGATAAGAGAATAGACCGGATCGCAAATTCTTCTCACTCAAAACCAAATACCTACCTCGAAATTAGCTATCAGCCCCAGGTTAACCACCATCGGCTATAAGAAATGAGCCATAAGCCAAACTCGCTATGCTCTATGGGGTTCATTAATTACGATTTTTGAGTCTTTCGAAATTGGCGGTTCTTAATACAAAGTCACAAAAGTCGTTGCCCGCATTGAATTGCAAAAAGGAAGAAATTATCTCAGCAAGCATTCTCGATTTCTTAAGAAAGCGAGAAAGAACATGGAACCAAAAAACAAATCACCCCTCACCAATCGGTATGAAGCTTACGGAGGATCATCAAGTTCAAAGAATTTGACTCAAGAATGAAGGCAGCCGGAAGATGAGATTTTTGGGGATTAGCATATTATTTTACACTTTCCACGATGCTCCCTCAGGTTCTGGATTCTGGTGGGGTTCGTATTCGGGGACGATCTCTTTGAGTTTTGATTTGATGCCAGAGGCATCCTGATCAAGAGCCAGCTTCACCAGTTCATCGATCTTTTCGTTCAGCCAACTGAGGTTGTAGTTATTTTCTCCCTTCAGGACAAAGATCTTTTTATGAGCTGAGGGGGCAATCTCCTCACCTTCAGTCACCAATTCTTCGTAAAGTTTCTCACCTGGACGGAGGCCGATGAGCTTGATCTCAATATCCGCATCGGGTTTAAAACCCGAGCGCCGGATGAGATCCCGAGCCATATCAATTATCTTAATCGGAGTGCCCATGTCGAGGATAAATACTTCTCCCCCCTCACCCATGGCTCCTGCCTGAAGGATCAATTTGCAGGCCTCGGGGATCGTCATAAAATACCGGGTGATTTCAGGATGGGTGACTGTGACAGGACCGTACCGTTCGATCTGTTTCTTGAAGAGGTAAACAACACTCCCCTCGCTCCCGATCACATTTCCAAACCGAACAGATACAAACTTCCCTCCATTCGATGAGGTGTTGGGACGCGACGCGTAGCAGGAGGTGATCATCTCTGCGATCCTTTTGGTTGCCCCCATGACGCTCACAGGCCGAACGGCTTTATCTGTAGAAATCATGACAAATCGTTCCACCCCAGATTGGTAAGATGCCTCAACAATATTTTTTGACCCAACGATGTTATTGAAAACACCCTCCCAGGGGTTTAATTCCACTATCGGCACATGTTTGAACGCTGCTGCATGAAAGACCACTTGAGGTTTAATGGTCGCAAAGAGCCTATCCAGAAAACCCCTGTTGTGTACATCTCCGAGAACCGGCGTTATCGAAACCTTAGGGAATCTATGACGGAATTCCATCTCAATATGGAAGAGATTGTTTTCGGTCTTATCAAGAAGGATAAGGTTTTTGGGATTGAATGGAACTATCTGACGGCAGAGTTCTGATCCAATCGATCCGCCTGCTCCTGAGACAAGAACAATTCTATCTATCAGGTAATGGCAAATCCTTTCGGTGTCGAGGTTTACTGGATCTCGACCTAAAAGATCCTCAAAAGAGACTTCTCGAATGGTCTTAAAGGAAACCTTTCCATCGATCAGTTCTCCGATACCTGGTGTGGTCCGGCATTTAAGACCTGTGGCTTCACAGGCCTGAAGGATTCTTCGCATCTCCTTGGCTGATGCCGAAGGTATAGCAATCAATACCTCATCCATAGCAGCATCGTAAGATAGCTCATGAATTTTCGGGAGGGGGCCTAAAACCTCCACTCCGTGAATTCTCAGACCCTCCTTATTTGGGTCATCATCCAAGAAACCCACGACTTCATAATCGAGACGGAGGTTACCCCTGATCTCGCGAACTATCTTTTCCCCTGCATCACCAGCCCCAATAATTAAAAGCCTCTTCTTTGGCCTTGCTCCGTTTCTCTGCGATAATGGGTAGAATTGAAGGAAAAAACGGAAGCCTCCCTTCTCAGCGAGAAGAAGTCGGATACCTACCCTTAGACCCGCAACAAAAATGAATGTCAAGACCCCATCGATGATAAACACAGAACGTGGAAACCCCTCAAAGCGATAAACAAAAAGGATTACCAGAATGATGAGAACGGAGGAGGCCATGGTGGCTTTCAAAACGTTGAAAAGATCGACAAGGCTTGTATAACGCCACATTCCCCTGTAGAGGCCGAAAAACATAAAGATAAGAAGTTTGAAAGGAAGAATATATGGAATTGCGGACTTCATCGCCTCCCATTCCCGGAGCGGAATCTTTCCTTCAAAGCGTAGAAGATAGGCTAAGAGATAGGATGCAACAACGAGACAGGCATCCAAAAAAGGCATCAAATAGAAATTTCTGTCACGAATGGGGTTTCGCATAGAATTAACAGCTCATGGCTATTGGCTCATGGTTATAACTTCCCTGCCCGTATTCTTTGCCATCCATCAGCTATGAGCCATTTAATATTCCCGAAGGATCTTTTTCAAGGCGTTGCAGACATATTCAACTTGGCCCTCTGTCATCACACCAGAGAAAGGCAAACTCAGAGAAACTTCTCCCATAAATTCGCTAACAGGAAAATCTCCCTTTTTATAACCAAACCTTTCCTGATAAAAAGGCTGCAAGTGAATTGGGGTGAAATAGGAACGGCTGGGGATCCCGAGCCTTGCCAGTTGGCCCATAGCGTGATCACGATTGGCAGGCGGCTTAATGCGTACCACATAGACGAACTAAGAAATTCGGGTTGCCATAGGCGCAATGCATGGTGTCTCGACCAGTTCCATGTCAACCAAACGCCCGTTATACCATTCTGCTGCTCTTTCCCTTTTCTGCAGCAACTCTTCAATGCCTTCCACCTGAGCGATTCCTAAGGCCGCACTCAGTTCACCTAAACGATAATTATAACCAAGGCGAACATGGCGCATCCAGGCTCCAGAGTCATCACGGCCTTGGTTTCGCAAGCTGCGAAAGAGCCCGGCCCAATCATCGCGGCTCGTCACAAGAACACCACCTTCTCCTGTAGTTATCTGTTTGTTCGCATAGAACGCATAAACTCCACAATCACCAAAAGTCCCAACCCGTCTCCCATTGAACTTGGCGCCGATGGCTTCACAAGCATCCTCTATGACCATCAATTTGTGGCGCTTCGCAATTTTCAATATTCTATCCATTCGGCAAGGGTGCCCAAAGACGTGTACGGGTAGAATAGCTTTAGTGCGTGGTGTGGTTTTTTCTTCAATTCTCTCTACATCGATATTCAACGTATCGGACTCAATATCCACGAAAACAGGAATTCCCCGTTCGTAAAGGATACAATTGGCTGAGGCGATAAAACTGAAAGGAGTGGTAATAACCTCATCGTCCTCTCTTATACCAACGGCGATCACAGCAAGATGGAGGCCACTCGTCCCAGAACTTACTGCAACCCCATGCTTCACACCAACGTAACGTGCTACTTCTTCTTCAAAGCGACGGACCATAGGCCCCATACTCACATAGGGGGG
>Ga0315314_1001931_pt1 | contig 17605 bp, 18 predicted proteins | sample TDP9_MG_FD_203631 | JGI IMG/M metagenome (GOLD analysis project Ga0315314, IMG submission 203631) | Freshwater sediment microbial communities from Lake Towuti, South Sulawesi, Indonesia - TDP9 | ecosystem: Environmental > Aquatic > Freshwater > Lake > Sediment | place: Indonesia: South Sulawesi...
CTCTATATGATAACGGGCTCCATATTTAAAATCTAGCAGATAACATGAGAAGGAATTTCAGGGAAGATGAGGAGATGTTAAGCCTCGAGGAGTGTGGCTTATCCGCAAAGGGTGGGAGGGCTCCACAGCTTAAACCTCAAGCCTATTGGGAGGCCCCAAGTACCATCTATTAAGATCAGCTAAGTTAAGCTAACTCTAATTTGATTCTAGGGACGGGAAGTTGTGAGCTATCCTCCTTCAACAATAGGTAACAAAGTGACTTCATCATTTGGGCTTAGTTTAAAACTCCAAGGATTTTTCAACGAGTCGATATTTATGCCGTTAACCAGTATAAAGAAGGTTTTATCGGGAGATGTGATCCCCGTTGAATAATCCGAAACGATTCGCTTGAACTCGAGACCATACCTATCAATCAACTTCTTAATCACGTCTTCTATGGTAGATTCATCATCGATCAGCAGCTCAATTTCAGGTTCTTCGGTCAAATCTTTCAACGCACCATATAGTTTTATTTTCACATTAAACACTCTGATTGACCCCCTAGTTCTAACACATTTAACGCGTGTTCATGATTATAAGAGCCACCGCCCCCTTCAGTCTCGACACTCCCTTTTTCCCCGCAACTCTTAGAACATAGGAAAGTAAGACCTTTTAATAATTGTGATGGATGGGGGAGGATGTTTTAGTTGGTGCCCTGGAAGTTGTGGGGACGCTTATCCGAGAGCAGGCTTGGAGGTGGAGAGGATCGTAATCCGTGTCGGAGGATATGGGAAGACTCATTAGTAGGATGTTTATCCTATGAAGACTCTAGGAATGGCCCTCATCTCCGTCATGTCCGCCCTCGCGGTGGACATAGCGTACGGCAAAGGCCTCGCCATACCCTTTCTGCCGGGTTTGATAGAGTTCACGACGATCATCGTGTTCATCAACGGTTTCTGCTTCGGATGCGTGATAGGAGGAACCATCGGTGCGCTCGCCATGGCGATAAAGATGATCATACCCCACCCCTTCGCCACCCAGCGGCGTGGATATATTTCGATTATTCTGACTTGAAGTAAAATAATAGTTGACTTAGAAGGTCTGTTTTTCTTAGAACAGTTGTCATAGCCTTTGATTCATTTTCATATCGCTTCTGTAAACTAGAAAAGTTTAAATATGTAGGATAAAATTCCTACATACTTGGTATAGGGAAACTTTGGAAGACCGGACATCACTGACACAAGAAGCGCCAACTAAACCGTTGAACAAAACGAGAATGGTCGCCATAGTGGCCTCGCTTTCCGCTTTATGTGTAGCCACGAGTTACGCGATGTTGCCCCTCTTTAACATCAAATTAATGGACACTATAATTTTTGTAACAGGGTTCTGCTTTGGCATTCTTCCAGGAATAATCGTGGCTATCACTGCATGGCTCATCTATGGAAGTCTAAACCCATTAGGCTTCTCCCTCCCGACACTTCTCACCGTAATGCTCGCTGAAACGTTCTACGCCTTTTCAGGTCGGGCTCTCAGTAGATACAGGCGTATAGACTCCTCTTCATTGTCAATGGAACATCTTATCGTGTTTGGAGTAGTAGGCCTATTCGCGACCCTCGCGTATGACTTAGTCACAAATGCCGTAGTTGGTTGGCTTTTTTATGGTTCAGTCTGGGTTGGGTTATTAACAATGAACTTCCCCCTGCCAATGGGTTTAATGCATGAGGCATCCAACCTTATCTTTTTCGCTATAGTAGCCCCACTCCTCATATGCGCTGTTCAGAGGTTTCTGTCAAGGTGATAAAGTTGGTTTCGAAGGGAAGAAGGAAAAGGAATGTTTGGTTCCTAGTCAGCCTCTGCCTTCTCGTTGCTGTTGTCATAAACGCTAGCATAACCGTATATTACTATCAAGGATACGTGAATATGGAAAAACGGTACAAAGACATTACTATAAAGTTGGCAGATGTTTCATACAACGTAAACATGTTGGTAAAGTATGATAACGGAACAAAAGTCTGGTATAATCAGTCCCTTGTGCCTATAGGGTGGTCCCTCTTCAATGCGACCCTAAAGGTTACAGGCGGGAGGGCGGAGTACGCAATCTTCTTTGGAAGTCCCTTCATTACTAAGATAAATGGCGTGAAGGGAAGTGGCCCCTATGCATGGATGTGGTATCTATGGAATGCTACTTCAGCTACCTGGAAACTCGGAGAAGCTGGAGCTGATGCCTATATATTAAGGGATGGGGATGTAGTTGCATGGTATCTTGTGGACACTTCAAAATATCCAAATTTGCCTGAACCTTAATCTTATATTTTTTTCATCAAAAACATAGGTAAAACCCGAATAGAACATGGAGAAGCTTAGGAAAGTATTGGTGTAGTTGGTAGGAGTATTTCCGGAGATTCGGCATTTGCTTACATTCAACCACAAAAGTCCCAGATTCGCATTTTCCCTAGACTACGCCACGACCAGTTTCTGGCCACCTCTTTAGTATCAATAGGATGAAAAGGGCCGGTTTGTGGGGAAAAGAATGAAGTAGATGTCATAGACGTTCCTAGGCAGCTTGTGGATTCTACCCTCAACACCCAAAAGCAAGGCTACTTCACCCCCTAACCCACCAAATAAAACAAATCGTCAACGTTCCAGTCATTGGATCCTATCCATTGGATCACCAATTCAGTCATGTTAAGATTATAGAAGGTTCCGGAAGGACTACTGCCTTATATACAACTCTTGACTACATACGTCTTGTCAAGGTTTCTTCAGCTCCCAGCCTATGCTTGTCCTTTTGGGTTCAAGTTTTTCCATAGTTTCCTTTAGCATCTTATCCATTTTTTTCATGAATTTTTCATCGGCGTGAAGAGTGAGCCCTTCTGTCAACGCGTCTAGTGCTGTCATCCTCCCGTGTTTGAGCATCTCCTCGAACTCTCGGGTGGTGTATATGTGGGGCTTGACTGGGAAGCCCATAATCACTGTATATAGCAGGTCCCATCGATCCTTGTAATCTGATGGAACATTGTCGGAGACCACGAGTACGTCGAGGTCGCTACCCTTGTGCCAGTCCCATCTCACAAAACTGCCGTATAAGATAACTAATTTTGGTTTGAGTTTGTCTCCGACTTCCAATATGAGCTTCTTCAGCCTTCCAACAACTTCTTCATATAATTTGCGATCTTCCTCGCTGAATTGATACACCTTTCAGAGTCCTCCCTTGAGTACAGTTTGTAGCTTGGTAGGGAAACGCTCGGATGCAGGTTTGGGTATCTTGGGGGAGCGTAATGCTTGTCTAAAAGATGGGCGTCTTCATAGAACTCCTCAAGCCTTAAACCAACCACCTTCTCTAAACTTCCAAGTAGCTCAAGTATAGAGTTGCCTTTGGCCTCAACCCTATTCGAGTATAGGGTCGCCTTAACAGCCTTCTCGGCAGCTTGTTGAGAGTGGAAGCAGGAAGCTGAGTGATGCCCACCCCTCAACAGATCTTCTGCAACCCTCAAATCCTCAAGAGCGTCATCTAGCCACCTCAATGCCTCACGCTTCCAGTAATCTAGAGACAGTAAGCACCCCACCGAGGCTATCTAAGCGTGTGGTGTAACATGCGTAAATGATTCTTGATAAACCTTCCTAAGAGCTGGTTAAGGCCCACGCTTTAGCTTGAGGTTATCAAATTCTTCTATCCGACCACGTATTGACCCTTCCCAAGAGGAACGACAAACGCTTTGATCGGACCCTACTCCTCATATTTGGAAGACAGCGCCAGCCTTAGGGGCGACAGCGACCGCGCCCACTTCTCTCCTAATGTCTTCCGCTAACTGCTGACAGTTATCCTCAGCCCCGTGCATCAGAAACACCTGGGCATCCCCGCCGACCAGCTTCACGGTCTCGAGCAGCTGCGACCTCCCGCAGTGGGAGGTGAAGTCGAACTGCGCCACATCGGCCTTAACCTCCCTCATCTTGCCGCCGATTATGAACTTATGCGTCTCCAGAAGGGTTCTGCCTGGAGAGTCTGGAACCTGGTAGCTGACGAGGAAAACGGCGTTCCCCTCCTTCTTCGCAATCGTGTTCATGTAGAAGATGGCGTTACCACCCTTCAACATCCCCGCGGGAGAGACTATGACCCCGGGCTCTTTGACGGCTCTGCGACGGTCTCGCCACCCCCTGATCCAGTGAGTAGAATTGATCGCCTCGACGAACAGTTTAGGATCCCGCAGGTAGTTGGGGTGGCGCATCAGGATCTCACTCGCGTCCTTGGCCATGCCGTCGAAGGCTACCCGGTGCTTGAAGTGGTTGGCTGTCAGGATGCAGAGGACCTCCTGAGATCTGCCGACTGAGAAGGCTGGGACGAGAACTGTTCCCCCTTGCTCGACAACGTTGTTCACCCGCTCCATGAACTCCTTCTCCACGACTCTCCTATCCAGATGGTCCTCGTTGGCGTACGTGCTCTCCAGTATTAGCGCGTCGATCTCTCCGTAGTCTTGGTCAGCCCCCTTCACGAGTCTGGAGTCGTAGGTGTTGAAGTCGCTTGTGTACAGTATCCTCTTCCCCGAGACCTCTACGATCGCTTGACAGCTCCCCGGAATATGGCCCGAGTTCAGGAGTTCTATCGTTGCATCTCCGATCTTCTGAGACTGCCTGTATCCGGAGTATACGCAGTGCTCCATCATCGTTTGGAGGTCAAGATACTCGTATGGGAGGTAGTAGCCTGAGAGGTGTATGAAGTCTGTGATCAGCAGTTCGGCTAGTTCGCAGCCTAAGGGCGTGCCGTAGACGGGCGTGTGTCCCGTGATGTGGAAGATCGGTATGGCGCCGCAGTGGTCGATGTGACTGTGCGTCATAATTATGGCGTCCACCTCGTTCGGGGGAACGTGCATGGGAAAGCCTGGTTCACGGTCCATCAGAACCCCGTAGTCGACGAGGATCTGCGTTGCACCGCTCTGAACCGCTATGGCGGATCTCCCAACCTCCATCGTCCCGCCGAGGAACCTTATTTTTACGGATTCGACGATTTCGATCACCATCTTAAGTGTATACCGTGTTAGACGTAGACTTAATTTTCGTGTTTAATACGTTCCTCGCAGAGTTTTAAACGCTGTGTCGACCCTATCCACAAGGTCTTTGACAGCCTTCACGCTCCAAATCTTCTCCCTCGACGGGGTGATAAGCTTTTCTGGCCCGACCGCCCTTTTACAGGCATCCTCCACCTTCCCTCCTAAGATCGGGTCGGGCTGGAAGACCACAGCGCCATACCCACCCCTGCTCCTCAGATAGTCTTCAACCCGTTCAGCCACGTAATCCATCGTCTCCGCATCTAGGGGGAGAGCCACCTCAAACTGCGATAGAGGATAGGTCTCGTCCAACTCTAAGGGTATCAAACCATACGGCGCAGCGTAGAAGCAGATGTGAATCCTATCCACGCTTCTGCCGAGTTTCTTCGAGAGGAGGCTGAACACTCGTCTATATTCCCTCGAGCGGTGAAAGGGTTTGGATGAGGGCTGAGGAAGCAGAACCAAGACGTCAGCCTCTGATGGTGGTGTCCAACTCCTAATCTTGTCGCGGTAGCGAGCCACCTCAGGCCTCGCTAAGCCTTGTGAGCCGAGGTATAGTAGACCCTTGCCCTTGGAGATTGGTGTACCTGCTTCGAGGTAGTTCGAGTAATCCCCTAGACGCTTCAGGGCCTGGAGCAGGGAGGGGTGGCCCCTTGCCCTGAGCTCCAGCAACTCCCAGAGCCGCCCGTCGCTGATGGCTTGTTTTATCCTCCTGACCTCTGCGAAACACACGCCTAGATTGTGCCAGGCGAGGAGTCGCTCCTTCTCCTTGGAAGGCGTCTCTGATAGTTCTTGAGGCGTGTGTTCCGCGCAGACCTTACATTGGCAGGGGAAGTACCTCAGATCCTTCAGACTTATCGTCCCATGATCGGTCATGTACTTCCCTCTGCGCGCGTATATGGCGTAGGCGGCCGAGTCGAAGATGTCGCAGCCCGTGGCAACGGCGAAGGAGAGCATGAAGGGATGCCCAGCCCCGAAGAGGTGGAAGGGCTTCTCCACGGGTAGGTTTGTCTTCGCAGCCACGATCATATCCATCAGAACATCGAAGAGATACCGCTCCATCACCTGAGTTGGGCTTCCCAGCGCGTAGATGTCGAAGGACATCCTACCGATTTCCGCCGCCGAACGGGAGACCAGATCGAGGTGATTTCCACCCTGCACGGGGCCTACCCAAAGGAGGTTCTTACTCTTTAACATGGTAAGCGCTGCTTTGGCTCTTCTGAGGGTCTCATCTACTGTGTATTCCGCCCTCTCGCGTCTAGCGTTCCAGCCAGTTGGTATGTCAAGGATCACGGCAACATCGGTCCCGATCTCTTCTTGGAAGCGCACGATCTCTTCGGGTGAAGCGTCCACATCGCCGTAGACCAGTATCTGGTAGCCTCCAGAGTCGGTTACGACGGTGCCGTCAAACCCCAAGAAGTCGTGGACACCTCTACTCAGTACTTCCTTTTCGTGGCTCTTCTTCAACAGATACGCGTTCGCGATGATGGCTTGACAGCCGAAGTCCCTACGCATCTCTTCAGGGGAAACGGGTTGGAGCGAGGGGTTGACCACTGGTAGGAGCAGCGGCGTCTCCACGACGCCTCGCCTAGTTTCAAGTTTACCGATTCTCCCAGCGAGATCTCGATCCAGGATTTCGAAGGACACCCCGATTCACCTAGCGGGCTCTTAACCCTCTTTAGTCTTCCATCTATATCTTTCTGTTGGAGAGTTTAACCTTCAGAACTCGATGTTTGGGGGGATGAGTGTTTCTAGCGGATCTGAGGAAAGCCATGGAGGATGTTGGAAGAGCCCATCGAGGGTTATTAGAAGAAAATAGGAAGAGTTGGAAATTTAGGCTTTGGTTGTCTCCTTCATAAACTCGTCGTAGACCTTCTTGACCCTCTCCGCCGCTGGACCTGAGCCCTCCAGAATCCCGTTCGCGTCGATCCTGATCCTGTCCATCACAACTATCACACCCACATCATCATACAATTTGACCATCCGCGGAAACACCTTCTCAAGCCTCTCGGCAAGACCCCTCAGGTCGAAGGGCTTCTCCGTCGCATAGATCTGGGCAACTATGTTCCCGTTGAGAAAAAGACGCGGTATCTCTCTGCCCTTCTCATCCCTCGCGTTGGTTCGGCATATGCTCATCGATCCGGGGTTGTAACCCTCAAGATCACCGATGTAGGTTTTCCCATCTATCAACACCACGGTCACGGTCGTACGGAGAATCTTTGAGAACTCCTCAAAGTACATTCGTCTACCAACGTCAGCCATCTCCTACTTCCCCTCTCACGTAAATCCTTAAACCAATTGATGAGGTTACTGTTATTTAACCAACGCGTTGCAAGGTTCCCTCTGGAAGCGTTTCCTCCCATCAACTCCACTTTCTCCATCAATTTCTATATATTTCTGTTTCAAATAGATGCGTTAGCAAGAAGGAGGCTAGATGATGGTGACAGATCCTGTATGAGGAGTGGTGAGGCTTGTGCCGTTTGGGCTTATTTTTTGACCACTCTTCAAGTAGATCGCGATTCTAGCGGCTTCCGGCGCAGATTTAGCCCTTGCTAAAGCCCTCGTCTCTGATACGGAGAGGCGGGTATCACAATAGGTGTAAAGCTTCGTCTTCTAACCCAACTCGAACGATCAGAGGTTTCACAGATGGCACTGGATTAGGCACATAGCTGTCAATTAAGTATAAATCGTGAAATAGCTGAAAACTAATTTAGAGGGAAGTCCCCTCATGGAGAATAAGACTCTGCTCTCACTCGCGTCAAAGTTCTTCGAGAGCAGAGGATACACTGTTGAACATAACTTGAAGTACGAAGGGTTCTCAGGTCTCCTCCACACCTTTGATCTGCTGGTAAGGAAGGGGAGGGAGGAACACGCTGTCCTAGTGTTGGACTGGGAGAAGACGGTCGGCATCAACATGATCATAAAGGCCGACAAGGCCGCGGAAGATGTGGACCTCGACCACCCGATCATAATAGCGAGGAAGTTCAGCGACCACGCGAGGGCCTACTCCAACAAAAGGAGGATAAGGTTGATTACCGAGAGGGAACTCCTATCTAAGCTTTGGTAGAGGGTAGATAAGAACTTCTTGTATGGAGTTGATCGGTCTCCTCTCCGCTGATCTGAGGCTGATCGCCTCATAGGCGGTTTAGAACGTGCTGAATAATAACAGCCAGCACTTTATTTACCATCGATTCGATGTATCTAGAGGAAGAAGATTCTATGAATTTGGCGAGGAGCCTCATCGACCAAGCCTTGACTCTAGGCGCGTCCTATGCTAGCATCATGTATCACGAAGTCGACTCATCGATGATCACCGCGGAAAATGGCATGTTGAAGAGCTACGTGGCTGGGAAGACCTCTGGGCTGGGGGTCAGACTCATCGTGGACGGCGCTCTAGGGATAGCAGCATCCACAACACTCAACCTAAGAACCCTTAGACAGAGGGTTGAGTACGCGGTTAAGATGGCCAAAGCCGCCAAGAATAGGGTGGAGCTCACCAACCTCTCAGAGGGGGAGGCCATAGAGGCCTCATCGAGGTTACGCCTGATAGAGGAACCTGACTCGATGTCGGATGAGGAGAAGATAGCCACGACTCTTGACGCCAACAAATCGGCCATGTTGGAGGGGGTGAAGAATTCCGTAACCCGCCTCGCGTGGTTGAGGGAACGTCGAATCTTCAACTCATCTGAAGGGACAGACTTAACGTGTGAGCTGACCATAACTGGTTTTGCACAGTCATGCGTCTCCAGTTTCCAAGGAAGTATGGAGTATTTCTCGGACAGCAGATCACGATGCGCTGGCTTCGAATTCATATCCAAGACAGATTGGTGTCGATTCTCGAGGGAGGTCTCCGAAACCTCTCTAAAGGCTGTGAGGGCTAGGGTTCCAAAGGCCGGTGTTTACAGGATTGTTGCAGACCCCGACCTCGTAGGACTGATTCTCCACGAGGCCCTCGGCCACGCCTCTGAAGCGGACCTCGTCATGACTAAGGAATCCATCTTGGAGGGGCGTCTCGGCGAGGAGGTGGCCAGCCCACTTGTTACTATCATCGATGATGGGACGGTCGAGGGGGGATACTTCCTTCCCTACGATGATGAGGGGGTTGCGAAGAGCAGGCAGGTGGTGGTTGAGAGAGGTTTTCTCCGAGGGTTTCTTCACTCTCGGGAGACGGGCTATAGGATGGAGGTTCCGTCTACTGGGAATGCTAGGGCGCAGAGCTTTGATAGCAAACCCATCGTCAGGCAGACCAACTTCTTCATGGAGGCTGGAGATCAGAGCTTTGAGGAGTTGGTTGAGGGTGTTGACGATGGTCTCTATATCTGTGGTAGAGGAGCTAGGGGCGGCGAGGTCGATGTCGGGCTAGGGACCTTCACCTTCAGGACAGGCCCATCCTACGTCATAAAGAGGGGCGAGGTCGGCGAGATTGTCAGAGGCGTCTCCATAAGCGGGATGATCCTCGAAACCCTGAAGGGGGTAGACGCCGTCGGCGAGGATGTTGCGATTAGAACCAGCATCTTCGGAGGTTGTGGTAAAGATGGTCAGATAGCGCGGGTGGGACATGGCGGGCCGCATGTAAGAATTGGGAGGGTGACTGTTGGCGGAGAGACTTGAGAGGCTTCTGTCCGCGACTTCTTCAGCCGTGAAGTTCGGCGAAGGCCTTGGCGCGAGCGAGGTTGAGGCATATGTAACGTCGATTGACAGTAGAAGGGTCGTCTTAAGGAGTAGGGTTGAAACCTTATACACTTCCCGTACAGACGGCCTCGGGGTTAGAGTCATAATAGGAAAGAGAATAGGCTTCTTCGCCACCTCATCCCTAGCTGTTAGGGACGTTAAGAGATCAGTGGAGACGGCCTACAGCATAGCCAAAGTGAGTGAGCCTGATATGGAGTGGTTCTCCCTTCCGGTAGAGAGTGGAAAGGCGAGTGTCGAAGAGACTTTTGACAGAGAGACAGCGGAGATGGAGCCAAGCACCCTGGTCGATGGAGCGGCTCAGATGATAGACGCTGTTAACAACGGCGGTGAACGACTTTCCATCACGAGGGGTGAGGTATCCGTCGCGAGGCTTGAAACAGTGATTGTCAACAGCCACAACTGTAACTCGCATAGGGAGGAGACCTTCGCATCGGCTAGCATAAGCGTGAAGGCTGAGGAAGGCGGATTGAAGGGTGTGAGTAGCGAAGGTCAACAGACGAGGAGTTGGAGGAGTTTGGACTGCTCCTCGATAGCTCAAATGGCCGCCGAACGCGCATCCAGAGTCATATACGCTGAGCCCGTAGTGGGCGGGAGAATGCCCGTTGTGTGGTGTAACAAACTCTTCGCATTCGTCCTCGGGATAATGTTTGGAGGAACCTTGTCCGCGGACTCTGTTCAGAAGGGGCGTTCTCCCTGGGTTGGGAAGGTTGGGAGGTGTATAGCCTCTGAGAACTTTAACCTAGTCGACGACGGGCTATTGAGAGGGGGGCTTGGAACCAGGGAGTTCGACGATGATGGGATACCACAGCGAGTGGTTACGCTCATCGACAGAGGGTTTCTCCAAGGCTTCTTGTACGACAGCTACACCGCGAACAAGGAGAGACGCGAATCAACAGGCAACTCCAGCCGCGATTACCGCAGCCTCCCCACACCCTCGCCAAACAACCTCATCCTTCAGCCGGGAAGGATTGAGAGTGGGGAGCTTGTAGAAGATGTTGGGAGAGGGCTGTACCTCGTTGAGACTATAGGGGCGTGGCTCTCAAACCCCATTAGCGGCGACCTAAGCGCGACCGCCACCAACGCCTTCCTGATAGAAGACGGTGAGTTGACCAAGCCCGTCAAGGGAGTCATCGTCTCGGGGAACTTCTTCGACATACTGCGCCACAAGATCGACCTCGTCGCCGACGACGTTCATAATCTCGGCTCAACATATTCCCCTTCGGTGAGGGTGTCTGAGATGAAAGTTACAGGTGAATAGGAAGTCTTGTGTCCGAGGATCTCCTTGGCGTAAAGGATTTCTTCTGCAATGCGTGATGCCGATTTCGGCGTCATATCCGCTTCCGAAGAGGTGGAGGATATTCCTCGTCTTTTGGTAGGACTTTTTGAAAGGAAATTTAAGCAAGCGCCGGCAAGATTCTGTTGAGTGTCATGTTTATGTCGCTCAATGAGGTGAGGAAGGACTATATCTTAGATCGGTGGGTTGTAATTGCTTCGCAGAGGAAGCGGAGGCCAACGGACTTCGTGAAGGCTAAAGAGGTGAAGAAACCCTCCATCTGCCCCTTTTGTCCTGGAAATGAGCGTACGACCCCGCCCGCGGTCTTGGTGTACTTGAAGGCCAACGGAGAGATCGTTAAGGATAAAGATCAAGACGGTCTCCGCCATAGGGACTGGCTGGTGAGGTGCGTTTCGAATCTCTACCCCGCGTTTACACCGCCTACCGGTGGGGGAGTGAAAGTGGGCGAAGCTGGAAATTTTGAGTCTATGGAGGCCGTTGGTCATCACGAAGTGCTCGTAGAGTCTCCTGACCACGATGAGCATCCAGGCGCGGCTAGGGTTTCTCAGCTAGTTCATGTCCTCAACGCCTATCAAGATAGGTTTGAATCCCTTTCCTCCAACGCGTATGTGAGATACGTCTCGATCTTTAGGAATCATGGACTCGATGCGGGCGCTTCCCTCTCGCACGCGCATACCCAGATCATAGCGACGCCGAGTGTTCCCCGGATCATAAGGGAGGAGCTTGATGAGAGTAGAGAGTTTTGGAATGAGAAGGGGAAGTGCGTGTTCTGCGATGTTATTGAGAAGGAGGTGGAGAGTCCGCGCCTGATCTGGGAGGATGAGAGCTTCGTAGCCTTTGCCCCGTGGGCGAGCGTCCACCCCTTCGAGTTCTGGATATTCCCGAGGAGGCATCAATCAACCATTTTAGACATGACCTCAGAGGAAGTTCATCGGCTCGCAGTGACTTTCAGGGCCTGTTTCGGCGGGTTGAGGAGGCTTCTGGAGGATCCCTCCTACAACTTCGGGTTCCACATGGCGTCTGATCAGCGCTATCACTGGCACCTCGAGGTCTATCCTAGGCTAGCGATATGGGCTGGTTTCGAGAAGAGCACGGGGATGTTCATAAACGTGGTTCCGCCCGAGGAGGCGTCTTCGAGTTTAAGGGAAGCGGTGCAGAAAGAGGAGAAAGAATTAGCTTAGACATTCAGTGTTTGGCGTTTAACTGTAAATACTCGACACCTTTCTAGTTCCAAGAACTGAAAATTGAGTTGTAAGAGCGAGGAGATGTGGAAGAATTGTGGCACAAGCAGAGGTTGAGTGAACATACAGCGCCCTTTTGATGCTCTGGTCTTTATTCTTGGGGATGGCAGGTCCTTCAGGAGAGCGGATCCTCAAATGATAATACGTTTCCCCTCCATGAGACTTCCCTCATGGATAGGAGGCTCTGATCATGAGTGTACATGGTTGGAACCTTGTTGACGAGGAAGCTGGCCAAGATCAAAGCATCTCTTCCACCCAGCCCGTACCTTACAGCCAGGTGCAGCCCGACGATGCATACGCTCTTCGTCTGGTTGTAGAACTCTATGTAGGGATGTTGCAGTAGCATTTGGAGCCTCCTCCTAGCCTCCGAAGGAACCCATTTCTGGCTGAAGACAAGGACGTGGTAGGCCTCATGTAGGATGGTTGGGTTGATGGATGCTCTGTTGTCTGGTGACAGGCTCAGCAGCAAATCCCCCATTTTCCCATGTTCTGGGTACGCTTGGTCAAGGGAGTAGCATAGGATGTTTGTATCAAGTCCCACAGTCAATCATTATGCCCTCCATACCGCTTTCATCTTTTCTGGAGGCCAGTTCTCCGGAACTCCTGTTCTAGGAGGCTTAGACGTGACTATCTTCCGGAACTCCTCAAGAAAATTCTTGGGTCTACTAGGAGTTATAAGAAGCCCTTCGCGAACCTTTCTTATAGTAACCGTTTCCGTGCCACTGAGTTCTTCTCTGAATTCTGAGGGGATGCATATTCTTCCTTTGGAGTCCAGCTTTACCTCGGGAACCATTTTCCCACCAATATAAGGTGGGAGCTTACCGATTTAAAGGTGATGGAAGAGCTTACACGAATCAGCTTACCGATTTCCCGAATAAGCCGAGACCTAGGGGAGAGGAATGCTCTAGAACCCAAGGTAGATATGAAAGACCTGACAAGGCGGTGGTCTTCGAAACGGTAGGCAACTAGTGTGGGTAGGCATGATATCGAGGGAAATCAGGAGAAAACACTATCACCTGAGACTTCCGAGAGGCAGATGTTTCAACCAATGTGTGTCCCTTCTCTAGATGCAACGCTGGGATATGGAGTATCGACTAATCGACTTCGAATCTCGCCCTTAACGTGTCCAGAAACCTTCCGAATAGACCACCGAGGAACATGGTTATGATGAAACCCAGCGCAGAGCTTGCGACGAATTTCTCTACGGGTATCCCCACGATATAGATCTGAACCACTACCGTGATCCATGACCAGAAGACTATGTAGGCCAACGTGTCCACAACGTATCTTTTGAACGCCAATCTATATGACAGGCTACTCTTAGGGACTTTGAGCTCGATATCCGTTTCTGTCAGGATTCCCACGGGCTTCGATTCGTCTAAGACGACTACCCTTGTAACCCGATTCCTCCTCATGGTTTCAATGGCTTTAATCACATCATCCCTCGGATTCGCCGTCATTATTGGGGATGACATCACGTCACCCACCTTCGTCTCTGTCAGGGAAGCCTGCCTCATCAAGACCCGCTCCATCAGATCGCGGCGCGTGAATATGCCCACCGGCTCATCTTCCTTGGTTACGACGACGCTCCCCATTCTCTCATCATACATCAAGTTTACGACATCCATAACTGATGCGCCCACTTCAACGGTGATCACAGGCTTCGACATAACATCCTCAATTCTCGGGATGATGCGCCTACAAACTCGTTCGATCAACCTCTCCAGAAACAAAGCAATACCTCGACAAGATATTTGATGGGTCTGCTATGTCTATAATCCTTGTTGTTAGCGTCTTATTCTAAAGAGGACAGAATTAGTGTCCTTATCATAGCCTCCAAACTGGGTATAGGTCTTGGTCAAGCCTCTTTAGCGAAAAACCAACTAGAGTCATCAAAATTCGTAAGTTGATCGACTGAGTTTTGACAAACTCGACAAACCTTAATCAGCAATAGCCTTCTTAGCATTCGACTGAAAGCATTCCCAGCTAGAATTGTCACAGGCTCAAACCCAAAAGTGAGTATAATAGATAAAGAAATCACAGAAGCGATGGAAAGTTCCATACAACTAGAGATGGACCTGAAATCTGCAAGGAGAGCATTCGATCTGCCAACAGGTTAGAAGGCAATGAAAGATGAAGGGTAGACTACAAGATTTTAGACGTTGTTGGTAGTAAAAGTTCTTCCAAGTCTCTACTGACATCGTCTACGCGCCCGTCGATCAGGTATGTGTATAGTTCCTTGTGGATGTCTGCCCTCTTCTCCCAGTCCCATATCTTCTCCGCCGATTCCCTGCAGTTCCGAGCGATCTCCTCGGCTTTTCTCCCCTTATACTCGTCTCTGTGGAGTTGAATTATCTTCTCAGCCGTTTCCTGAAGGTTATAGGGGTTGATCCATATTCCATTGAATCCGTCCACGACCTTCTCGCGTAGCCCTCCCATTCCGACGGCTGGAATGACCCCGCAGGCCATAGCCTCTAAGTCTACCTGTCCTTGTGGTTCATACCTTGAGGGGACCAATGCGAGGTCCCAGGAGTTGATGACCTTTATCTTCTCCTCACCGTCATAGAAGGTATTATCGATATAGACTATCTCGTGGAGTTTCCTCCTGTGAATCTCGTCCATGAGTTCCAGGTAGAAGGGGTTCTGGGTCTCCGTCTTTGTGACTACGTGAAACTTGACCCCCGGGATCTCCTTGACGAGGAGTGAGGCCAGCTCGGGTATGATGTTGAACCCCTTGACGGGGGTGCATCTTCCGACGACCCCTATCTTGAAGTTTTTCTTCTCAACCTTTGCCAGAGGCCTGTACTCCCTCGTGTCAACTCCGTGATATACGGCGAAGACTCTGTCCTCAATCTGCCCGAATCTCATCCCGTGCGCCTTCAAGCCGAGCAGATATTCCTTCCTATGGATCTTGCTCACGGTGAACAGAGCTGAGTGTGGATGTCTGCTCAGAATCTTGAAGGAGAGGGGGAATTCGAGGTCCCTGATCAGCCTAAGCCCGTGGTAGAAGGAGTTTTGAAACTCCCCTTTTACCCTGAACTCGAAATCGTCCATGTCCAACCTCTCGGATGTCCCCTGGATGTTCTTGTGCCAGATTCCGCCTTGTCTCCCAGGTTCTGTGGAGTGGATGAAGATCGCCTGAACCAGGTTGGGGTGCAGCCACGCGAAGAGAGCGCTCCTTAAGAGGGACATCCAGTCGTGGGGTGAAAACAGATCCGCCTGCGCCATTCTATAGGAGGAGGGCACGACCCCGAAGCTTGTGAGGTGTCTAGGAATCATGTGCATCTCAGATGGTAATAGATATTCAACGTCTATCCCATACTGATGCATAATATCGTATGTCCACGCGTAGGCCACATCGAGGTCGACGTCTGAGGACGGCCTCCTTATGATAACGCCCTTAAAATCTTCCCTGACCGGAAGTTCAGGTCTGAAGCGCATCGAGAAGGTCTTAACGTCAAAGTCCCTACTGACAAGCCTAGGATAGAGATTGTTATGAAAGGCGGCTAAACCTCCAACGGCTCCGATCCCAGCCTCATAAGAGTCCACTCTCAACTGAACAGTCATCACGAATCCACCCCATAGTTAGGGCGATAAATCCTTTTAGAGATAAGCCATATCTGCCTGCCTAAGCCTATTTAGATTTTATGGTTCTCAGTCATAAAATCAATTCTTTCAGAGTCTCTACAGTTTTCCAGATAGAAAAATAACGGTAGAGGATTAGTTCGCGGTGGGTAACCATCTTCCCAGGAGCAGGCCCAGTGAATAATTTATTAAAAAGACAGAGGCGTCGAATTCATTCCCGATAGGATCTTATGATGCCTCTTATGACAGAGCCTGGCTCTATCTCTATGTTTGGCCATATTCGGGATCCTGGCTGGATCCTGACGAGATCGCCGATGCTGCAGTTGGGACCCACCACCACGTCTCCATGAATAATCGATCCAGAGCCTATCCTACAGTTCTCACCGATGATACAATCATCGATCCTTGAACTAGAACCGATCAGAGTGTTCTCGTACAAGATCGAGCCGCTTATCTGATTTCCCTCGCCAACCTTTACGTTTGATCCAAGGACGGAGCATGATTTCACCGTTGAGCCTCCCCCGATTTTACAGCCATCCTCTATGACGACGGGCCCGACTATCACAGCTCCGTCTTCGATGGCGACACCTCCCCCTATATGGACAGGCCCCCTTATTCTGGCCCGAGTTTTAATGCTCACGAGTTTCTTAGACTCCATTCTACCTAGGATCCATTTATTCGCTTTCATGAAGTTTTCAAAGCGACCGATGTCAGCCCAGAACCCTCCGGCCCTGAGGCCGTAGACGCCTCTTTCGAGGCTCAAGAGCTTGGGGAAGAGGTCCTTTGAGAAGTCGAAGGGCGAGTCCCTCGGTATGTAATCCAAGATCTCAGGCTCCAAGACGTACAGTCCCGTGTTTGCTAGGTTGCTGAAGCACTCCTCTGGTTTAGGTTTCTCCAGAAACCTCACCACCCTATCATCCTTGTCTAACTCCGCGATGCCGAACTCCTGCGGGTTATCAACGGGGAGTACGCTCAGCGTTGCCAGCCCCTTCTTGCTTCTATGGAATTTGAGGAGAGCTCTGAGATCAAGGTCGGTGATGTTGTCGCTCTGGATCACTCCGAAGGTATCGTCCAGATAATTCTCAGAGTTCTTGACCGAGCCCGCCGTCCCTAGGGGAGTGTTTTCTCGACGATAGACAAGCTCTACGCCAAATCTGGAGCCGTCCCCAAAGTATCTTTCGATGCTCTCACAGAGATAGTTCGCCGTGACTATCAACTCGTCGAAGCCCTGCCTTGCCAAGGCTTCGATTATGTGTTGGAGGACGGGTTTCCCCGCTAGGGGCAGCATTGGTTTGGGGCGCGTGTACGTCAGCGGTCTAAGCCTTGTCCCGTAGCCTCCCGCAAGGATCACTATTCTGGGAGGTCTCAAAGTCTTCACCCCCTCTGCAGATGTTTAATGAATCTTACCGCTTCGCGCACGCAGTGATCGTACATGAACCAGTAGCACGCGCCGCAGACCTTCCAGACTCGCTCAGGCTCAAGGTAAGGGTCTGATTTGAAGAATTGGCAGGGTTCCTGCTCTTCAGAGATCTCAGGCGTCGCCTTCAGGGACTCGATAACGGATAGGGGGCTCTCCCCCATGTGTTTGATCAGGTTCACGGAGGTGACCATCCCAACAAGCCTCAACCCGTCGACTATCGGGAGCCTCCTTATCTTGTTCCTGATCATCAACCTCACCGCGTCTTCAACAGTGTCGTCTAGCCTGGCCGTTATGAGGGGTTTGGACATCACTTCCCTCACCAAGACCTTCAACGGGTCAAGGTTCTCCGCAA
>Ga0315314_1001932_pt1 | contig 17598 bp, 15 predicted proteins | sample TDP9_MG_FD_203631 | JGI IMG/M metagenome (GOLD analysis project Ga0315314, IMG submission 203631) | Freshwater sediment microbial communities from Lake Towuti, South Sulawesi, Indonesia - TDP9 | ecosystem: Environmental > Aquatic > Freshwater > Lake > Sediment | place: Indonesia: South Sulawesi...
AGGGGCTATTTCCCGGATACAGGATTCACTCAATAACCAACGGCGTTCACCCATACACTTGGACCTGTGAGAGTTTTAGGAAAATATACGATAAGTACTTACCCGGATGGGCAAACGAACCCGAGTTGCTTGTAAGGGTGGACATCATCCCCGACTATGAAATTTGGAATGCCCACATGGAAGCTAAGAAGGAGCTTATTGACGAAGTTAATAAGACGACAAGTGTCAGCATGGACTACGAAACGTTGACTCTGGGATTTGCGAGGAGAGCTACCGCATACAAAAGGGCGAGTCTATTGTTCTCAGACTTGCAAAGACTGAAAAAGATTAACAAGAAAGGTAAGATGCAACTCATATTTGCCGGAAAGGCCCACCCCCGAGATGAACAGGGAAAAAGGCTGATCGAGGAAGTCTTCGGTTACATCAAGAGGCTGGAGAGGGAAATTAAGATTGTTTATTTACAAGACTATGACATGACCCTTGCGGCGAAATTAGTTTCAGGGGTTGACGTTTGGCTGAACACTCCATTACCGCCGTTAGAGGCATCAGGCACAAGCGGGATGAAGGCCGCACATAATGGCGTGATAAACTTCAGCGTCCTCGACGGCTGGTGGATCGAGGGCTGGATTGAGGGAGTAACTGGCTGGTCTGTAGGACCGCATCCGAATGAGAATCTCTCAGCCGATGAGTGTAGGATTAGAGAACTGGAGGACTTGTACAGTAAGCTCGAATATGTGATTATTCCGATGTTCTATCAGAATAGGGATGGATGGACAAAGATTATGGAAAACTCGATAGGGAAGGTCGCCTACTACTTCAACAGCCACAGGATGATGCGTAGATACTTCACTGAGGCTTACTTCTAAATTCTTTAGAATCACTTAAAGACACGTGCTAAATCTGCCATTTCTTCTTTGAAGCTAATTTCCTCAGGGGTTTGGATGCGCTCTATAAGGGATTCTAAGGCTTTGTGATGCTTCATCTCATCTGATTCTATGAATTGAAGTAGTGCCTTAACGTTCACATCCCCAGTCTTCTTTATTGCTTCACCCATATTACGCAAGGCATTTTCCTCAAGGCTTCCGCCATTTGACTCCTACCAGCATTCTCAACACAAACAAAAAGAACCTTCTTCACCTCTTTCACCTCCCTTTTTGAGCCTCGATTTATTTTATATGTTTATGCCAACGTGAAGATGATAATCTCCAGTACGAAAAATTCGGATACAAACCAACTCAAACCGATTTATATCTACCTCCATCGTAGGATTCTTCTCTGCGGTTAATTCTCTAACTTCCCCCTCTTCTAGGATGTGCGTACATCTTTCCAGCAGAACCTCTGGTGCACCCTTGATGAAGGCCACACTTCCCTTTCCCCCGAGGGAATGTATGGTCGTCATTCTCTTCCTCTCGGAGCTAAACGGTATCTCTCCTATTCGCCTGTACTGGCCTTTCAGTCATCTATCTATCCCTTCGGCGTGAAAGTTTCAAACATGAAATTTCTCAAAAAAATAGGGACGGGGCTACCAGTGTCCAGAGAAAAAGAAGACCCGTAACAAGAAAAAGATCCATAGAGTGTTAGGCCACTATAGATAACTAATGGCCATTCTTAATAATATTAACTACTCATATATGCGCGTCTAAATCCTTAAAACGCCGATCATGCTGAGATATCTGAGGTGCAGACACTCGACATGGTCTCCTTCAAGAGAGCTGTCGCAAGTTTCCTCAAAGGCCACAAAAGGACAGCGGTCTTCGCGATAACGACCCGATGCAACTGCAAGTGCTACATGTGCGACATGCATCGAAGAGAACCGCAACAGATCAGCCTCGAAGACGCGAGGAGGGTGCTGGACTTCCTCGCGAAAAACGGGTTTCTGATAGCCTATTTCACAGGCGGGGAACCGACTCTCCACCCCAACGTGGTTGAGATAGTCGACCACGCCAATAAGCTAGGTCTCGTCGCGACCATGACGACGAACGGGTCGGTTGGTAAGGATCTGCTCACAGAGTTGAAGGAGGCGGGCCTGTACCTCCTAAGCGTCTCCCTCGACCACTGGGACCCGAGCGTCTGCGAGAAGATCAGAAACCACAGAGACATCATGGCTAAACAGGTTGAAACACTGAAATATCTCAACGAGATCGGGTTAAAAACCTACGCCTTGTCGTTCCTAAACTCGTTCCTAGTCGAAGACGGGGTTGAGAGACTGGTGGAATACGCGAATAACGTGGTCGGCGTTCCCTTCGGCTTCTGCTATCCCACGACCAGCGACATCAACACCTATCGTCTAGGCAGTTCCCTGTCTGATAACGAGATCAACGGAAAATTGAGGAAGAGCGTTGAAACCATACTGAAGCTCAAGAAGAGCGGGTGCGAGATCGCCAACCTGGCCACATATATTGAAGACATAATAAACCTTGAGGACGACAGGACCCCCAACTTCTACTGTAAGGGCGGCGAAGACGTGGTCTACATCGACTGGCTCGGCGACGTATACCCGTGCTTCCTCAAAGCCAAACTATTCAACATACTCGAGGGTGAAAAGTCCAGCTTCCAGAGGAACGTTAGATGCAACGACTGCCTGATAAACTGCTTCCGAGAACCCTCTCTACTACCTCAGATCCTCTCCTCCCCAGGCCTCCTAGCTAAAGAGGTCTACTACTCATACTCCACGAGGAAGATATACAGGTAACCCGAGTTTAGACGGCCTAAGATGATTCGAGCATTCTCTGTGTGTCCGGTCTTAGACGCCTCGACTACTTCGCCTCCCCTCATCCCGTTACTACAAACTTTTTATACAACAACAGATGGGTATGATACTTGAGAGGCAATGCCGACAGTTAAAGACCTCATGACGAAGGATGTCATCACGATAGACCTGAACAAGACTGTTTCTGAGGCAGCGGTGATTATGAGCGATAGCGAGGTGGGTTGCTTGGTGATAATGGAGGGAGAGGTGCCTATTGGGATCGTCACTGAAAGGGATTTTGTCAGGAGAGTCGTGGCGAGAAATCTTCCCTTGGACACCAAGATCTCGGAGATAATGTCGAGCCCCCTGATAACCGTTGACCCCGACTCCCCGCTCAGAGAGGCGGCTAGGTTGATGATAAAGAACAAGATCAGGAGGCTCCCCGTGGTGAAGGAGAATGAGTTGGTCGGGATACTCGTCGCCTCCGACTTCGCTCGACACCTGAGTAGGAAGACCATCACCGAGGAGATATTGGAGGCTATGGCGCGCTATCCGCCCTACATGGGTCCCCACTAGTGTTAGTCCCCTTGTTGTCCTCGTTCAAAAAGTGTGTTGATACTCAAGTTCTCAAGGGCTCAAGCCTACTCAGCGTCTCCCTACCCTTCTCGGTGATCGCGTAGTAGCGCCTCCTACGGTTTCCAGCGGCGACGTAGGTCTCCCCCCTCCTCAAGAGGCCTAGAAGCTCCAGCTCCGAGAGGTGTTGGTAGACGCTGGGGAGACTTATCTCGAGCAATGAGCTCCTCCTCAGGCTCCGCCATATCCCATAACCGTGTAGATCCCTCCTCTCCAGCAACCCCAGTATCTGCATCTTCGTCTCCCCCAGCTTAGTGGTCAACCCCCTCCCCTCAACGCCGTGGACGAACATCCTCACGCTACGCCTATCGTCAACTATCTTCCTAGCCGTGGACAGGTCCTTGAGACCAGCACCAGTTATAACACACACGACCACCTCGTCTCTGTCGATCTCCCCCGTCTCAACCAGCTTCCTCAGTCCGGCGACCGTCGACGCTGCCGCGGGTTCGGCGAAGATCCCCTCCGTCTTGGCGAGGATGCGGGTGGCCTCCAAGATCTCGGAGTCGGAGACCGATGTGGCTGTCCCCTTCGAGTCTCTTATGGCTCTCAAGGCCATATGGCCCATCGGAGGCTCAGGCACTCTTATGTCGATCGCGATTGTCTTGGGCTCTCTGAACGGCTCCACAGTTTCTCTACCCCTCACGAAGGCCTCGACTATGGGGCAGCACCCCTCAGATTGAACCCCGGTCATCATGACCGAAAAGTCGCGCACAAAGCCCACGTAGACGGCCTCTCGGAGGCCCTTCCATATCATCGAGAAGAGCCCTCCGGTCCCCATCGGGGCGATTATCCTCGTCGGCACAGTCCAGCCTAGCTGTTCGCATACCTCGAACCCCAAGGTCTTCTCCCCCTCCAGCAGGAAGGGGTCTGTCGCTGTGACAACCTCTACCTTCTCACCCCGCCTCGTCCTGGGCTGAGCAGCCTCCAGCGAGCTCTCTAAGACTATGTCGGCGTTGTACGCTATCATCTGGTACAGCTTCCCAAGGTCGACCTCGGGCGACAGGAATATCGTGCACTTCAGCCCCGCCCTAGCGGCGTAGGCGGCGAGGGATGAGCCGAGGTTTCCAGTCGGGACGCAGCTGAGGGAATCCACACCATTCTCCTTGGCCTTTGACACGGCGACGGATATTCCTCTATCTATGAAGGAACCTGTGGGGTTCGTCGTCTCGTTCTTCAGGTAGAGCCTCCTTATTCCCAAGCTCTCCGCAAGACGGTCGCATCGCTGGAGGAATGTCCCCCCCTCTCCGAGGGAGACTATGTTGGCCGCTGACATGAGGGGGAGAAGCTCGAAGTATCTCCATACCCCGGGCCCTCGGGCTTCTATCTGGCTTCTGCTCAGCCTCTTCCCCAACTCTTCGTAGTCGTAGGTGACCGTTAAGGGGGCTCCGCACTCTGGGCAGGTGTGGAACGACTTGTGAAGAGCGTGTCCTCTGTCGCAGCCCGTGCACGTGAAGAAGGGTTCTCGCGACATACTCAGCCCTATATATAGGCTTAAACTTATATATTCTCGTCGCTGGGACTCGATTCGGGTGCGTGTACCTCTTGGCTGAAGAGACTGGGGTAGAACTTGGTTGCTTCCTTCCGACCTTGGGCGGGTTGGCCGTTGGAGCGTTGTCGATATACGATGTTTTCTATACGCTTTCCATGTTGGGCCAATCGATCTTTGGGGATGTGGTCATAAGCAGCGTCTTGAAGGAGTTCCTCAGTCTACAAATATCTGTAGGCCTTTCAAGCACGATCTTGGCCCTCCTCGGGTCGTTCCTTTTGTTGAGGGGACGCTTCAGAATGGGTGTGGTATCAAACCTTCTGAGCGCGTGCACAGCCCTGGCGACCGTCGTGAATCCTATGCGATACGGTCTTCAACTCCCGATAGCCGCGGTGATCGGGGGCGCGGCAGGCGTTGTCTTAATCTCAGCAGGGGCGGTTCTAGGCTTCACACTGCGTCATAGAGAAGTATCAGGAGGCCCGTTACTGAGGAGCATAGAGGTCGCGACGACAGCCGTCTTCTCCGCACTCTACGCGGCCATGATCCTCATGTTGGTCATCCCCTCCCCCACCGGAGGGTACACGCACATCGGCGATACGATAGTCTTCCTCTCGGCCCTCCTGTTCGGCTACAAGGTGGGTGGCCTAGTGGGCATACTCGGCTCGGTGACGGCCGACCTGTACACGGCCTATCCTAGATGGTACGTATCAATCCTCGCTCACGGGTTGGAGGGGCTGATCCCCGGACTAGTCAGGGGGAGGCCTCTGGCGATGCAGGTGTTAGCGTGTCTGGCTGGCGGTTTCCTGATGGCCTCAACCTACTTCCTCGTGAACATCTTCCTGAAGGGCTATCCTCTGGCCCTATTGTCCTATGCTCGGGACTTGTTCATCCAATCTGGGGTTTCGATAGCGATCGCGATAGTCGTCAGTAACATCGTGAAAAAGGCTCTACCCGAGCTCCGCTGAGCCTAGACTGTTTGAAGCTCACATTTTTATCCCTAATCCTGAATAGGAAGTTTATTTGAAATATGGGGAAGGAAGCCGAGTTGGCGACTGACAGAAGAGTTGGGATAATCGGCGCTGGCAAGATGGGAACCGCGCTTATCTCCGGCCTACTCAGAGCTGGAGTGGTTGGAAAGGACAGCCTATGCGCGAGCGACATCTCCCCCGAGCGCCGCTACCACATATCCGAGACCTATGGGATCAGGTGCCTCTCAGATAACAAGGAGGTTGTTACGAACAGCGACATCGTCATAATCGCCGTTGAGCCGGGACACGTGAAGACTGTCCTCGAGGACATTGGAGAAGATCTCACAAACCAGACGCTCGTCTCCATTGCGGTGGGTATATCGATAGACTTCCTCAAGAGGAACCTACTAAGGGCTGTACCCATAGTGAGGATTATGCCCAACAACCCATGCATGGTTGGCGAAGGCATGATCGTTCTGACGCCTAGCCCCGAGGTCTCCGAGGAGGAGCTTAAGGCGGTGGAGGAGATCTTCTCCTCCGTCGGTAGAGTTCTGGTCCTCGATGAGAGCCTCTTCGACGCGGTGACAGGCCTGAGTGGGAGCGGCCCAGCGTACGTTTACCTCGCTATCGAGGGTTTGATTGAGGGTGGTGTGAAGGCTGGGTTGTCCGAGGATAAGGCGCTAACCCTCGCGGCTCAGACGATTGTAGGCGCGGGGAGGATGGTCCTTGAGACGGGGACGCATCCAGCCAGGCTTAGAGAGATGGTGACTACCCCTGGAGGAACGACGATAGAGGGCCTTAAGGAGCTTGAGAGAGGAGACGTTAAAGCTTCCTTTGCTAGGGCTGTGGAGAGGGCAGCCCAAAGGTCTCGAGAACTAGCAAAAACATAAAAGGCGTTCATTACCCAAAAAGACCTTTTATTACTTCCCCGTTCGATTCGAAACCCTTAACCAGCTTTATCGTGCACTCCCCTCAAACATCTTTAACAATCGTGGGCCATTTGACAGCGACGCATGTAGAGGCTGCTCCTACAGGGGCAGCACCTACTGTTGGAGGCAGTGCCCATAATTGAGTAAATATCGAGAAATGTTAAACCTTAAGCCTTGAGCTGGGCTGCCATCTTTAATTCTGCTTTATCCTCTTGGTGCGCGCAAGCCATTGGATATAGAATACTTCTGAATCTTGACTATGAAGTGAGTTGAATGTATGTCTTAAGATCAAATATTGTTACGAACTGCAGGAAATGTAAATCATCAATACGCCCCCACTGCACGTTAAAGAGGAAGACTATGAGGGAACACCATCATGATAGTTCATGTCCCTCTCTAAAAAACTTTAAATAGTAAGAAACCCCCTTTGCATGTTCAGCATACAATAGGTATTCTTCAAGAGAATCTCCTCTTTGTATAGCTATACCAAATCGAGGTGAAAAGGTAGATGAGTTATCGAGGCTCGAGACAACCCCGTGGCTATGGCGAAAGGACGATGCACAAGGCAGTCTGCTCTGATTGCGGCCAGGAATGCGAAGTCCCCTTCAAGCCTACGGAAGGACGGCCGGTCTATTGTAGAGAATGCTATCAAAAGCATAGACGATATTGATAGGGACATCGTTAATCGTAGACTTCTGCTAGGCTAATAGTTTTTATACTCCTCTTTTCTTATTAACGTTCTTTATAAAAGAGACTTCCCCATTTATGGGGTTGAGGCTTCTGACTTTTCCAACGTACGATTGGGCACTTTTTGGGTGGAATAGTTTGAGTAAAAGGGAAGAAGACGCTAGATGATATTAAAATACTATAATCGCGACTGTCACTTTTTTGTAAAATGTTCTTAGTTCTCTGACATTCTTCAAACTTCTAGCGGTGACTACGATTATGTGAATAACTCCGCTTGAGATAGAGAAAATGGGACAGACTATATCTCTAGGCCGCTTAGGCTGAGGAGTCTTTGGTTTGATGATGCCGTCGTCAAGGATTTGGTTTTAGCGTATTAGGCCTTGAGTTGAGCTCCACACTTCGAGCATGAAGTTGCGTCTACGGGGATCTTTGCCTTGCAGTAGGGACAGATTTTGAACGCGCCCAGCAGCTCGCATATACCTGACTCAGAATCGTATGTCACAACCCTCTGGTCAACGAGACCTTTAACTGCTTCATCGATGGCCGCTGGAGAGTAGCCTAACTGCGATGTAAGGAGGGTCTTCGACGTCTTTCCGTTCGCCTTCAAAAGAGCTTGAATGATCTCGTTCTCTATCTTGGAGAGAGATGATCTGGCGGTTGGAATATCATAGAACTCTGAATCCTCCATCTCTAATTTCTCTGCCTCGCCATACTTCACAAATCTGTTTAAGATCTCCCCAGCGTCCTTCAATGAGAGGCCAGCCTCGTAGACGAGAAGAGACCTCGTAACTATTCCAGTATGCTTCTTGGCCACATCCATAACGATCTTCTCCCTCTCCCTGATCACTGGCACCCTCCCAGACCTGAAGCTATAGACACTAAAAGCGAGACCTCCGATCAATATGAGGCTCATAGTGAACGGTGCCATATAGCCGTATTCTTGGACGTGTTGAAGGCTTCCCATGAACACAACCGCTCCGATGACGGTCACGGCGAGTCCAAGAATCAACTTTTTGTTCATAGCTCTGTTTATTTCACCGATAGCCTAATAATCTTTTTCAACAATTGAGGAGCCTCCTTACCGCATTCATCGTTGTCTAAGTTTTCCTCGGAAAGAAGCTTTCAAAATGGATGTCCTGAAAGAAGGGTTGTTGTTATCGATCAGGAGGGATGTACGCTGACTCCCTACGCTGTTAACTAGATTTAAATTTACCGGACAGAATAATTTGTTTGAATGGTCGTTGGAATCATCAGAAATAGCTACATATGCCCTAGCCGCAGCCCTATTCATAACATTCTTCGTTGTCAATGAAAGACGTTGGAGAAGGATTAAACAGGCTGCCGTGGCCGAGTTGAAGGAGAAGCTCTTCCCACAGCTCGTAGATAACTTGAGGGCCTTGGATGAGAGATTGGGTGAGGAAGAGGATGGTGGTGAAGGTTACGTTGAGCTCCTTGACAGAGGACGGATGTCCACCCTGATCCTCGAGTTCCACAGACATTACAGGAGGGAAGAGGAGATGTTCACCAGCCTCAGGCAAGACCTCGAAGAATACGAGGAGGAGGTCGGAGAGTGGAAGAAGACCAGAGATGAGAGGCTGGGGGAGAGGCTGGTGAAGAGGAGGATGCGCATCAGAGGGAAGCTGGCCAAACTGATCGAAAGACTAGAGAAGCTGATGTGATCTCCCCTCTCTTTATCTTAAGCGTGGTGTCTAGGGAAGTCTGTGTCTACTCGACCATTATGCGGGAGGGTTAAGGCCAAGATGACGTTGGAGAGGTGAAAAGAACCCTATTTGAAGCCTTTTAGGTATCTCGCCTCCGCCTCGAACATTTCGTCAACCATACTGCGGGTCTCGTCGATGGTCAGCATCGCGCTGGTGAGGGGGCCGAGTAGGATCGCCTGAAAGGTCAGTGTCTTGTCCTTCTCAACAGCCGCCAAGGCTCCAAGCCTTTGTACGTTTATTTTTATCGACCAGGCACGGAACCTCGACGCAACTCAACGCGCATATAGCACGAATGATCTCCGGCTACCGACTCTTGAGGGCTAATTTATACTGTTTTATGGTCTGCCGCTATTTCATTCTTGGTCAGGCCTTGTTTAGTAAGAAATATCATTGAAAAGCCTAGTGTTTTTCGAGAATTTGTCTTTGTTCGTATGATTGCGGATGGTAGAGTGGATGTGCGGTACAAAAGGTTACGCCCTCTAAGAGTTTCTGCTGGTTCCATTTCGGTGGTTCAATCTTTTCGGTGGTTGGCATCCACATGAGACATATGCTGAAACCTTTTCCTCTATACTTCGTTTTATGTGTTACCTTAATCGAATCTATGGGCTTAAAGCCTAGTTTTTCTATCTGCCACTTCTTAAACCATGGGCCCCAATGATTCTCTAGGGCTATAGTTGCGAAGCCAACGGCACCCTTTTCACTTTTAATCATATCCTCTAAGAGCCTTTTACCAAAGTTATGTCCTTTTGCTCTCCTCAAAACCCAGACGCAATTCATCACTATTATGTTATCACCCATTATTGGATAATAGGAAAACTCTGCTGGTGAGTACTCTATCTGGCCAACAACCTCCCCGTTGAAGATTAACAGTTTTTTATGAAACCCATTTGGGATGGCTTTTTTCAGGTATTCTATTCTTTTTCTGTATCGTCTGAATGGACCCGATAGACACCTATACAGATGTTTTTCGTATTCAACATCTTTAGTGATATCAACGATTTTAACTTCAGACGGCTCAGCGTCGATCATGGTTAATTCACCCACCTCTCTGACATCGAATTATATTCTGTTCTGATACACTCTTTTTATGACTTTGAGAGCGTGCAGAGTTATCCATTTGCTGGGTTTCCCCTTTGGTTCCAAGTTTGTATACATCCTACCAGAAGGCGTGATTTCTAGAATCCACCTACCATCTTCATTTTGTTTTTGAAGAAGAAGTTCAAGGGCATCATCTATTCTCTCATCCCGGATGTATCCCAACTTCGTTACCATTGAGAGGCCTCTCAGAATGTCGTAGAAGAACCATGGGAAGCCGAACTTTAGCCACACTTCCTTGATTACCTTGAACTGGTGGTGATCAGCTTTAAACAATCTATGCGTAAGGAGAAACTCTGCTCCCCGCTCGATGGCCACCCTCATTTCTGGAGTCTTATACTCTTCTGGCAGTTCAGAGAAGGCGTCCAAAGGTGTTATTGTTCCCATAAAACAACCATGTTTATCTCTAATGTGGGCCTTCCAATAGGGGCAGAGCCAACCCCCATCCACGTTCTGTACCTCTACCAACCATTTCAAAGTCCTCCTAACCCTTTCATCATCCAAATATCCAAGTCTAATTAGAGAAGCAGCAACATTTCCTGTTAGACATGACATTTCATACTCTCGAATCTTCTCTTCAGCCCAAGCACCAAACGGTGGAGGATCCTTTCCTCGTTTCAACGCTCTTTTCTCCACCCAGATATACTCTCCTCTGGCTCCTTCTTCCTTAAAAGTAGAGAATCCGCCTTCTCCAAGTTGAAACTGGAAGATGTATTCGCTGGCTCTTCTAACACGATCATCCCTTCTGTCAAGTCCCAGCTGACTGAGAATCATTATCTGCCAGTATGTGCCCTTATACTTGGGATGATATGGGTGTTCAGCGGACTCCCAATATCCTCCAAGTTTCTGCTTACCGAATATCCTTGAAACTTTCCTATGGCTTCTGATGAGGGTTTTAGTATCCTCAACCTCTGGGTCTTTGACAGAATAGTCTAGGATATCCCTGAGCGTAAAGTAACGCACAGATGGATTTTCACGCTCGAGCAACCATTCTACTGGATCAGCTTTGAGGACAGACTTCCAGTCTCGAACCACCTCTCCATCCCCAATGAAATGCAGGATAAATAGTGATAAAAAAGTTGCTTTGTTCATCCTTGAACAAGTATAAACTCCTCCTGAGTATGGTTTATCTCTGCCTGCCTATTTCATCAAGTTCAACGACGACAACGGGTGGACCTACTGGCACTGTTACTGACAAAGCCGCGATGGCTTCGAGGATGCACGCCAAGACTTAAAATATGTATATGCTCAAACATCTGATCGTGAAAGGCAAATGTTCAGAATCGCTGAGAAACTGGCAGAGCAGTTGGCTGATCCCACCGAATTCTTCAACAATGCGCGAGCTGAGGATTGGAGGCCTGCTTTCATCTTCTTCCTGTGGGTAACTTTAATGATTTCCCTCATCACACCCGTCCTCAACTATCTTGGCATGGAAAGCACGGACCTTTCTTCCTCTTATCAGGCACAGATCTTGGCATACAACCTCGTGAAGGGTAGCTTGCTCGACCTCCACGGAGCCTACGCATATCCGATCGAAGCGATCTTGATCTTTGTCTTCGCCATCTCGATCCTCCTATTCTTGACATTGTTCCTACACCTGATCTACAGGCTTATAGGTGGACAAGGATCTGTTCTGAACGCTTGGAAAGCCGCGTGCTACGGGGTAGGACCGTGTCTACTCGGCGGGTTCCTGCCCTACATCTCCCTGTTTGCCGGTTTCTACTCCTTTACGATGCAGTTCTACCTCGGACCCATGACTCTCTACAGAGCGAGAGAAGGTAGAGCGACGGTTGTCTTCGTAGTCTTAATAGCCTCGACCTTCATCGAGATGTTCGTTTTAGGCACGACTGTAGGTATCTAAATTCTTCAGCCTTATTCTGGACGGTTTCCTCAGTATCCTACGGCGCATCCGTCCTTCCGGGGGTCTGATCCTGCGAAGAGGCATCCCTCTTCATGGTCTACAATGATTATCTGTCCTCCACCAAACTGTGGGGAGAGGTGATCAACAGCCTCTATATGGTGTCCCCTCCTCTCCAGCTCCCTTCTCACCTTAGCGGGGATGCTGTCCTCCAGCAGGACCTTGTTCCTCTCCTCGAAGCAGAAGCGAGGCGCGTCTAGGGCGTCTTGGGGGTTCATGTCGAAGTTTACGATGTTCGAGACTACCTGGAAGTGGCCCTGGGGCTGCATGTGACCTCCCATAACCCCGAAGCTCATGAAGGGTTCCCCGCCCCTATACATCATCGCCGGTATGATCGTGTGGTACGGCCTCTTCCTCGGCTCAAGGCAGTTGTGATGGTTCTCGTCAAGCTTAAAGGATGCACCCCTATTCTGAAGAACGATCCCCGTCCCCGCCACCACAACCCCCGACCCAAAGTTGTGGTAGAGGCTGTTGATGAAGGAGACCATGTTCCGATCCCCATCCACAACCGTCAAGTAGGCGGTATCAGCGTCACAAACTCCCAAAGGAGCCGTCACCATAGCCTTATCGGTTATCAGACCGCTCCTCTTCCTGCAATAGGCCTCGGAGACGAGCCTCTCGACAGGTATCTCCCAAAACCTAGGGTCGGTGATGAAGTGATGCCCGTCCGCGAAGGCGAGCTTCATAGACTCTATCATCATGTGTAGATACTCTGAAGAGTTGAACCCAGACCCTTCTAGATCGATGTGGGATGCGATCTTCAGGGCCTCCAAGGCGCAGAGGCCCTGACTGTTGGGAGGAAGCTCGTGGAGGGTGTACCCCTTGTAGTTGACGCTTAGGGGCTGAACCCACTCAGGCTCAAACTCGTTCAGATCCTCCACCTCCATGAGACCTCCATTCTCCTTCAGAAACTTGGTCATCTTCTTCGAGAGTTCACCCCTGTAGAAGACGTCGGCGCCCTCCTCGACTATCGCCTCAAAGGTTGAGGCAAGGTTCTTCTGGCCAAAACTCTCGCCAGGCTTGGGCGCTCTGCCCTGGATCAGGTACTCCTCGCCTCCAGGTTGTTGTGAGAGCTTGCCTTCCACATCTTTCCACGCGACCCTCTCGGAGACTGGAAAACCGTTCCTAGCATACCTTATGGCTGGCTCCAGAACCTCCCTGAAGGATAAGCTTCCAAACCTCTCAAGCAGGGCTTCCCACCCAGCCAAGGCTCCGGGAACCGTTACGGAGAGAACCCCATAGGTGGGCATCTCCTCAAAGCCCAGCCGCCTGTAGCGCTCAACAGTAGCGTTCACTGGAGACCATCCACTTGCGTTCAACCCCTCCAGAGAGCCTCGACTTGAATCGTAAACGATGGCGAAGACGTCCCCCCCAATCCCGGTCATCCCTGTTTCAACCACGTTGAGGACGGCGGCGGTCGCCACGGCCGCGTCCACCGCGTTACCCCCACTCTTGAGGATGGACAGGCCCGCCTGAGCAGCTAGAGGCTGGCTCGTCGCAACAGCTCCGTTTGGCGCCATAACTGTAGATCTCCGAGAAGTAAACTGTAACCGACCCTCATCAAATCTCATCCCTCATAACCCCTATCGCCTTGTTAACCCTGTCACCCTTAATATGTATTAAATAAACTAGGCCCAGACTACACATCCAGCGAGTTCCTAACACGGATTCACTCTGTCTTTCCGCTCAGAACCATGAGCTATTGAATGGATGAGGTTCTCTTAGGCTCTTTTAGAAGAGATAGGATGATGGCGATGCTCAAGGCAGGGAAGACCGCGCTGATCAAGATCAGTGTTCGGGTGCTCGTCGCGGCGATTATGCAGCCGCCTATGACCGCTCCCAGCGATCGTGAGAGAGAACCCACAGAACCAAAGAGACCCAACGCCGCGCTCTTATCTGTCTGGGGCACAACATCGGCGATATAGGCAGACCCGATGAACTGGAAGATGTTGTAGTTGCTGATCAGTATCTGTGATACGAGAACCAGAGGCAGGTCTCCGGCCGAGAAGAGGACAGCGTCTCCTAAAGCCAGGTTGAGGGCCCCTATGATGAGGAAGAGCTTCCTCCCATGCTTGTCAGAGTATGCGCCGATTATGGGTTGAACGAGCATCGCGGCACCCTCCCCGACGAGGGAGAGCATCCCAACCATAGTTCGGCTGTACCCTAGGTCGTCGAAGAGATACACCTTCAGGTTCGGCCCGAGGAGGGCGAAGCCGAGGAGGAAAACGGAGAAGGAGACGTACAAGACAGATGTCTTTGAGACCCAACCCTGCTTCCTGAAAGTTTCAAGGGGGAACTTCCCAGAGTCACGCTTTATGTTTGGCGGGTCAGATCCCCAGAGGAGGAAGACGAGAGCACCGAATAGACACTCGACAGCCACGAAGACCCATAGGGCGGGGAAGCCGAAGACGTCGGCCACGATCCCCCCTATGGCCGGGCCGAAGGCGAAGCCGGCCAGTTCGATGGAGCTGAGGACACCCATGTTACTCCCAACCTCTTCGGGAGGGGAGATGTCGGAGACCAAGGCCCAGGTGGTTGGTACGACGCCCCCCTTGAAGATGGCGGTGCTTCCCCTTGAGAGGATGAGGGGAAGAACCTCCTTCTGGAGGGACATGAGGAGGAAGATCGGGGCGAGGACGGCCATGCCGAAGGATATGAAGATCTTTCTCCTCCCGAAATAGTCGGAGACGACTCCCCAAAATAGTTCAGAGAAGACCATTATTCCAGCGAAGACGCTGAAGACGAGACCCACCTCTAGAGGGGAGCCCCCGAGCTCGTGGACGTAGATGGGGAGCATTGTTGTGCTGATGCCCCACTCCATCCGAAGGAGGAAGTCCGTCACAAGCGCGGCATGGAAGATCTTTTTGTTGCGTGTCCCGACGCGCATGCCTCTATATGATGAAACTCAGACCTTATGAACTTAACTACCAAGTGTAGTGGATTTATTCTAGTAGTTTTGAGAGCTTAGAGGAAAGAGGTTGCTACTACCCGTTAAAAATATAAGCCTTGTGATCTAACTGAATCTATATGGTGATATGGTATGGTGAAGGTTTGCATCATCACGGATGTCGTCTTACAGGACTTTGAGAGAGCCGTGGATATAGCCGGAGAATTGGGTGCGGATGGGGTTGAGATCCGATCTCTTTGGTATAAATCGGTGCAGAATTTGACGAAGAGCGAGGTTAGGAGAGTGAAACGCATACTTGACAAGGCAGGACTGGACGTTGTGTTGATATCGCCACAGTTGTTCAAGTGTGACATAGACGAGGAAAGTCACTACGAGGACCATCTGGCCATGCTAGAAAACTGCTTAGAGATCGCCAAGCGGCTCGATACGGGTCTCGTCCGTTCTTTTGGCTTCTGGAAGAAGGGGAATCAGGAGTATAAGCAGGAGAACAAAGACAGATATCACGAAAAGGTTGTGGAGAGGTTCCGAGGAGCGGCAGACATAGCCGAGTCAGAGGGGGTAACTATTGCCGTTGAGAATGAGGCTAGTACCTTCATAGGAAACGCTAAGGACACCGCGCGGCTCTTGAAAGATCTTGACTCAAAATTCGTGAGAGCTCTCTGGGATCCTGGTAACGCGTTTGACTTGGGGGAGATCCCGTATCCTGGAGGATATAGCCTAGTGAAAGACTACATGGTTCACATGCACCTAAAAGACGTCTCCCCGGAGACCACGCCAGAACTCTGGCAGCACATCGCGTGGATAGATAGTGAGAAAAAAGGCGCGCTTCGCTCCTACTACGTCGAGATCCTGAGAGCGATGAGGCGAGACCGATATAGGGGAGCAGTTTCACCCGAATCTGTGGCTTGGTCGGACCTCGTTGAACCCGCTCAACATCGCCAAACATCGTTCTCTGCGATGCCTTTCTATTGCCCCTCATTCCGCTATCACCCGCTTCCACCGATCGATCTGATATTGGAAAGGGTTAGGAAAGACTGGGGAGTGGTCAAAGAACTAGTGAAGGAGGCAGTTGGTTAAGAAAACCCTTTCTCCTATTTTGTCCTCATCTTCCACTTGACATACTAGAACTACGTGTCCCAAGGGCAGGATGCCTGATGCGTTCGGGGGCGTTTCGTTTCGCTTCACTCCCACCCCGTCTTAAGTAGCGTATCCAAGCTGCTGATGGAAACTTTGAAAGTTTCCATATCTTCAAATTGGACAACTCCTATGGGGGTAAAGCCCCTACGCTCACAACATTCCTTCACTTTTTAGGGAGTACCTCTGGACTATCTGAGTGGGGGTTAGCACAGGTACCCCTAAGTATTTGGCGAAGTCCTTTGGGTTCCACGTGGCGAAAGCCTCTCCATAGATTTCAGCATGTGACCCAACGAGGAAGTCTGGCAGGATTCTTTCGCGTGTCGCACCAGTTTCGGCGAGATAATTAGCATAGATTCGTCCCGAGCGTTTAGCCACTTCAAGGCTGCCATGTAAACGAACCTCGATGTGGTTGGCGGCTAGAAACCTTTGAACTCTCCTCTCCTCAAGCTTTGGGTCGGCACTAAGCTCAATCCCCGCATATAACTCAGCATATACAACCTCCGAGATCAACAGGCTTTGTTTCGTAGCCTTAACCCATTCAAGGAAACTTCTAGTATCTTCAGCAAATTCGTCATCCTTTAGGTGGCTCACAATTACGTTTGTGTCAAGGGCAATCCTCACTTCTTTCCCCTCAACCAATTCACGACCTCAACGGAGTTCTTCATCTTCCCGAATACTGGGTGATTACTCCAAGCTCCAGCCGTCTCCGCCATTACATCCTTCCAACTCTCAAGCACCTTTTCGATTATGATCCTACCTTCATCATAGCGGACTTCAACCACGTCTCCCACGGAAAGATCCATTTTATCACGCACCTCTTGGGGGATGGTGACCTGATACCGACGAGCGATCTTCACTTCCATAACAGCGTCAAATCCTATTAACTCAATAGGAATATTTAAGTTAACCTATAACGAACTTAAAAGACTTACGTAAAAAACCACTCAACCAAACCCTATTTCAGAAGCACGCTATTTTCCTCTTCCCTTTTGAGACCACATTTTTCTAGATTTTCCAATCTGCCAATAAACCCCGCAGCCTACCTCGCGACATGAGGGATTTCAACCACACTGGTCTAAGGAGTTTTGAGGGTATCCGCTTCCAAAAATATTGTCAGCCTCTTTTAAGCTTGTCACTGGATTCATATGATAACCCTCATACTATTATGAAACTACCATTATAAGTTCTTCGACGATAGTTGCGGGTCCTTTAGCCGGGGCTGCTGCAGGTACCGTTCTTGATGCTGCTTATGAATATGGGAAATCAAAGAGAACTATAGGCCATCCCCATTTGATTTAGTAGACAAATCATGTCTACAAAAAAGTAAACTCTTATATTACCCTAAATATATTATATTTTTGTGGTAGTTATGAGTGGACATGTAACGGTTTCTGTTAAGATTCCCGAGAAGCTAAGAGAGAGGATGG
>Ga0315314_1001933_pt1 | contig 17592 bp, 31 predicted proteins | sample TDP9_MG_FD_203631 | JGI IMG/M metagenome (GOLD analysis project Ga0315314, IMG submission 203631) | Freshwater sediment microbial communities from Lake Towuti, South Sulawesi, Indonesia - TDP9 | ecosystem: Environmental > Aquatic > Freshwater > Lake > Sediment | place: Indonesia: South Sulawesi...
TTTTGCGTTCGTTCTCCTAAACCAGGGATCGAGCTCTTAACTACGTGTCTGAGTAGAGCTTATAAACAAAAAGACACAATTAGAGACACGGGTTAGAGCCTTGCCGAGCCAGGTACAGATCCGAAACGAGAGGCTGAGGCAGCTTTGCGATTGGGGCCTGAAAGAGAACGTCCTGGGAGCGTCGGACCCTGCGGCGGCCCTGGCAGCACTCTTCGAGCGAGCCGAGGCGGTTTGGCCATTCCTCACACCCGAGACGATGAGGAGCTACGCCCAGGCCGCCCTACGGATGCTCCGATTGAGGGCTCCCAGGGAGGCGGCCAGGGTTCAGGCCTCAGGAACTCCACCAGGCTAACGACGTCAACGGGACCCCCCTTTTTCTTCGACGTCGGAGATCCCCAGGCCTCACGCCGTATCCTGGCAGCCACGACGTCGAAAAACCATCGCACCAGGGCGGCCAGGTCCCGCATGACGTCGGACCACTCCAGGGAGATCTCGCACCCTTCGAGGCAGGCCTGGGCTCTCGCCCTGGGCTTCCAGACCTTGAAGCAGCGCCAGAACGTGATCCCACGCCTGACGATGAGCTCACCCGCCGACGTCGAGGCCCTGGGCGCTATCAGCACGGGCAGCCTGGCCGCCCTGTCCCTTGCACGGTTCGAGCAACCAGGAGAGCTCTTCCTGGAGGGATCATTAACATTTTCATTACAATTTTGCGAGTGGGACGTATCATAATGTCTGGTAATAAACGGGAGGTCGCAGCGGAAGATCTCACGGCTGGGCTGCGCCCTGACGTAGATCCTTCGCAGGGTCCAGGACCCATCGGAGGCCTTGACGTCGAGATCCAGGAAGCGCCGACGCCCGATCACGACCTCTCTGGCCTCCCTCGCCAGGATCTCGGGCGGCGTGGCCATCCACTGAAAGAGGACCTGGGCCATCCTCGTCATGCCGTCGTGACTCTGTAAGTTCTCAAAATACCGTTCGTAATCAGGGGTTGCTCTCGCCTTTCGCCGAAATGCTAATCTTTGTCTCGACTGGATGCGACATTTGTTAGAAAGGTTTAAATCCTCAAGGGGACCCTTAGAACTCAGCCCTTAGACCTCCTGAACCGTGGGAGCGGGACGGGGGGAAGGGGCGGGTGGAGGGGGGCGGAAGATGGGGCCGCCCCCGACTTTTATCATCATCTCAAGCCTCGGGTTCGACGTTATCCAGAGCCTTGATCGGGCTCACTGGCGAGCCCTTCAGCTTCGCCAGCTCCTCCTCGAACACGGCGAGCTCAGCCTGGAGGTAGACGACCGCCGCCTCCACGTCCTTCACGCTGTAGCTCACCGCATCCTCAGGCATAGGAACAGGAGGCAGGCCGATCAACGTCATAATCGCGTTGTAGAGCTTGATCCGCCTCTCGACGGCCCGCCTGTAGCGAGCGAGGGGCGGGTCAAAGCTGGCGTCGCCGATGCTGTAGAACACCACGGCCACGGTCTCCCAGAACTTCTCGGTCGTCTCCTTGTTCGGCTGCTTGGAGCCCGTCACGAAGAAGGCCGATAGATCCTTCATCGCCTCAAGTTTCTTAGGGATCGGGAGCTTGACTAGGTTAGCGGCCTCCCCATTGAGCCAGTCGAAGTAACTCAGTACAAAGGCGTCCCTCTCCCTCGGGGCGAGCTTGAAGATCCTGTCCTCAAACTGCTTAAGATAGTCAGGGGTCGTCGGACTGGTCGTAGCCGACACCTAAGAGGCCTCCTTAGCTGCCTGTTCGTGACCCGCAAAGTCTTCGGGGCGAGGCGGCGGCTTTGAGAACGTGACGCCCTTCTCGCCGACGGGCTTTTCCTCTCCTCCGCCTCCGAAAAAGCCCTCTCTCAGGCCAGTCCCGATCTCCTTCGCCCCATCTCTAAAGATGGGCGTCCAGGCCTTGAAGCCCTCAGCGACGGCAGGGTGCAGCATGATCGGGACCTCTCCCTTGTACTGTACCCCCGTCGTCGTGGTGCCTCCCTGGGTAGGTGATGGCAGCGCCCATCCGAAGGCGGCCTGTATGTCCTCCTTCAGGCCCGTCATCGACTCGCCCAACTCCTTCATCGGGGCCAGGATCTCACGAATGGCGGCGATGGGGTTCACGACCTCCCTCTCCTTCGGTCCCTCGACGTACCGATACCATAGCTGGCGATACTTGCCGCTCTCATATCTCACGGACAGCCTGTAGGCGGTCCCTGGCTCAGGGTCCTCGAAGTCGTCAAAGTCAACGGGCTCTTCGAGGTCCTGGACCTTCAGCCATTTTCCCTTATAGGCCTTGGCCCAGAGCTCGTAACCCTTGACCTTCTCGACCTTCTCGGCCTTCTCCTCCTTCGGAGCCTCGGGAGAAGGACCAGGCTTGTATAACCGTTCTGAGAGCCACCTTCTAAAACCCATATTGATCTCAAGGATCACTGAACGACCTTAAAACACTTGTCAGGTGAGATTAGGCCTAGTACAGGTCCTTAGGAAACCTGGGATTCAAAGGACTCAAGAGGAATAGTCGGTTAGAGCCCTCAAGACTAGGTTTGGATTAAAAGGGGTCAGATCATGCGTCGCAGAGCTTGAAAAACCAGGATGAGGCCTCCCGAGAGGGCGGCGATCGTCCAGCAGGGGACCAGGTATCCACGATCGAGCCACAACCAGGTGTCGAGGATCACGCTGGAGAGGAGCCCCAGGCTCCCCAGGTCCAGGGCGAGCCTAAGAGCTCTGCTCATCCCTCAGCCGCTCCTCTAGGCCCTCCTGGATGCCTGAGGCGTCCGTGTACCTGGAATGGTCGAGGTACTGGCGGCCCTCCACGATCTGTTGACGGAGCCATTCGAGAGGGAAGTCGGGGCGGTCGTCGAGCTCGTCCAGGAGCTCGTCGAGGAGATCCTGAGCCCTGGGCCGCAGCTTCTCGATGAGGTCCCCCTTGAGCTCGGAGACCTGGCCTTCGAGCTCCTCGATCTTGGCCATGAGGTCCAGGACCTCCCGATCCTCACTGGCCAGGGCGTCGGCGGCCTGGCCTGCGACGTTCTCCAGGGCACGCTCTTTCAAAAACTTGTAAAGGGCCTCGGGGTCGCAGTGGTCGTACACGGCGTCGGCGATGCTGCCCCTGATCTCCTGGGGCGTCAGGGCCTCAATCTCCAGGCCGAACATTCCCTCGATGGCGTGCTCGACGGCCCAATCGACCTCCTGCTTGCTCTCCATCGGGAGGCGGAACTTAGCGACGTCTCGCCTCGCCTCGGGGACCTGGGCGATCTCCACGCCGACCCTCAGGAACTCGGCGTCGATCCCCAGGGCCTTCGCCCTCTCGTCCAGGCTGCTCATGATCAGGTGGCCGTAATAGTCAAAGTCCGTGAGGCAGAACACCAGGTAGCTTTTCCCGCTCTCCAGGTACTCTATCAGGCCCTCGATGGCGGCGGTCGCCTGCTGGCCCTTCCCGCACTCGACGGCGAACCCCAGGAGGTCGGCCAGCTTCTCGATGTACGCATAGGCGGCGTCCTTCTCGATGAAGATCACTACCTCGTCGAAGCGCCCGACCTGGAGCTTGTTCCAGGAGCTCGGGCGCTGGTGGGGCCTGCTGCGGTCCTCGATCTTGAAGTCGCCGTACCTGGTGAACCCCGCCAGGACCATATCGGACATGATGGCGCTGAGGGTCTGGGTCCTGTACCTGGACCACTTCGGCTGATTGATCGCCTCGGGCTCCTCGACCCTGCTCAAAAAGGGCTTGACGACGGCGTACCAGAGAGCTCTCAGCGATCGGGCCTCGACCTGTCGCATATAGGCGTAATCGTTCTTGCAGCGGTTGAGCTCGTAGAAGATGGCCAGCCTGATCACGGCCTGGTTACTTATGTCTCCGTTCGGGAGACGTGCGTACTCCAGGATCTCCTCCTTGGGGATGGCCTGGAGGTCTCGGCCTGCGATGAAGGCGCAGGCCTTCTCAAACTCGTTCTCGTACTCCAACGGTTCTCGCCTGAGCTACGACTGGTCGTAGCCCTATAAAAAGGGTTATGGATCACGAATCAGTAATAAAAAAAGGGGGGGGCGGGTCTCAGATCTCGGCCAGGGGCGTCGGCTTAAACCAGAAGTCCCGCTCGATCCAGAGGTACAGGCCACATGAGACGGTTCTGAGCTCGTCGAAGGACGTGTAGCCGAGTTCTTTAAAATTTTGTTCGGCCTTTCCGAAAAACTCCTGGGTCTCGGGCTCGTATTCCGAGAACCACCAGGTTTGAGCGCCGTTAGGGTTGAAGTATTTGACGACGGCGATCCCCGTCTTCTGGCCCTCAGGCCTCTTCGCCTCCTCGATGAGCAGCCTTAAGAGCTCGTCGGGAAGCCAGGCCCATAGGTGCTGTTTCCCCGTCTTCGAGTCAACGGCCCTCAGGCCTCTCTCGGCGATGCGGTAATTTATGGCCGCTACCTTCTCTCTCAGCTCTTCCAGGTTCATTGATTCTCAGCCTCCATGTCTAGCCAGACGATCAGTAGGCCCTCTTTTGCGTTAAAGTAGGTGCGTCCCGTGATTCCTCCTCCTGCGAGGCGTTTCAGGGCTTTTCCCAGGGCCTCGTGTACTGGCCTAAGTTCAAGGGCTACGACGTCGGCCTTCATTCCTAGCTTCTCATCAGGTGTCATCGGGTCAGGGCCTCCACGAGCTTGATGTGCTCCTCGCCCTTCGGCGTGGTGTGGAAGTACGGCCCCTTCTGTACCAGCTTTCCACGAGCCGTCAGGTCCGACAGGTAGGGTACGATGACCGTGAAATTGAGGTTTGCACCGTAGACGATCCTGGTCTTGCGTGCGCCCTCCCTGGCGACCCTGAGAATATCGGCGGCTACCTCTACTCTTGTTCTTCTTTCCAAGGTTCTCGCCTGGCTTCAAGGGGACCCTTATCTTTAAAAGGGTTATGGATTTCGGGTACTGGTACTTCACACCTGGGCGACTGGTCGAAGGCCCTGGAAAAGGGGCTTAAAAAAGGGGTTTTTCGGGGGTTGGAAGCTCTGGAGAGGTTCCGAGCAAGGGGACCCTTAGAACTCGGTGATGTCCTGTTCTCGGACCGTTATCTCGGTCTCGGCGTCGATCTCGATCTCGCCGACGTCTTCGCCGCAGCACTCGCTTACAAGCGTCACGTTTCCCGTGATGTGGACCTGGACGGCTGTAGAGTCTCCGCCTGACGTCTCGGCCTGGAGATCTGAGTCGCTGAGCTCGACGGAGCAGAACTTGTTACAGCTTGGGCACCTGAACCGCATTATTTCACCCGCTTTCTCTCTGAAATCCAGTCGAGGAGAATTATCACGCCAGCCGATGATAGAATCCCGAACAGGCCTCCTACGAAGAACTGCCAGGTGAATATATCTGCTACCGTCATTTTATTTAACCCACCTTGCTATCTGGACGTTGGCCTGCTGAAGGACCTCGGGCGTAGCCCTCGGCTTGAGTAGGTCGAAGAATCCGCAGAGGATGGCCACGGCGTCCTCAAATTCGAGCTCGACCTCGGGGACGCCGAGTTTCTGGGCGATCTCCTTCCGCTTGTCGTCCAGGTAAGCGTAGACTGGCCTGGAGATGGAAACGGGGACGTCGTGGCCGACGATGTAGGTTTGCTTCGTCTTCTGTATCTGTTCGTAGAGGTCCAGAGCGATGATGAGCTCTAGGGGCCTGAGATCTAGCACAGGCCTGACGTCTATAGGCTCGCTCATGCTTTGGCCTCCTCGACGAGGATTCCCAGGTTTGCGAGCTCCTGGCGGTGGCGCTTGTAGTCCTCTCTCAGGATCTCATCGACGCCGTTGGGGTTCAGGTTGAGGGCGACGGAGAGGAGGAGCTTGACGTTGATGTTGTCGGACTGGTAGGTGTCCTGGAGCCAGTGGTGTACGGTCCGCTTTGTCACCTTCATCATCCTGGCGAGCTCCAGGGCGGCCCCCGTGCGGCCTATGTCTCCCTTCTGCTTCTGGTTCTCCTTCGTCTTCTCTATGGCGTCGATGCAGAGCTCTACTAGGGCTCGTCGTGCCTGGCGTGATGCGAACTCCGAGATCCCTGCGTACCGTTCGGCCCTCACGTCGCCGCCCTCCTAAGCACGGCCTCGGCCCTAGCCTTAATGTTCTGGGCGTACTCCAAGGTCCATCGGAGATCGTCGCCGCTCATGTAGTGGAATCCCGTCAGGTGGCCCATCATCCTCACGGCGTCGGGTAGGTCCTCGAATCCCTCGTACTCCTTGCCACAACGGGGGCAGATCAGGACGTCGAGGAATCGGTCGGCGTCGCACGTCTGGGCTCTGTCGGGTCGTTCGTGCTTGCACACCTGGTCGAGGTCCTTGTCGGGGTCGATGCTGTGGAATCGGCGGTACTCCCTGTTCACGAAGGCCACGGCCTCGTCTAGGCTGGCGCTCTCGAAGGCGACGACCTCCTTGAGGCTGTCCTGGAAGGTCAGGGCAGTGAGGCCGCCCGAGCTCCTGATCCTGGCGTCGAGGTAGTGGCGGTAGACCTCATATTTCCCGCTCCTGGCGTTCTTCCTGAGTGCGAGCCTGTGGTTGGGCTCGCCGAGGCCTGGCGGGACGCCTGCGTATATGTCAACCTCGCCCAGAGCATAGTTGGGGTTCTCGACGTCCAGGAGGTAGAACTCGAACTCGCAGATGTACAGGGCTCTAGGCCTCCTCCTGGGGCGTATCGGCTGCCATCCCGTCCCCCTTGAAGTCAAGCCAAAATAGTTCGCATCTGGGGCAGTACGCCTCGACCGTATCCTCATCGCTGTACCCTGAGTAGATCCTGGGCTCTAAAACTCCTCCGCAGGTCGGGCACGAGCCCTTGTATGGTCGGCTCTCCATTTTCAGGTCTCCTTCCTGGGGTACGTGCCCGCAGAAGCCTGCGAAGTACATCAGAACGTTCTCCTCGGTGTACTGGCCCGTCCTGTAGAGGTTCAGGACCCGTTTGAGGGCCAAGAACTGCTGCCTGGATCGCTCCCTATTTTCTTCTAGGTTCTCGCCTTCCATGTTTATCCGTGTAGTATTACTTCCCATTCGATATTTAAGGGTTCCCTTACCCCTTAATCCAACAAAGGCTAAAAAGACGAGGACGCATTATTGGAGTTGGTGGAGTTATGTCCGAACCAAGGATGCACGAATACTCTGGAGAGAGGGTTCGTGCCACTCCTAAGACTGGTCAAGGGGTCGGGGCCGACTCTAAGATCATCACCCTAACCAAGGCTGCGGCTGCTGGCGTGCTGAAATGGCTCTCGGGGTCTCCATCGCCCGACAAGACGAGCTACGCTCTCGGCGATAGCGTCTACATGGACTTCGGCGTACACAACGACGGAGACGAGGCGGTTGCGCCCACCATCGTGATAACGGACGCAGACACGGGCGCAGCGGTCTACAGCTACACGTTCACGACAAAGTGCAGCGGCAAGGCGGACCTCTGGATCTACGGCGTGAAGATCGGGACGTTCCCCGATAAGGCTCAGTGGCGTCTCAGGTGTAACTTATCGCCCTAAGGGGCGAGCCCGATGTCCATAGCCGCCGACTCCAAGATCATCACGCTCATGGGGCCGAGGAAGCCCCAGCTACTCGTAAAGGTAGCGGCGACAGACGGGACCCCGATCGGCGGCGTCAAGGTGGACGTGGGAAGCGTCATCTGGGAGCTCACGCCCCTGAGGTTGGGCCTCTTCACGAAGACGACAGACGACAACGGCCTGGTCTCGATCGATGGGCTGCTCCCTGGCGGCTACCTGATCCACGCATACGACGAGTCCAGGCACGTCCAGGGCACGCCCTCCCAGACGACCGTAGACCTCCTCGGCAAGGCCTCGCCCGACACCCTGAACCTGACCCTACACGCTGCGCCCTGGTACTACACCATGAAGATCACGTACCCCGCCGTCGTGGGCGTCGCCCTCGCCCAGATCATGTCGGCGATGCTCGACGTCGAGAAGCAGTACCTCGGAGCCCACTTCGACGAGGTTAGGGTCATCGGCGAGACCGTGGAGATCGACTTCCACATCACGGAGGAGAGCCCCCTCGTCATCACGACGAGCCTCGTCGTCGGGATCTTCGTGGGCCTGGGCATCCTCATCGTCCTCGGCGTCGTCGCCTGGATTCTGATCGAGAGGTTCGTCCCGCCCGCTCAGAAGGGTCCAGGCCAGTTCATCGCCCCAGACGGAAAGACCTTCACGGACCAGGCCGCCCTCGCCCAGTACCTCATCTCGAAGGCCGACCCTAAGCCCTGGATGTGCGCCTACGTGGGCTGCAACCTCAGGTTCGCCACGGAGGGCGAGAAGATCGCCCACATGGAGCAGTTCCACAGGGTCGAGGAGATCCCGCTCATCGAGCTCGCAGGCATAGCGGCCCTGGCAGTCGTCGTCATCTTCGTCGCCTCCTCCTACATGGGCAAGCCCGTCATCCTCCCCGTTGCAGGCGCAGAGGCTATGAGGGCTCAGGAGGAGGCTAGACGGCGTGAGGAAGAGGAGCGGAGACGTCAGGAGGTGGGTCAAAGGGCTTGAGCGGCGTAAAGACCGCCCTCTCTGAGACTGAGGGAAGGCTGATCCTGGCCTTCTTCCTCCTGGTCGGCGTCCTGATCCTGCTGGGCCTGGGGAAGGTCTCGCCCGAGCAGGCTACCGCCCTCCTCACCGCTGGCGTAGCCATAATAGGCACGGTGTTCAAGAAGGAGGCGACGCCAAATGGATGAAGAGGGCCACGGAAACCCTGGGGATCGAGGCCTGGACGCCCGAGTTGGCAGGCTGGAGGTCCAGATGGCCGAGACCTGCAACGACATCAAGTGGATCAAGCTCCTGGTGGCCCCGACCTTCCTGGTGAGCGTCATATCCCTGCTAATCCTCCTCGTCCACTACGCTAAGATTTAGCCTGTTGCCTCATTTCTGACGCCTAGACGTAAGAAAACCCCTTTTTCTAAACCATCTTACGCCCAGGACATAAACATTACGTCCAAGGCATAAGAAAGTATGAAGGTTCTGAGCCTCAGTAACCCAGGGTATTCAGCATACAACACGCATAAAACGACCTCGGTTTTTAGGCCCTTTTCTTACGTCCAGGTGTTAAGATTTGGGCAAATCTTATATCCTATGCGTAAGATTCCTAAACGATGGTTTATGGTGCTGTTGTCGAACAGAGAGCGGTTGCTTCTTGACGCCCTTAAGCAGACTGGATCGGTGAAGGAGGCCGCCTATTTCCTCAGCACACACACCAATCCAGACATAAGGGACGAGAAGATGACCCCCCCGATCGCCTACCAGATGCTTCACCGCATCAGGTGGCGCTACGTGGACGCCAGGAGCTTCATCAACACGGTCCTGGCGTACAGGAAGAGCAACAACCTTCTTAGAAGGGTCCTGGCCGCCCCCTCCAAAACCGAGAGAGAGGCGAGGGAAGAGGAAGAGGTAGAGGACGAGGAGGAAGACGAATGACAGAGGTGCGTAAAAGATATTGTCCTGTATGCAAGAAAGAAACAGAACATGAAGCTGCCTTTTTCGACACGGAATATTGTGTAGAGTGTAAGGTCCTCAGAGTTCCAAGGAGAAGCCGACGATGAATGTGACGTTGAGGAGCCCCGACCTGTCTACGTTCATCGAGGTCCTGAGGACCCTGGCGGACCAGGGGGCCATCGACGTCGAGCCCACGGAGAGGGGCTACGACCTCACCAGGATCTATGACTGGCTCGTGTCAAGCGGTCTTGCGAATCTTGCCGATGAGGGTCCCTATTGGGTCTACGCCGTCGATGGTGAGGCCTGCGAGGAGTTGGCCGCCCTCCTGGAGGACCTTAAGCCCAAGACGGACGGCGAGGCCATTCGTGATAAGATTGTCGCTGAGCTCGAAAGGGAGGAGCCCTGATGTCGCAGGCGACCCTTGAGGATGACCTTACGGAGGCTCTTAAGCGGCTTCGAGACTACAGGGCGTGGGCCATCATCACGGGTAAGAACCCGTGGATGACGAGGCAGGCCCTAGTCATGTGTCTTGAGATGGACACGATAGCCCTCAGGGAGCAGGGCGTCCATGCAGAGGCCCTTGAGAAGGCGGATCGGAGCTCCAGGGCGGAGGCCCATAGGTTCGTTGCGGCGCTGAGGGTTGAGATGGTTTGACGAGGGAGCGGCCTTTCACGTTCGAGTGCTCCAGGTGCGGCGTGTGCTGCACGAACATCAGGGGCCGCAACTTCGGCAAGTGCCTGGGCCTGACCCTGCTTCCCGTGGAGATCGGCCTATTCCCCAGGGAGCTCATCAAGCCCATGTACCGCTACGCAGCCAACGATCCCATCCCCACCGATCGCCTGCGTGTCTGGATGTACCAGTTAGACGTCGATGTGTGCCCTCACTACGGCGGCGAAAGGGGCTGCATCATCTACGATAAACGTCCCTCGGCGTGTGGGGCGTACCCCTTCGAGTACACGAGGGGCGGGAAGATCGTCGTCCACAGGGGTACGTGCCCAGAGGCCAAGAAGATGACCTTCCAGGACGGGGACACGATCAGGCTGCCTGGGCTCTACGTGATTCCCGCCCTCAGGGTTCACGAGTGGTATAGGAAGCACCTTGAAAATAACCCTCATCAGCCCTTCGACGTCTACGACCTGGGGGCTCAGGCCTGGGTCGGCATCCTGGAGGGCATAACCGAGGAGGACGAGGCTTTCATAAGGCGACTGAAATGAGCGAGTTCGAGAGGCTGGAAGAGGAGATCGCAAGGCTCGAAGCCGAGATAGCGGCGAAGGTCGAGGAGCGCAGGCGCTTCATCACAGACCAGATCCAGCCCCTAGAGGCCGAGATCTCCAGGGAGGCCGCCGAGCTCAGGCAGTTCAGGGCCGAGGAGCGGGCGATCACGGCCAGGTATCCGCCCGTAGACATCACGACCCGATACTACTACATCGCCAGGGGAGCGGAGCTCGACAGGGCCATCCGCAGCAAGAGGGGTCGCCTGGGCTACCTCCGTCGGCTCCTCAGGAGGCTCAACAGGGAGATCCGCAGCCTCAGGGCTAAGCTAGGCTGGCTCAAGCGTCGCCTAGTGCCCAGGGTCGAGGCCGTTGACCTGTTCATGTACGCCACCAGGGGCGACAGCAAGAACCCGTACCCCTACGTATGGGAGATCGAGTACGTCAGGGTGAGCACAGACTACGACCGCCTGAAGGAGCTCCTCCAGGAGCACAGCTATTGGCGGCGATATTGGGAGTCCAGGGACCTCAAGATCCTCAGGGTAAGGGGCGGCTTCCTCTACTCCTTCAAGGATCGGCCTCCCGTCTACGTCATCGACGGCGACGTTTTCGTGCCCGAGGAGGAGACGAAGGGCACCAGGGACAGGCTACACATCGCCGAGCACCAGGCCGCCCTCACCGTCAGCGTCCTCAACACGCTCGGACTGGTCGAGGGATTCCACCGTGAGCGACGCAAGATGACGCCCGAGGAGATCGCAGAGATCCCCAGGAGGGAGGGACCTTAGCCGAGCACAGGTTCGAGGACAGGCTGAGGCGACGCTTCGAGTGGGCGGGCTACGTCGTGATCAAGTGTGCTGCTTCTCGGCCCTTCGACCTGATCGTGATGAAGGAGGGCTACGTGGCTGCCCTGGAGCTCAAGGCCCTGGGCGCAGACGTGGACCCCGAGCAGAGGGAGAGACAGATCCGCCTCGCCAGCGATGCTGGTATCGACTTTCTCATGCTGAGACAGGCGGAGGGTGGGAAGGTGTCAGTTTTTGCCGCTAACAACACGGATGGCTCGTATTACAAGGCTTCTAAGCTGCTGCATGAGGTATTGGGGACATATCTCGTTGAGGGGATTCAAAAAGCTCCTGAGTGACTATCTTGAAAGTTAGGCTGTTCTTCGCATGGTTCGATCTGTGGGTGGGCGCATATTGGGATCGCAAGAAGAAGATCCTCTACATCTGCCCTCTGCCCTGCATCGTCTTCAGCTTTCAAAGGGAGCCTCAATGACCGATTTTAAATGCCCCTTCTGCGGGGGAAGGCAGTTCCACGTCAACAAGAAAACAATGACGATAACGTGCGCCTACTGTAACTGGTCGGCGTCGGTGATCTTCCATGACGGGGAGCTCTTCGAGATCGTGACGCAGACTAAGCTCCAGGCGTAAACGCTTTAAGCCTGGCAAGGGACCCCTTAGCTGAGGGGCTGGGCTCGACCAAGGTTCTCGCCTGGGTGTCTCAACGGGCTCAGCTTCTCAAACGGGAGGTGGCCCTGGGGCGAAGGCTCGCAGCCGTCCGCAGGTAAGAAGGAGTCGTCGATGCGGTGGCTCGCTCCTCGCTGTCGAGCTCAGCAGGGGCCTAATCCCAACGGGGAGGCGGCCCCGGGGCGCTACCTTAGACGACCCCAATCGTCAGGGTTTTACCCCGAGGGCCTGATCCCCGCCTTTTAATCCAACAAGCCTTTTTTGAGGATAGGCCCTCTTCTCTGATCAGTGATCACGCCGATGGTTGAAGCCTCCTTCTCCATAGCGGGACCCACACTCAAGGCCCTGGTGAGCGCCTACAAGGAGTTCGCCGCCTCGTTCGTGCTGCACTTCACGCCGAGCGAGGCATCGGTCAGCCTTATTGGGATGGATAGGGCTCGCTCGATGGAGCTCCACCTGAGGCCCTACGACTACCGCTGCGACGGCGATTTCTGGGTCCGAGCCGACATGAATATGCTCTCGGGCTACGCCAGCAAGCGCAAGAAGGGCGAGACCGTCAACGTCTCCGTCAGGGATGGCAAGTTCTACGTGGGGACGATCCAGCCTGGCACCGTTATCCCCGAGACGGAGGTATTCGACGACGAGAAGTTTCCCAGCCCGAAGCTATCCGAGGACGCCAGCCTGTCCGTCGTCGTCGAGGATTTCAGGCGTGTCATCAGGAGCCCCAGCGCCTCCTTTGTGCACATAGGCTTCGACCTCGACGAGCCACGGGGACACCTGATCTTCTCGAACGAGCAGCACAGCATACTCGACCTGGGGCCTGGCGAGCTCAACCAGTGGCTCCTCAACCTGAAGGGCAGGAAGAGGGTCATCTACGACAGGGAGGCCTTTTCGACACTCTTCATCCCAGGGCTCTCGGCCAGGGCCGACATCAGCCTCACCGCTCAGGACGTGGCGATCGTCAAGTACGACGAGGACCAGTACAACATCAGGTTCTACATCGCCCCCAAGACGGACGGAGCCGCCCGCATCGCCGAGGTCCTGGCTAAGCCCCGACCAGTCAGAACCGAGATCTTCGTCATGGACGAGCCCGAGATCAAGCTGCTGCTGTCCACGGTTAAGGCGATCAGCCAGGCCAACCCTCACGGCGACGTCAGCATCACGCCCCTGGAGACCCTTAACCTCTATTGGGGGACGCAGCGTTGGCAGGGCATACTCAGGATCTCGCCCTCACACCTGGAGCGGTACGAGATACCCAACCCCGTCGCAGGCCTCTTCTACGCCAAGGACCTGATCATCCTGCTCAAGGACCTTCAGACGCTCAGGCTCTACGTCGAGTACCTTCCAGCCGAGCGGAAGATGAGCCTGGTGGGGGTGGGTCCCAGGGTAGCCCCCAAGGAGCTCGTCGCCGACCAGACGATCGACGGGCGTTTCGTGCCCGACGTCAAGGGCACGCCGATCTTCACGGGTCCCGTGGACCTGCTCAAGCGCACGGTCGAGGACGCCGAGATCGCCGAGGACGAGTTCCTGGTCTTCTACACGACGCCCTACGAGATCAACGCCTTCGGCAGGAACGCCGTCTACTACTCGGCCACGTTCGAGACGGACAGCTTCAAGGTGGTCGAGGAGAACCACGTCTCGATCATCAGGGACAGGTTCAGGACGCTCATAGGCTTCCTGGGCCAGGTCCCCGCAGCGGAGGCCTCGATCGGGAAGACCCAGGACAGGCCCAGCGACGTCTACGTGGCGTGCGAGACGAGCCTGGGGCCTCTCGCCTTCACGGTATCCCAGGAGGATTACGAGATCCAGGCCGCCGAGAGCGCCTACAAGATCGAGCGGGAGAGGGCCGCCGCTCCCAAGGTCGAGAGGCTGCCCGCTGCGCCGCCCGTCGAGGCCCCGATCGTCACGCTCCTGGACCCACTAAGAGCCGCAGCCGACGAGTATTCCAGCATTTCGAGCGGACCCTTCCGCTTCGTCCTCCTCAACGACGGCGAGATCAGGGTCTCCAGCATGGGGCAGTTCCTCACCAGGGAAGAGCTCGAAAAGCGCCCCGAGATCCTGGCCGAGGCGATAGGCCACTTCAAGGGCATCCTTCAGACCCACGGCTTCAAGGTCCCCGAGGTCCCGACCGTCCCTGTTCGTCCTCCTACCCCTCCTGCTCCCCTGGAGATTCCCGTACTCAAGAAGGACGTCGAGGACCAGGGAAGGGAGTATCAGGCCCTCACGGACCAGTTCGTGAGGCTCGAAGCAGAGTTCTTCAAGGTCGAGGCCAAGCCCGAGCTCGGGGCCGTGAACGCCCTTCAGACGAGCCTCCTGGGGCTGCCCTCCAGGGCGACGGAGCTCAGGAAGGCCTACGACAACCTGAGGAAAAGGGCGTCCAATATGTACACGAAGGCAGCCGAGATCCCCGTGGAGTCGGAGCGCCTTGAGGCGATGCGTGAGCTCGACAGGATCATGAAGGCCGAGATAGACGTCAACGTGAAGAACATCGACTTCTACGGCCAGCGGTCCGCATACTTCCTCAACCAGCTTACGGAGATGAAGAGGAAGCTGGCGGCCCCGCCGAGGCCTCCCGAGCCCACGCCACCCAGGGAGATCCCGACCAGGCCTCCGCCGACCCCGAGGCTGAGGCCCGAGGAGATCGAAGAGCTCTGGCAGGAGTTCATCGCATACGCCGCCCAGCAGGGCATACCCGAGCCCCTGGCCTACAGGGACCGCTTCATCGAGACGATATTCACGGCTGAAAGGATGGAGCAGGCCAGGGATAGGGCGAGACGCCTGGTTGCGGCGATCCAGCGTGAGCTCAGGGTCATCGTCCCAGGCCCTCCAGGAGCCCCAGGCGTCGCCCCTGGCGTGGTCCCTGGAGCCGCCGAGATGGAGGAGGTCTACAAGCGCCTTCGGCTGCCGCCTGGAACCAGGATCTCGGACATGGTGTTTCAGACCGTGTGGTATCAGATCCAGAGGGAGCGGGGGCTGCTCGCACCCGAGGTCCTGACGACCGAGGAGATGGACTACCTCTGGCGGGAGTTCAGCGGCTTCCTCAAGCGGTTCGACGTCGAGCCCGAGCGATTCAGGGACGCCTTCAAGGAGGTCGTGGTCTCCGACATGAGCCTGGCCGACAACCTGAACAAGGTGATGGCCAAGGCGAAGGAACTGACGGATAGCGGGCGCTGGGGTCCCGAGAGGTGGCGTTAGCTGAGCCTCGCCCTGGCCCTGGGCCTCCTCTCCGTGACGGGCCTGACCCTCGCAGCGGCCAGGCGGTCCTACCTAGACTCCTTCAAAATCGACGTCCTGGGGAAGGGGCGACAGGTCGAGTGGTTTGACTCCCCGCCTCACCCGCTCTTCACGAAGAGCAAGGCCTTCGACTTCGTGTGGAGGATGCCCTACCGCAGGGACGTCCAGGTGTACGGCAAGCTGGAACACTTCGCCAAGGCGAGTGAGAGCATAGAGAACGGGGCTGGCGACTGTGAGGACAAGGCGATCCTCCTGGCGGACCTCTGGCTCGGCCTCGGCCTGAAGCCCGTCGTCGTCGTCGGGGACACGTTGGCGGGAGGCCACGCCTGGGTCGAGATGGACGGCTACGTGTACGATCCCACCTGGGACCACCAGCTCCCCGCCCAGGCGTACTATGATAAGTACGGCGTCAGGCCCGAGTTCTGGTTCACCGATGACGCCTGGGGCGTCCCCTAGAGCTTGACGACCTTGTGGGCCTTGTCGAGGACGGGCTTCAGCCTGTAGAGCTCGTCGGCCATCTCTTCCCAGGTTCCGCAGCCGAGGGAGACCTTGATCTCAAGCAGTTTTCGGTACTGATCCCTGGGAAACTTGATGTTCACGATGTCGCCCCACTTCGTCCTCCAGGCTCCTATGGGCTTCTCCACTTCTTCAAGGCTCATGGGGCGCTCCTCAACAAGGCTATGGATTATTTGATGCAACACGGCTTAAATGATTTTTCGCCTCGATCGTGATCGGTGGAAAGGTTTGAAAATATATCCACCTGCAAGACCAAGCCTAAAGGAACTACACGAGGCAGCTAGGGAACGAGACATCACTGTATCCTTCACCCCTGCGGGTCCAGCCGAGGGGACGGTGTACACAAAAACCGCCGTGTCCTGGAAAGGGCTCAGGGCATCAGGCCTCTTCGGAGGCAAGACGCCGAGGCCCGCTTCTGCGGCTGAGCGGCAGACGCTCATCAGCGAGCTCCAGAGGCACGGGAACCTCCTGACGGGTCTCAAGAAGGCAGTGGCCATCAGCCGAGAGAAGGCTGGGGTCCTGGGCTTCGGGATCTGGGAGGTTGCGGGCATACTCAGGGCAGGCCCGATGAAGGCATTTGAGCAGGCCAAGGGCAGAGGGAAACCCGTCAGGCTGATAGCGTCGAGGCCGAGCATCAGCAGGCTCATGGCTCCCATTCCTGGCATGGCTTCCCCGATGGCTGAACCAGTGGGCGTAGCTGCGGCATAGGGGGTTTAATCCGTGTCGCAGCCTTCACCCTCGGTTCAGGCGTTGGGGTCGGCCCTCACACAGCTAGGGACAGCGGCAGCCGCAAACGCTGGCGTCCTCGTCCCTCCGATCGGGGCTGCGGCCCTGGGAGGCGGGGCGGGCTACCTGCTCAGCGACTTCCTCTCGGCGACGGTGAGGACCGCCGCCAACCTCACGGGGAAGGCCGCCGTAGCGGGTGGCGTCATCACGAAGGGCGTCGTCGGCACGGGGCTGCTGGGCCTCGGCTGGAAGATGACCAGGCTGGGCGCACTCGGCAGGATCGGCTTCTTCACAGCGGGCGCAGGGGCCTTCATCTCGGGAGTCATCGACGTCGTTCGGTACTTCTGGGACGTCGAGGCCTGGGGCAAGGACTTTGGCAACAAGATCCGCTCCTGGCTGAACATGGCACCCGTCGCCGTGCAGACGAGCAACCGCATGACCAGGCGTGAGTACGAGGAACAGCTCGCAGCGCAGCGGGGCAACAACAACCCTGGAAACAGGGGCGGCGTGACCATCAAGCTCTAGGGATGAGGGAAGATGGTAGACGCCGTTCACAGCTATAAGACCCTCCTCGCATGGACCCACACGGGAGCCCTCGCAGCGGACGCAACCGCCTCAAGCCAGGTCGAGCTCTTCGGAGACGACGAGGCCTACCAGATCCACAAGGCCGAGATCTTCGCCCCGTATGCGGGGCCGCTCATCGAGAACGTGCTGATCGAGATCCTGATGAACGGCGACGTCGTGGACACGATCAAGCTGGACAGCAGGATGGGGCCGCCCTTCGCCATAGGCTACCCCACGAAGATCGTCACGTTCGGCGACCGCAAGAGCGTCAACCCGCTGGAGAATACCTGTCTCAAGGGCAGGACGAAGCTCCAGGTGAGGGCGATGGGGCTGCTCGGAGGCGTGACGGGCGACTTCTCCGTGAGGCTGTCGGGAGACTACTTCAAGAAGGACGAGGCCCTGGTGGACCTCCTGGGACCCACATTCGCACCAGACCCGATAACCGTCTTTGACACGCTGAGAGGCAAGAGCGTCAGCTTCTCAAG
>Ga0315314_1001934_pt1 | contig 17591 bp, 15 predicted proteins | sample TDP9_MG_FD_203631 | JGI IMG/M metagenome (GOLD analysis project Ga0315314, IMG submission 203631) | Freshwater sediment microbial communities from Lake Towuti, South Sulawesi, Indonesia - TDP9 | ecosystem: Environmental > Aquatic > Freshwater > Lake > Sediment | place: Indonesia: South Sulawesi...
AGATAAGCAACAGGCGATCGGCCCGCACACCTCTGACAGCCAGATATGCGATGGCCGATCCAATGAGGGCAAAATCTAGATTGTTCGCGTAGAAATGGTACCGACCAATTTCGTCACGTGCCGATGCCAGCAAACCCAACAGACTCAGGGTTTTCACAGGAGGCACATGCGTACCTGAGAAACGGAAGCTGCGCAGGGCGAAGTAGGCGCTTGGGCTGGGCAAAAGATGCGCGGCCACGTAGTAGCCGATGCCCAACAGCCCACCCATTGCGCAAAGCCAGGTCCCACTCCTTCGAAGCACCTGTGACCTGTAGGTGGCTAGATATAGCGCCGCAAGTCCTGGTGCGAACAGGAGACCGTTCTCGTGAACATCTACAGATAAGCCCACTAGGAGACCAGCCACTACGTGGGCCCACCATTTGTCCTCTTCCAGAGCCATCAGGGCAACAGCATACGCTGACATCACAATGGCTGCGAGCATGATATCGGTGCGAGCGTTGTGGCTTGAGTACAGGAACGGTGGACTCAAAGACAGCAGGAGGGCAGCCACCGCACCAGTGAACGTTCCGTCTTGCTGACCATAGCTCCGACGCGCAACGATCATTATGCCCACTAGCAAGAGACCACCGAACACCCATGAACCCAGTCGTGCCTGAGACAGTCCAAGACCCAGGCAAGCGAACGAAGCCAAGAGCGGCAAATCACCCATGAAGCCCCGCTGCACCCACTCATAGCCGAACTGATCCAGCGTACCTGCATGCATCGCATCGAAATGAACACCGGTCATCAGCCAGGTCCACGCGAAATTGGCAATCCAGGGCTCATCAACTTCCACAGGCGGGTACACAGTCAGGAAGACTAGATGAGATATCATAACCAGCACCGTTGCAATACCGACGAGGACAATCAGTGTCCTTTCGGTCAGAGCCGAGGGATCATACGCTCTTGTGGCATCATTTCTGATTTGCACAAGAAAGCCCATACACCTACCTCAGTCCAATACTCCAGCGTACCCTGAGAGCCAAGTCGACACGTCCCAAACTACCATCCGTTGCTCCTGCCTGGCAGCTCCTAACAATTCTGCTGGTGTATCAAACCATCAGCCATCCCCTATCCTCCATCCATCACCTGCCTCACCCACTCCACCCGCTCCTCGTCACCGAAGTGCTCGTACCACCACCGTCGCAAGGCCAACCGCCCCTGGCTGCCATCCACCCTCCCCCACAGCGCGCGTCCTTCCTCCCAACTCTCCACTTACCATGAGCGCTTGACCCAAGAACAGGCGTGTCATAGACACCGCTACCAGGATCGCTGCCACCACCTCTCTCACCCATTTGACAATCACTCCCACACTGTTTATACTCTGAACAGTCACAGGTTTAGGATTTGCAAGGAGTATGCACAAGCCGATGGACGAAGAGCTTCAGCGGCGTATCACCATAAACCCTCGAGTCATGGTCGGTAAGCCCGTTATCCGGGGAACCCGCATCCCCGTCGAGCTCATTGTACGCATGTTGGCTCAGGGCATCCCAGAGCGCGACATCCTCGAGGAATACCCCCGCTTGCAGCCTGACGACATCCGCGCTGCCCTGGCCTACGCGGCCCAGGTGCTGGCTCATGAGGATGTTTTTCCCCTTGCCGTTCCCGCGTAGGTGGCATCTGTCATGCAGTTCATAGTAGACGAGTCTGCCGGTATGGCGGTCGTCGAATACCTGCGGAGTCTTGGCCACGACGTGCTCGCTGTCGCCGAGACGATGCCTCATGCCGACGATCGGGACATCTTGGCCCGGGCCGTGAACGAGGCACGAATCCTCGTTACCAACGACAAGGATTTCGGTGAACTCGTGTTTCGCAGCAGCGAGAGCTATCACGGAGTCCTACTGCTTCGGCTCCACGACGACAGTGCGACTAACCGCGTGCGTGTGGTAGAGGCTGTCCTGGGGCAATATGCACATAGGTTGTCTAGTGCCTTCGCTGTGGCGACGGAGGGCAGCGTACGTATTCGGTCCCGCAGGACCTAAGGGCATGTCGCTCAGTGCCTAGATGGTATTTCCCGATAAAGGTCTTAACGCTCAAGATCAAAACCTTCCACCACCTGCCTCACCCACTTCGCCCGCTCCTCGTCACCGAAGTGCTCGTACCACCACCGTCGTAAGGCCAACTGCCCCTGGCTGCCATCCACCCTCTCCCACAGCGCACGACCTTCCTCCAACTGCCCATTGACAATCAACGCCTCACCCAGCAGTTGCCGCATCGTGTTGCTGTGCGGCTCGGCTGCGTAGGCCTCCCCCAGATGGCTCAGCGCTCCCTCATACTGCGCCAGTGAGAGTTCGATCATCGCCAGCCGCCGGTTGGCCGTTGGGTTTCCCGGATCGTACGCTAACGCCTGCTGCAGCTCCCTCAAGGGCCGGCTCAGGTCCACCTCGCGCCGCACCGCATCCTGGATGGCCCACCCCGGCCACTCGTAGACGCTCAACTCGGCCTGGGTCTGGTGCACTGCCGCCAGGTTGGAGAACAGCATGCTTAGGAGCGGTGCCCGCCAGATCAGCCCCGCGATCACCAGGTCTACCGCCAACAACAAGCTCGTCGCTGCCCACCGCCAACGAATTGTGGATTTACCGGTGCGGAGTCGAGATCTGTCGGGCTGCGGATTTGCTTTCTCGCCGACTGGACTAGCCGCCACGCTCAGTCCGAAGGGCACGAAGATCAGCGGGACGAGTCGGCTTCCGTACAGGGGATCATCCGATAGGCCGTGCACCAACAGCGCCACCAAGGAGAGAGTAGCAGCCGTGCGCCAGACTGTCCCCTCCGATCTCCTCCTCCATAGGCTGACCCCCACCATAGCCGCAGCACCCAGAAACGCCGCTAGGCCGGGGAGCCCCTGTTCGACAGCTATGTCCAGGAAGAGATTGTGGGCATGCTCCACGCAGGCGACGTGCAAGAGCAATACGTAGGTGGAATGGACCATCGTGAAGCAGCCCAGCCCACTCCCAGTGAGGGGATAATCACGCACCACTGTCAGGATCTGATGGTAGAGATCCAGACGGTTCAAGGCCGTCTGGCCGACCGACACGCTCCCCGCCCAATTCCGGGCCCACTGGGAAAGATGACTCGCATCCAGCCCTGCGACTGTCCCGGACCACACCAGGAGCAGCAACGCGCCAACGATCAGGCCGCCAGCCGAGAGCAGCACAGTACGAGCCTGTGGTGAGCGTATGCCTCGGCTCCCCAGCCGGCTTAGTAACCACAGCCCGCCCACCGTACCCAACGCCAGCCAGGCCCCCCGGCTGACGGTCATGATCAACACGAAGGTGAGGAAGAGAAGAACCAACAGAGATACGATAAAGAGACCAACCGGACGACGCGGAGCGGAGGAGAGAGCATGTGATCCTTCGCTTACGCTCAGGACAGGCCCTTCGCTTACGCTCAGGACAGGCCCTTCGACTACGCTCAGGACAGGCCCTTCGACTGAGCTCAGCACAGGTCCTTCGGCTCGGCTCAGAGAGGGCCTCCAGCTTGCCATCACCAGCCCGACGTTGATGGGCCACACGACGGCCAATACGGCACCCATACTATTGCCGTGAAAGTACTCGCCCGACATACGGGGTATACGAGCGCTGATCCACATGCCCAGCCGGGTAATGGCATCGACCTTCACCGGCTCGGCAGCCCAATCGCGCTGCATCAGAAAATACATCCCCAGCACGCTCGCGAAGAGGCACAGCCCCAGACACCAATAACTGACACTCCATGACAAGCCTCTAGGCATCTTCATGAGGCTGATCTCTGACGAATGAGCCAAGTTTCTGCTGTCATGCTGAGCAAAGCCAAGCATCTCGTTTCCGGGTTGTGGAACGAGATTTCCTTCGACTGCGCTCAGGACAGGCCCTTCGACTGCGCTCAGGACAGGCCCTTCGACTGCGCTCAGGACAGGCCCTTCGACTGAGCTCAGCACAGGCCCTTCGACTGGGCTCAGGACAGGTGCTTCGACTGGGCTCAGCACACGCCCTTCGGCGAGGCCAAACGCGAGATGCCCCACATAACCGAGGCCAAAATAGTGAGCGCGCCAGTGATAACTGGCGCGCTTTACGGTCTCAATCTGCTATTGTCCGAGCGGAGTAATGGGATCTGTGGACTCCCTAGAGGGCGATCCTCAACCTACTGACCACCTCCGGAAGCAAGGCCCTTGATCCACACCGGATCCCAATCGTTGTAGGGGTTGCTGCTGATATTGCGCTTCCCGCTCCCATCACCGTTCGTGACCCATATCTGCTGGCGCCCCGTGCCCACATTGGACCAGTAGGCGATCTGCCTCCCATCGGGAGAGTAACTCGGATGCTTGTCCCACTCTCATTGATTGTGCGTCAGTTGGCGGACCGGCCCATCGCGAGTGACGACGAATATCTCATCATCCCCCTCCTGATTGGAGGCGAAGACGATGTGATAGTTGTCGGGCGACCACGCGGGGTCATAGGCAGCACCTGTCCCTACATACGTCAACTGGGTGGCGATCCCGTACCGGAGGTCGTGCAGAAAGAGGTCCAGCCCGTGCCTTCCCCGCTCCTGATAGACCAGGTAGTGCCCATCGGGGGACAGGGCTTCCCGCTCCGCCGTCGCTTCGTAGACCCACCGATTGGTCAGCAAAGCCACATTGCTCCCATCGGGGTCCATGACCAGAATGTGGTCTCCACCGAAGCGATCGGAGTGGAAGGCAATCTTGCCCACCAGGACGGCAGGCACATTCGTGGGTGAGGGAGTGGGCGTCGATGTGGCCTCGCGGGTGGGCACATAGAAGGCCAATCGCTCACTATCGCTCAGGTACACCAGAACAGGTGTGGCCGTCGGCACCGGCGTGAGCGTCGGGGTAGAGGACGGGATCGGTGTCGGGGTGTGGGTGGGCGATGGCGTCGGAGTCGGGGTATGCGTGGGGGTGGCAGTGACGGCATTAGGCGGCAGCGGTGTGGGCGTGCCTGTGGTGGCAGCCCTCGCCGTGGCCAACGCCTCCTGATAGACCGCCGTAGCCTGGTTCTCAGGTGTGGGGCTGTTGACGATGAGGAAGGGCTCAGGGACAGGCGTGGCTGTGATCAGGTTGGGCGGGGTAGCCGTGGGTGGTCCCGAACGAGCCACCTGTTCCGCGATCTCCGCGACTGTGGTGGCAGCGGCGAAGATATCGGCCGGGGTGGGCGGGGGAGTCACGACGATGGGGGTCAGCGTGGGGGTAGGGCTCGAGCCAGGAGTAGGCTCGCGCGTAGGTGTGGGAGAAGGCTCGATACAGGCCACCTCGCGCCCCAATTCCTTCGGGCGTTGGGCGAAGGCGCCTGTGTTCCAGGCCTGCAGCAGCAACTGCTTGGCCCCCAGCTCTGGACCCAGCTCGACGACGGCATGATAGAGCGACGTGTCAATGAGGCCGGAGTCATGTACCACCTCGCCGTTGGCGAGCAGGATGACGCGGGTGATAACGGCTTGCCCACTGCTGTCGCCCGCACTGACCTCAGCCCAACAGCGCATCGCATCAAAGGCCATTCCCAGGCCCAGCGCCTCGGGCGATTGGGCCGAGACAGCCATCGCGCCGCCGTCCGTTGGCGGCTTCACCCACACCGGATCCCAGGCCTTCACTCCCTCAGGTCCCACCCGGCGCTCTTCCCCACTCTCCACATCCAGTAGGTAGAGCTGCATCTCCCCGTCACGGTCGGACCAGAAGACGATGTCGCTGCCATCAGGCGACCAACTCGGGTGCTTGTCCTGGCAGCCCTGAGTATGGGTCAGCCGGCGATCACCCCCTTGGGCAAACTCATAGACCCATATCGAGGATCCCTCATCATCCTGGGAGACATGGGCCAGAAGACTCCCATCCGGCGACCAGGCGGGCTGGTGATCGGTCCCCGAGTTCACCACGCATTGGTCCACCCACCCGCCCCGCACATCGCGGATGAAGATGTCGTAACCCTCGCCGACGCGCCGCGAGAAGGCCACGCGACTCCCATCGGGCGAGAAAGGCTCCCGCGCTTTCCATGCCTCATAGAGTGAAGCATCCGCGAGGGGGGCGACGTCACCGCTCTCGGGATCCATGAGGCACAGCCCGTCGCTCCTCCTCAGATCACATTTGAAGGCGATGCGGCCGGCGTAATCCACGCGCGGCGGCGGTGCTTTGCGCTCGATCACAATCGCGGGGGGCTGGACGGGAGCAGGAGCGAAGGCGGAGACATGCAGCTCAGCGATGTACACATAGATGGCCAGTCCACCCATCGCGGCAACCATCCCCAGGAGGAGCAGGTAGATGGCTATCCTGCGCAACGTGCGGTGGGGTATCACTTTCTCCGTGGCGACATCACCGACCATGGTGTGCCCTGCCTTCCGGCTCCTGAGCCTCGTCTCTCTCACTGTACTCATAACGGACTGAGCCCAGGCCGTCGATCACGCAGTAGGTGTAGCTGTGACCATTGGGGCAGTAGATGACGGGGCGATACATCTCCTCCGCCAGGTTGAGCAGGTCGGGCAGGGAGTGGAGATAGATCACTGTCTGGTCATCGCGCACTGGGGGCAGCGATCGGGCCCGGACGAGCAGTTCCTTGTGCCGCTTCTGCGCCTGCTGTAGCTCCTGCTCGGCGACAGGAGCGGGGGTCCGGACCCGCGCATACCCCCAGGCCAGCCCAGCCAGAAGGAGAAGGGAGACCGCCGCTCCCGCGCCGGCCATGTTCCTCGTCTCTTCCAGCCCCGCCACCGGGACCGTCGTGGCTTCGGTGATCGTGCCCGGCTGTGATTTCTCCAGTTCCTCTCCCACCCGGATCGTATCGCCGTCGAAGTTGAAGAGCAACGTCTGCTCGAAGGGCTCAGCGATGGGGCCGTATGGCGTCTGCACCTGTGGCTGGACCCGCGCCTTGACCGTGAGTTGGGGCGAAGTCACGGCAGCCCCCGTCTCCTCGCGGATGGTGTCCATCAATTCCATGAACTGAGCCAGGGGAAGGGCGAAGGAGACGGTGAAGTCATCGCTTGCCACGGTGGGAGGAACGAGGGGGAAGCTCTTCTCCCAGAGTGCGGGCGACCCGAAGGTGGCGTGGACCTGATACTCGTATCGCGTCTCCCGCAGCGGCTGATCGGAAGTGAACTCATAGGAGAAAGCCATCCGCAGATCGTTGACCAGCCGGGCGAAGTAGGCCTGCCCGGGCCCCAACTCGGTCGTGTCGAAGAGCGTATTGGGCCTGAGGTGCACCGTGTAGTCGAACTTCCCCCGCTGCTGATAGCTCACCAGGGGGATGGAGATCTGCGTCTCTCTCGGCGTGGTAAAGGTGCGGTACAGCCCGAAGAGAGACACTACCAGCAATGCACCGACGAGGAGCGCGGGGACGACCTTGGCCGCGACTGAATTGATCAATGAACTCCGCATCCTACCCTCTCCATAGAGTGGAGAAACCGCAAAACCCGCCCGTCGCCCTACAATGCCATCAACTGATCGCCGGAGAGAGGCCATGCTAGACGTAGCCGAGCTTTCTCATCACTTCGGCCTTCCCCTGCAGCCTCGGTCTGGAAGAAGCGAATCCCCCCAAAAGGACAAACCCGAGCACCATGAGCGGAAAAATGGGAATGAAAGCGGCGACCAAGGGAGCAAATCGCACGTTCCAGGCGAAAAGGCGGTAAAGAAACTCCTGGGGCAGCAGGGGGAAGAAGCAGCCGGTGATGATAACCGCGTCTGGTGAATCCCCTTCTATGTCTACCGTCTTCTGCCCTCCTGGAGAAAGCCGGAAATGATCGTCGCTGAAGGTCGCTTGCGAGTCCTCGGAAAGGAGGCAGATTATCAAGGGGAAAGACATATTATTACGGATGTTTCTTTGGGAGACATAAGTGGCCTCTGGCGCCTGCTTTGCCTCTGCGGGGGAGGAACCCAGCACCTTTTCGCGCGTGTTTCCGGCCATCATCCCCCACAGACATCCCATAACTACCAGGCCCACCACGAGACAGAGATAGGCCGGAGTTCGATCCTGCTTCTTGAACCCTTCAGCCCTTCGGGCAAGCATTCGCTCGGGCTGAAAAAGGTCTCTGATCTCCAGACCCACAACCATCACCGCCGGCAAGCCCATGAGCAGACCGAAGCCATAGCGAGTCTTGATGAACTTGGCCATGTAGCCCAGCCAGGGCAGATGGAAGATGACCTTCCCCAGGAGGTTGTCGGGTTTTACGGTCCAGGAGTCAATGTCCTCGCTCGCATCGCCCTTGGTGCGAAAGCCAATCCCTTCTTCTGTCCGGACGACCTCCACCACCCGATGGCACACCGGGGTATCCATCCCCTCGACTTTGAAGCCGATGATGTCGCCAGGGCCGACCTCCTGTGCTTGCACCTGCTTGAGCCCGATGACTTCTCCCATCTTGAGCTTGGGCGTCATGCTTTCGCTCAGTATGGTGCTGAAGGTGAAGCCATAGAGGGCCGGGGCCAGAAACACCCCCAGAAGTGCAAGAAAGCAGATCCCCAGAATCAAACTAGAAAGAAGGTCCGTAAGCCTTTTCGTTTGCAATCCCCTCTCTCTTGAGCAATCCGGGACGTAGCGCCTGACGGCTACCGACACACAATCGTGAAGTGGGCCCTCCGGCCGACGTTGTGCTCGGGCCAGTTGTCCTCCCCAACCACCTCAATTCTGAGCTTGACCTCCTTCTCTCCCGCGTCATCTCCCCAATCAAGCTCAACACTCAGAGGGAACTCTCGCTCCTCCCCTGCTGGAATATCGCCCACCACTGGATCGCAAGATACGTCGTCGGTCACATACTCTTCGCCCTTGACTACGCTCACCGCCAGTTTCACATTTACTGCTATGTCTCTCGCTTGCTGAGCAGTGTTCAATACCCGGATTGAATGGCTCACCGGGCTTTCACACGTCTCGGCCTCAGCATCATCTGGCTCAAGCGATAAGCTCGGATTGCCGCGCCAGGTGCCAGCGGCAAAGGTGTTCCGTGCGGACACCTCCACATCGGAAAACCATGCGCCCAGCCCAGCCGAAAAGGTGATCGCCAACGCCGCCGTCAGTATGAGCCATCCATAGGTGAGCTTTCTCAACGGTTCGGTCCTCGCACCCAATCGAGACATCTACGCGAGCCAGACGCTGAGGTCTGCCTCGCTTTGGCGAGCAGACCTCAGCCCATTGTGTCATGCTTGCTCCCCAGCACCTGGGGAGTGCGGAAGGAGATCTGAGAGCTTCTGGAGCTTGCCCCGACAAGTGAGACTGGGGCACAGCCTGACCTTTCCTACTGGCTACTATGCTGGTTCAGGGTGAACCTGACGACGGTAGTGAGGATGTCACCCTGGATATCGTTCGTCGCTCCACTGTTGAAGGCCAGGGCCATAGTCAAGGCTCTCATGCCACCACCATTTGGTGGGGGCGGAGACAGGTTGTCGAGCGGTCCCCCCTCAGCGGCGTTAGTAGGCAGCGTCACATCCTCCAGGTCGAGAAAGCCGTTGCCATTAGCATCGCTCAGCCTGGTCAGGAAATTGACCCCGTTGTAGGTCATCAGCGTGATCTGGATCCACCTGGCCAGGTCTCCGGGCGCCGACGCCGGGTTGGTATCCGACGGGACGGGATTCGTCGCCTCGTCAATGGTGTGGCTGAAGCGTATCTCGACGTGGTGGGCGGCGGTTGACCCGCTGTTCTGAAGGTACACGGAGAAGGGGCCAACGGCGGTCACGCCTGGAGTCATGTTGGACATGGTCCAGGTCGCAGCGACCCCATCCCCAAATCCTTCATTCCAGTCGCTCAGTTTCAGATCCAAGGTTCCAGCGCTGAACGTGTTCCCAGTGCTGGTCTCGGTGTCCTGAAACCAGGCAGACGTGCCGGCGCCCGCTGCCATCCCTGTGACGAGAAAGATGGCCAGCGTTGAAAGCAGAAGCCTCTTCACGCCGAGTGCCCCCCTGATAAAGGGCAGTAGGACAGGGTAGTTCTGCTACCCTGTCCTAGCATCTCCTGAGTAGCGACGCATACCTAGTCTCGAGTCGCCTGCTCAAGGGTGAAGGTTACGTCGAAGGTCAGGCCATCGCCCTGGATAGCGTTGCCAACTGTGGTGGGAATGTTCCAGTTGAGAACGAAGTCGTCTGAGCCGGTCGTCGCTGGGATGGTCACCACCCCGGTGCCCGTACTGTAGCTCTTGCCCGACCAAGTGTTGACGGTGGCATACACTAAAGCCCCGCTGGTATAGTAGGTGTGGTTAGTAGTGGGGTCCAGCCCAACATCTCCGACATTCCAACCGCCGGACTGGTCGACGTCTACGTAGGCTGCCATCTGAGCGTAGCTGCCCAAGTCGCCACCAGAGGTGTTTAGAGGATCAGCTAGCTCCGGCTCGGTCTCAACGCCTGGGGTGTTGGCGACTGCTCCAAACACGATGTCCAGCTCGCCATTCAGGGTGCCGACGTTATAGAGTCCGATTGTACCCGTGCCGCTATCTCCAGGAGCCTCGTTGTTTATCTGAATTATCTTGGTTCCCGAAGGTGTGGCATTGCTGAATCCGCTCTGGGGACGTTGTGCCGTCGTGAGGTCCAGCGTACCGGCGCTGAAGGTGTTGCCAGTGCTGGTCTCGTCGTCGTAGAAGTAGGCTACAACGCCTGCGCCAACTAGCCCGATGAGCAGCATCACGACCATGAGACTGAAGAGAATCTTTTTCACCTTAGCCTCCTGTCTTTGGGTTACAGTATCGCTTTCGCCATACCCAAACAGATGGGTCTCAGTCTGCCTCGAATGTGTGTCCGGTTTTCCCCTAGCCGCGTTTTGGGTTATTCGCTATACCCATAGCAGCCGGGGACACCAGGACCCTTGCCTAACAGAGTAACCTGCGAATAATGTTGAACCGCGGCAACTGTGAGGTCGAAGCTCGCGGGGTCAGATTGGTAATCGTTGCCAGCATTCGGCTCGAAGGTAAAGCCCAGCTTCACCTTTTCTACTCGGGCACCACTCGGGGGTAAATAGTCCGAGGTGGGAGGCCAACCACCGATCCAGAAGACCATCCCGTAAGGAGATGTGGCAAACTCCTTAAGCGTCAATGGTGCTGCCTTGTCACCAAAAACGCCCTGGTAGTAGCCTACAATGTTCCCGTAGAGATCCACCCCATTCTCGGTGTAGTGGATAGACGTGATGTAGATGTGGTCCGCGATGTTATTTTGACTAGTCGGCCCCTCTGGCTCGTTATAACCGTTGTCGCTTTCGCTGAGGTTGCCGCCGCGCACCAACACGAGGTCTGCCCCAATTGACCCGATGTCCTTCATCTCTAACCAAGCGGCGACCTCTGGGTCACCTGGCGCCCAGTTCGGAGAAGTCCAGGTAGCGGTGACGCCGTCGCCCCAACTCTCGTTCCCGTCTTGCAGTTGCAGATCGAATGTCCCCGCGGTGAAGCTGTTCCCGGAGCTCGTCTCCGTGTCATAGAAGTAGGCCATGGCACCTGCCCCCAGTATGCCTATGGCCAGGGCAATCGCCACTACACTGACTAGAATCCTCTTCATAGTTGTTGTCCTCTCCTTACCATTACATTGACCCACGCAAGGCCCCAGTCTTTCCTGGGCGTCATTCGCTCCACTTGCCTCGGAGTCAGAACCTCTCCGCTCCATGAGGAATGGCAATCCCCAACCCCAGCCCTTGTCTCACCTCCTCTTGCGGGTTTGCCGGGGGCTTCGCGCTACATGCAGTTCACACGCTGCCCCTCGGTGCCAGGTTCCCCTTCCAGGCGGGGAACCACCCTGAATTTGGCCTTTCTCATGAGTGGACATGAGAGCTACAGAGAATGGCAGACACGTCCAAATTGACAGATAACCCCAATGATAGTATAATATGAAACGGAGGAGGGGAGAGACCGGAGGGGAAAATGCCCACCGGCCTCCCGAACCTACACACGAGCATCCATTCCAACGTTTGCAGCGGGGGTATGGAAATCGTGCGGCTCCTCCACAACGGGTCGGCGAGTGGTATCGCCGGCTCGTTGCTTTTCCGACAGCCGATCACATTTGCGTCGACAACACGACAAAGGCCAGCATCTCTACCGCCAAGTACAGAGAGAGCTGGCCCGTGCTACATGCCCTTCCTCCTGAGTTGATCCCCAACGAAGAAATGCTACTGATGTCCTCTGATTCTAAGTATACCACATCCAGCGCCCAAAAGTCAATGCCTGCCAGCGCTAGGTATGAATGTCTGTACAGATGTACCTTGATGTGGGAGCGAAGATCAGGGGCATATATACCCAAGAGCTGGGGCTCGCTTGTGGCATTATGAGCGTCGGCAGAGAACTCTCCATCGAAGCGGTACACAGCATGCCCCCGCTCATTGACTCGTTAGCTAAGGACCCCGCTTGCCGTGCCGCCATCACCAATCGACGTGTCGTACGCGCTAATGCTGTTACGGACGATCTTGTTACCCGCCGAGCGTCCTCACCGCGTCTTTTTGCCAGAACGCTTCTAAGACTCAGCTAGGATGTCGCTACCAACCGGTGACAAAAACCCAGGCTCAATCTTGGCAAGGATCCTCTTCTCAGGTTCCGCTCATCTTAGCTCCGCTCGCTCCAGCTCTCGAAGGGTGGTTAATAGGGCCCGCCATAGCCGGCCGGTGTGGCCAGCGCCTCCCAGATGTGCTGGCCTGCCGCCACGCCATGCGACATTATGACCTCAAACTGACCCCAAATGGCATAGCCGCCTTCTCTCCAGTAGGCACTGGCCTCGAGTTCTGGGCCTACCCACACAATCCTGTAGTGCCATGTTTCCCCGCTCCCGCCTGGCACCATGCCATTCCACTGGTTATCGCACCATGCCTCCGGCGTCCAGGCAGCACCATGAAATCTCGCGTCGTCCCACGCCGTAGACCACTTCATCTTGAGATGGTCGTTGGCGTAGGTGGGGTCGCCCCAGACCTTACCGTCGAGCACGCGATCCACCCCGTCAGCAGGTCCGACAAAGTTGCGCGCTTGGTAGTTGTACCCAAATTCATCGAAGCCACCGGCGGCGAACACCGCAGGGACACTGACGATCAAGAGCAAAGCCACTACTGCACCAAGGAGAATTGTGGGTCTCATGAGCTTTACCTCCTCATGATACTGGTCCGCGTTTTCGCGGAAAGCCGATGTCAAGGTGCCAAGATTGAGCCTTACGTATCCGACGAGTGATCTGCTGAACTGAGTCGTGCGCGCACTTCGTGCCCGTGCTGACTTGCTCAAGCCAGGTGCTCCTCCACCCTCTTCGCCAGCTCCCGCAGGCTGAAGGGCTTGGTCACAAAGCCCACCACCCCCAGTTCGGTGCACCTGGCCCGCATGGCCCCCTGTCCCCACGCGGTCACCACGACGACAGGGATGGAAGATAACGCAGGGTCCGACCGCAGGTAGTCCAGCACCTGAAGCCCGGACATATCGGGCATCATCAGGTCTAGCAGGATCAAGTCTGGCTTGCGGAGCTGAAGCCGCGCCAGGAACTCGCGGCCACTGCCGGCTGCGGTGACGTCATATCCTGCCCGCTCTAACTTGAACTGAAGCGCAGCACGTAATGTAGGATCGTCCTCAACAAGCGTGACCCTGGGCACAAGCCCCTCCGTCAAGGAGCTGGATAGTCAGGGGAGCAGTCCCTCCTGGACGGCGTAAAGGGCCGCTTCAGTGCGATTTCTTACCCCCAGCTTCTTGAAAATCCCTGAAAGGCGGTTCCTGACCGTCCGCTCCGAGAGGAGAAGCTCCTCACCGATCTCCCTGTTCGTCGCCCCTTTGACAACACAGGAGAGGATATCCTCCTCCCGCCTGGTGAGGCTCAGGAGATGCTCCTGGGAGGCTTCACCCTCTCGACAGAGCTTCGTTAACACTTTGCTCGCGATCGCCGGGTCGATCCTCACCTCGCCCGAATGAACAGCCCGTATGGCCTCCAGCACTTGCTCTGGGTCCGCGCGTTTGGAGATGTAGCCCTGCGCCCCAGCCTTGACGGCTGCCAGGACGTATTCATCCTCGAGGTGTATGGTGAGGACAATAATGCCCACCCCACGAGCCTGCTCCCTAATCATCTGAGCAGCGCCTATGCCATCCAGGCCGGGCATCTCGATTTCCATTAGGACGATGTCCGGTGCCAGCTCTTGGGTCTTGTGCACCGCCTCAATCCCGTCGCTGGCTTCTCCCACCACCGTCATATCGCTCTGCTCGGCGATGATCTGTCGCAGGCCCTTCCGGAATAAGGTGTAACTGTCTGCCAGAAGAACCCTTATCTTCCCCATCGTTGTCTCGCCAGCCCCTTTTTTCTGGAAAGTCCGCAGGAGGTTCCTCGACAGGCAGGCCAAATAGGCCCACCTCGGCTCTATGCTAGTAAACAATTGTACGCTATGGGAGGCGAGTATCCTAGATGAAGATGTACTCTCTGGGGCAAACAAAAGCACCCCCTTGATAGGTACACTAGTACCTATCAAGGGGGTGCCGAAGGTCGGCCTTATTTCAGCGGCTCATTCCGGCCTGAGCAATCCCTCTCGCAGAGCGCAAACCGCCGCTTCCGTCCGATTGTTCACGTGCAGCTTCTGAAAGATGATGGAAAGAGCGTTTCTGACCGTGTACTCTGACAGGAAGAGCTTGCCCGCGATCTCCCTGTTGGTTGCACCCTTAGCCACAAGCTGAAGAATCTCCTTCTCCCGCTCGCTCAGATCGAGGGAATCGGCGCCCTCTTGGCCTCTTCTGGGCCTACAGAATTCCACCAGTACTCGTCCCGCCATGGCCGGGTCGATTATGGGCTCCCCCCGATGCACACTCCGAATCGTATTGAGCAGCTCATCCAGGTCCGCGTCCTTGAGGATGTATCCCTTCGCCCCCGCTTTGACAGCCTCGAAGACGTATTCGTCATCACGGTACACGGTAAGGATCACAATGCCCACTCCCCCATCTTGGGCCGTGATTAGGCGTGTGGCCTTCACGCCATCCAGGATGGGCATCTTGATGTCCATGAGGATGATGTCGGGGGCCAGCTCTTCGGCCCTCTTCACCGCCTCCACCCCGTCTTTGGCCTCTCCCACCACAGTCATGTCATTCTGCCTGTCGATGAACTCTCGCAGGGCCTTCCTGAATATGGTGTGATCATCCGCCAAAAGAAGCCTTGTCTTCTGCATCGCCCTTTACTCTCTCCTGCGAAGAGGCAAAGTCGCCGTAATCTTTGTGCCCGAGCCCAGCTCGGCCTCTACGATCAACTCACCTCCCAACGCTTTTGTCCGTTCCCTCATGCCCGCGAGTCCGAAACCGCCGACCCAGACTGCCGTAGCCGTCCCCTCCATCTTTCTATCGAACCCCAGCCCATCATCCCTAACCGTAAGGGAGACGACATGGGGAGCAGATAGGTCAAGAATGATCCACACATTCTTTGCCTTAGCGTGCTTTATCACATTTCTCGATGCCTCTTGAATGATGCGGAAAAGCGCATACTCGTAGCTAGAAGGTAGCTGAGACTGAGCCTCCTCTCCCACAATGGATAAGTGAACCGGGAGTTCGTTCTCCTCCTGTAATCCCTCAGCATACTTGCGCAAGGCTGGCAGGAATCCCGATTCCTCCAGATCCGGGAGTTGGAGAGCAAAGATTGAGCGGCGAATCTCTTGGATGCTTTCTCTAATAGCCCTCTTCACTTCTTCTAGGAGTGCCTTGGTCTCCTGCGGATCGCTGTCGATCAAGCCGCGACAAAGATCGATCTTGATTAACAGCGAAGCCAGGTTCTGAGCCAGACCATCATGCACCTCGCGAGCAATACGATTTCGTTCCTTAGCGATGGCCAGTTCCTCCGACTGAGCAAATAGCTGGGCATTCTTGACAGCAGCGGCCGCGTGAGCGGCTAAGGTCATCGAGAGCCTCTCGTCCTCCGGGGTGAAGGCGCCAACCTGCTTGCTTTTGATGCTGATAGTGCCGATCCTCCTGCCCTCAGCAAGGAGCGGAGCCACCAAAAGCGATTTCAGTTCATGATCGCCTTCCAGCCCGATGAAGCGGGGATCACCATCTACATCAGACACGTTGATCACCTCGCCTTGCTGCAGGGCATAGCCGGCAATCCCCTTGCCTATCCGCATCCTTGCCTTCCCAGTGGCACGGGGGCGTTCACCCGCCAAAGCCTTGGGATGGAGCTCGCCGGTCGCGTCATCCAGAAGGTGGATCACCCCGCTTTCGGCAGTTTCGATCGTCTCCACCGCCGAATCTATTATCATCTGAAGCAACTCTCCCAATTCCAGAACAGCAGCAAGGGCCCGGCTAACCTCCAGAAGGATTGTACTTTCCTGCAGTCTGCGCTTCGTTGCCTCCCACAACTGCGCATTATGGATAGCCACCCCGATCTGGTTGGCGATGGCAGTGTAGAGCCGCACCTCGTCGGGCTCAAAGGGGTGATACTTACGACTGGCTATGTGCATCACCCCCTGCACCTTCTGCCTGGACTTCATCGGTATGACACTGAGAGAGCGTATCCCTGCTCCACGCACTAACGTTGTCGTGAGTCGAGGGTCTTCGGTCACATCGTCTACTACGATCGGCTCGCCGGACTGCGCCACTCGCCCAGCTAACCTCTCGCCCACTCTGAAGGTACGCACTTGATCGGCGAACTCCTGAGGCACGCCCCGATAGGTGGCTAGAACCAACTCCTCAGCGCGGTCGTCCCACAGATGAATGGAGCCAACCTCCACCCCGGCGACCTCCAATACCTTGTCCAGAGCTCGATCCAGGATCTCCTCCAGATCCAGGGAGCTGCTCACTGTGGCAGCGACGGCGTTGAGGGCTGCCAGTTCCTGGTTGCGCTGCCTGATCTCCTCCTCTGCCCGCTTACGCTCAGTGATGTCGCGGATGATCACCAGGTCGGCAGGTTCTCCCTGATAGGTGATTATCCCCGCGTTTAGCTCGGCATACACCTTGCTGCTGTCCTTGCGTCTGAGTGCTGTCTCGTATATCCGTGGGACATCCTGGCCGGCCATACGCCGCTCGTACCGATCAACCACTTTGGGGAGCTCATCGGGCCAGATATGATCGGTAAAGGGGGTGCCAATGAGCTCCTCAGCGGTGCCACCCCACATTTCTGCCAAACGGGGATTGACATATCTCACCACTCTGTCCTGAACAATGACGATACCGTCATTCGCCCGCTCAACCACATGGCGATATTTCTCCTCGCTCTCCCGCAGCGCCTCCTCCATCCGCCTGCGGTCGGTGATATCGCGACTTACGCCTACCAATCCTCTGACGTTTCCCTGGTCGTCGAGGAGGGGAGACTTGATGGTGTCGAAGAAGACTCTCTCCCCCTTGTCGTCGGTCGTGTGCTCTTCGACACGAACTACCTTGCGTCCTTCTATGGCCGCTTGATCGCTCCTCCGACACTGCTCCGCCAAATCCAGGGGTAGCAATCGGTCATCGGTTTGCCCGAGGATCTCCTCTTTCTCCAAGCCTGTCAGTTCCTCAACCGCTTTGTTCACCACAAGATGTCGGCCTTGAACATCCTTGAAGTATATGAGATCAGGAATGGCTTCGATCAACATATTGAGCCGCGCATTTGCCTCCCGCAGCGCCTCCTCCGCCTGTTTGCGCTCGGCAATTCCCCGGTTAAGTTGCTCATTGACGGCTGTCAGCCTGGCAGTGCGCTCTTCAACACGGCGTTCCAACTG
>Ga0315314_1001936_pt1 | contig 17577 bp, 14 predicted proteins | sample TDP9_MG_FD_203631 | JGI IMG/M metagenome (GOLD analysis project Ga0315314, IMG submission 203631) | Freshwater sediment microbial communities from Lake Towuti, South Sulawesi, Indonesia - TDP9 | ecosystem: Environmental > Aquatic > Freshwater > Lake > Sediment | place: Indonesia: South Sulawesi...
CGATGTTCTTCACGCCAATGTCGTCGAAAACAATGTTGAAGTAGGGGAGGCAGCCGACAAAGTACATCAAGTCGCCTGCGTGGGCAATTTCGGCGCCTTCAGGAACCCAACCCAGTCGGTTTTGTTTTATTTCTGGTTTGGCGGTCATTATTCTTGAGAGCGAGTACAGCACGCCTTCGTGGGCGCAGTTGCCAACTATTCCGTTGACGGCTGCTTTGGCTCGGCAGGTTCGAATCAGCTCATCATATTCAATGTCTAGGGGACAGCGCTGACGGCAGAGGTAACATGTCAGGCATGACCACAAGCCCTTGTCGGTTAACACTGATTCTTCGAGTCCGAGTAGGGCTTTCTCTACGGCTAATCTGGGTGAGTATTGCGGGTCCAAACGGGTTATGGGACAACTGCTCGAGCACTTGCCACACTCTTGGCAATAGAGGGCTTTGGTTCTCTTTAAGATATCATGAATGGATTCGTCTGCGTCGTTTTGAACCGTCTTGCTGCTCTCTTTTCCAAGTGGGTTGGGTCCCTTGACACGCAGCTTCTCGGTGAAGTCTTTGATGACTCGAGCAAACTTTTCGCCCTCGGCGGCTGAGACCCATTCTAGGCGCAATCGGTCCGAGCCTATCCCAAGCATGTCCAAGAGCTTCTTGGTTTTCTCGATTCTCTTTTCAGCGTGCTGATTTCCAGACCGATAGTGACAGTCGCCTGGGTGGCAGCCTGCGACTAGGACGCCGTCTGCGCCTGTTTCTAATGCGTTTAAGATGAAGGCGGGTTCCACTCTTCCGCTGCACATGACTCTTATGATTTTAATGTTAGTTGGATACGACAGTCGGCTTGTGCCAGCGAGGTCTGCGCCTGCATAGCCGCACCAGTTGCAGAGGAACCCCACGATTTTGGGCTCAAACACTGACTCTGACACAGCCAATTGTTTTCTATCCTCCTGTTAGAAGCGACTCCACCATGGCGTTCACCTGCTTTTCCGTGAAATGCCTCATCGTGATGGCTCCTGTTGGGCAGGTGACTGAGCATGTGCCACAGCCCTTGCAGGATATCTCGTTGATTTTTGCGTTCTTGACTTTGGGCGCAACCTCCACTAATTCGATGGCGTTGAACTCGCAGACTTCTTGGCATCTGCCGCATCCACGGCATAGGTCAGAGTTCACCACAGCTGTGATGGCTTCGGTTCGCATCTTTTTGTTCGCCATGAGTATAGCTGCCCTAGACGCTGCTGCTTTGGCTGAGACTATTGTTTCTGGAACGTCTTTGGGTCCCGTGGCTGCACCTGCTAGGAAGATGCCGTCCATCTGAGTGTCGACTGGTCTAAGCTTCAGATGAGCTTCCATGAGAAAACCGTCTGGACTCAGGGGTATCTTCAGCGTCCGCGCCAAAATAATCGAGTCTTTATGAGGAATGAGCGGGGTTGACAAAACAACCCAGTCGGTCGTGAGCTTAACCTCATGACCAGCGAGCATGTCATAAACGGAAACAAGCAATCTGCCATCTGCCGTCTGGGCGATTTCGGGTCCCGCTTCCTCTATGAACTTGACGAATTTGACCTCGAGGTCGCGTGCCCTGGAGTAGAAGTCTTCGTATTCCTTGTAGACTCGCAGGTCACTGTAGAGTATGATGACATCGGTTTTGGGTGACAATTCCTTGATTAGTATGGCGTTTTTGATGGCGTTCATACAGCAGATTCGTGAACAGTAAGGCCAACCTTCTTCCTTCCTCGCCTTGAGAATCTTCCTCAGTAGGCGAGAAGTGTCGGACATGGCGAAGGCTTCGAGCTCGTAGGCTCTGATTTCTCCCTTCCTGGAACCCACACACTGTATCATGACCACTCTATCGGGACTTTTAATGGCGCCTTTATTGAGCAACTGATCCATTTCCAGTTGAGTAACGATTTTGTCATAAACACCGTACTGATAGAGTCCTTCAGGTGGTCGATAGTTCATCGCGCCGCACGCAACGATTATTGTGCCGACGTCGAACCCTATTTTTTCACCGTTCTTGGCGGCTGAAACGTGAAAGTTTCCAACATAACCTTTGACATCGGTTATCGTCGTGGAGGTTAAGAGCTGAATGTTCTTGTGATTCTTAACGGCTTCCACGGTTGGGTTCAGAATCTCCGACGCTTCCTGCATTGTCGGATACAACTTATGGAGTCGTCTGAGGTTTCCGCCAAGTTCTGGTTCTTTTTCAACCAAGTAAACCTTAAAGCCCTGGTTTGCGAGGCTCAGTGCCGCTGTTGTTCCAGCTACGCCTCCGCCGATGACGAGGCTTGAGCCCATAACGTCTATTTCGGGCTCTTCTTGAGGCTGTAGCCAGGTGGCGCGTGCGACCGCCATTTTCACGATGTCCTTGGCTTTTTCCGTTGCCCCCTCAGGCTCGTGGGAGTGAACCCAACTGCACTGCTCGCGTATGTTAGCCATCTCAAAGAGGTACTTGTTTAGTCCCGCTTCTTCGCAGGCTGACCTGAAAAGTGGCTCGTGTGTTCTGGGCGTGCAGGAGGCAACTATCACGCGGTTGAGGTTGTACTTCTTTATGGCTTCGTTTATTGATGCCAGGCCAGCTTCTGAGCAGGTGTAGATGTTGTCTTCGCTGTAAGCCACATTCGGGAGTTTAGTAGCGAATTCCACGACAACTGGAACATTGACGACGCCGCCGATGTTGATGCCGCAGTGGCAGATGAAAACTCCGATTCTGGGGGCTTCTCCTTCCTTCCAGACAGGAAGCTTCAGCTTTGGCTTTGTGGGAGTTGGAGCTTGGATAGGCGGGGTTTCAGGGCGTCGTTTAGGTTTTGCGGCTCGTTTTCGCCCTTTAGTTCCGCCTTTAGACATGTTTTTCACCTTGGTTTGAAGGGATTCGGACCTATTTTCTTGATGGTCTCGGTCATTTCTCGGGCTACGCGGGCAAACTTCTCTCCTTCACCGCTGGAGACCCATTCTAAGCGTAGGCGTTCGATTTCGATGCCCAGGTCTTCCATCATGACTCGCAAGGCTTCAACTCGGCGTTCTGTTTTCAGGTTTCCATCCGTATAGTGGCAGTCACCTGGGTGACAACCAGCTATGAGCACACCGTCTATGCCTTTTGACAGTGCGTCCATGACCAAGGCTGGATGAACCATGCCAGAGCACATGACGCGGATTATTCTTATGTTGGGTGGGTAAGAGATGCGAGCCGTTCCAGCCAAGTCAGCCCCAGCGTAGCTGCACCAGTTGCAGCAGAAAGCCAGAATCACGGGCTCAAACTCCAACTGGACTTCTCCCACCGCAACCTCACCTCTCTTTGAACTATGCGGTCTTCAGTGGGTTTGGTCCCATCTGTTTGATTTTCTGCGTGGTGTCTCGAATCAGAGCAGCAAACTTTTCACCCTCGCCAGCGCTAATCCATTCCAATCTAAGTCTTTCTGGTTCGATGCCTAACTGATCAAGCGCCTCTTTCAAGAACCCGAATCGGCGTTCCATCATGTAGTTGCCTTGAACATAGTGACAATCGCCAGGGTGGCAACCAGTTATGAGGACACCATCTGCGCCCCATCTGAAGGCTGAGAGAATAAACGTTGGGTCGAGTCGTCCACTGCACATGACTCTGATGATTCTCACATTTGTGGGGTACTCAAATCTACTTGTCCCCGCTAAATCCGCGCCCGCATAGCTGCACCAGTTACAACAGAAAGCCAAAATCACTGGCTCGAATTCTTTCTCCAAGGCTTTGGCCTCTTCCATTTAAACTTCCTCCGTTAGCGCTGCTCTAACCTGCGCCAGCACCTGGTCATCCGAATAATGCTGCATGGAAATTGCCCTTCTTGGGCATTCGGCAGCGCATGCACCACAGCCTCGACAGAGGGCAGCAATGGTGTGGGACTTGCCATCTTCAAGATAGTGGGCGCCGTATGAGCAGATTTCTTCGCAGAGGCCACATCCGATGCACTCGTTCTCATCGACCACTGAGGTTAGGGCTTCGGTTCTCATTTTCTTGTTAGCCATGAGGGTGCCGGCTCGAGCAGCCGCCGCTTTGGCTGAGATAATGGACTCTGGAACGTCTTTCGGTCCCGAAGCCACGCCGGCCAAGAATATGCCGTCCATCTGGGTGTCAACGGGTCTGAGTTTGACGTGGGCTTCCATCAGGAAACCGTCTGAGCTTATGGGTATCTTGAGCATCCTTGCCAGAATTACTTCTTCTTTGTGCGGTATCATCGGCGTTGAGAGAACAACCCAGTCGCATGGAAGCTTAATTTCTTGACCAGACAAAGCGTCATAAGCCATCACCGTCAATTTGCCGTCTGGCGCCTGCGATATTTCTGGCGGAACTTCCTCAATGTGCTTCACGAACTTGACCTGGCTCTCCCGCGCCTGAGAGTAGAAGTCTTCGTATTCCTTGTAGACTCTGACATCTCCGTAGAGAATTATGAGGTCGGTTTGTGGGAATCTCTCCTTCAAAAGTATGGCGTTTTTGATGGCGTTCATGCAGCAGATTTTGGAGCAGTAGGGCCAGCCTTCCTCCTTTTTGGCTTTGAGAATCTTGGCCAACAACCGTGCAGTGTCAGATTTTGGAAAACCTGCTAGTTCTACGGCGCGTATTTCACCTTTTCTGGCTCCGACGCACTGTATCATGACTACTCGTTCGGGTGGTTTTTGGATTTTGCCGTTCCTTAGGAGTTCATCCATTTCTAATTGTGTCAGAATGTTCGGATAGACTCCGTATTGGTAGAGTCCCTTGGGCGGTGTGTAATTCATGGCACCGCAGGCAACGATTATGGTTCCAACTTCGACCTCTCTCTTTTCATCGCCCTTAGAGATTGTAACCTTGAAGTTTCCAACGTAACCCTTAACATCAGACACCAAAGCAGAAGTTAACGTTTCAATACGTTCGTTTGCGGTGACAGCCTTCACCGTGGGCTCCAAAATTTCATTAGTATCCTGCATGGTCGGATACAACTTGTGTAATCTGCGAAGGTTGCCGCCCAGTTGGGGGTCTTTCTCAACCAAATACACCTTGAAGCCTTGGTCAGCCAAACTAAGCGCTGCTGTCATGCCTGCGATGCCGCCGCCGATGACCAGCGCTGTGTCTTTAATTTCCAGCTCTGGCTCTTCTTGTGGCTGCAGCCATTTAGCCCGTGCTACAGCCATTCTGACTATGTCTTTTGCCTTTTCCGTTGCCTTCATTTGCTGATGTGCGTGAACCCAGCTGCACTGCTCGCGTATGTTAGCCATCTCAAACAGGTAGTGGTTTAATCCAGCCTCTCGGCAGGCAGACCTAAAGAGTGGTTCATGCGTCCTGGGCGTGCATGACGCCACGATTACTCGGTTGAGACCGTGCTTTTTTATGGCGTCTTTTATTGAGGCTAAGCCAGCCTCTGAGCAGGTGTAGATGTTACCTTCGCTGTGCGCTACGTTTGGGAGAGCCTTGGCGTACTTGACAACTTCGGGAACGTTCACTACTCCGCCTATGTTGATGCCGCAGTGGCAGACGAACACTCCGATGCGGGGTTCTTCTTCTCCCATGCGATTACACTCTCTCCAAAACCTCAGCCACTCTTGCCGCTGTAGCGCTTCCTTGCATTATAGAGTCTGGGATGTCACCTGTTTTGGGTCCCAAGCAGTAACCACAGGCGAAGATTCCAGGCACCGTTGTGTCCACTGGGTTAGTGAGGATGTTGGCAGCCTTGAAAAATCCGTATTCATCAACGCCTGCGCCCAAGACTTTTGCCAGTTCTCTGGCATCGGTTCGGGGCACGAGGGCTGGGCAGAGCACAACAAGGTCGAATTCGAGGTTTTCTATTCGTCCAGCCACTGTGTCTTCATACCATATCGTCAAGTTCTTTGTGGCTGGGTCCTCCATGATTTCGCCTGGGCTGCTGCGTATGAACCTGACACCGTATTCGCTCTTGGCTCGGTTGGTGAATTCTTGGAAGCCTCTTCCAAACGCTCGAAGGTCAATGTAAAATATGCTAACAGTAGTGTTGGGTTCATGTTCCTTGATGAGGACAGCGTCTTTAACCGAGTACTTGCAACAGATACTGGAGCAGTAAGTGGTTCCAAATCGTCGGTCTCTTGAACCCACACACTGAATGAAAGCAATCTTCCGAGGTATTTTTCCATCAGACGGCCTTATCAAGTGTCCACCTGTTGGACCAGAAGCGCAGAGCAACCGCTCCAACTCCAGTGCTGTGACCACGTTTCTGTAGCGTCCATAACCGTACGTTGGAATTTGAGAAGGGTCAAAGAGGTCGAAGCCGACGGATACGACGATTGCGCCAACGTTCAACTCCTCTTCCCGAGGCTGCTGTTTGAGGTCAACGGCGCCTGCTTGGCACATTTTTTGGCAGAGTCCACAGTCGATGCAGTTGTTCTTGTCGACGGTCATGGCTCTGGGAACTGCCTGCGGAAACGGCATGTAGATGGCTTTGCGCATTCCGAGCTGCTCGTCAAATTCGTTTGGCACCTCGACGGGGCAGTGGTCGGCGCATATGCCGCAGCCAGTGCATTTGGTTTCGTCTACGAATTTGGGCTTTTTGAGAACAGTGACCACGAAGTTTCCAGTCGAGCCCTTCACCGCTTTGACTTCTGAGTATGTGAGCAATTTTACGTTGTGATGGTGGGAGCAGTCTATCATTTTTGGTGCAAGAATGCACATGGAACAGTCCATGGTTGGAAACGTTTTATCCAGCTGAGCCATTCTTCCGCCTATGCTGGGTGATTTTTCCACTAGGTAGACTTGGAATCCTCTGCTCGCCAAGTCAAGCGAAGCCTGTATGCCTGAAACTCCGCCGCCTATGACCAAAACTGCCTTTTCTGCCATTTTTTGTTCTCTCCTGTCTATAACCTCCCTTTGAACAGTTCAGTTATCGGGATTCGATGTGCCTTGATTTCCCAATCTTCGAGCTTCATGCCCATCCCCATCCTCAAGAGCTCAATGAAATGTATCACAGGCAGGTTGTATTCCTCGTCAAAATGCCGCTTAATCTCCAACTGCCCCAAGTCAAGCTGCAAAAAGCAGAACGGACAAACCGTAACAACAGCTTGCACCTCAGCGTCTTTTAGAGCCTTGAGCTTCTGTCGAGAAATGTGCCTTGCCATGTCGTCGTTTATGTCTCGAAGGGGTCCTCCACAGCACATCTCTTTGCGTTCGTAAGGAACAGATTCCACACCGGTGGCTTGGGCGAGGGCGTCTAAATCGTTAAAACCTCTCAGGAGCTCGTAGTGTATGCGTTTGGGCTTGGTCAAGTGGCATCCAGGCTGTGTTCCAACCCTTAGTCCAGTGATGGGTTCCTTTATTGCGCCTTTGACCTTGCTGATTCCAACGTCTCCGTAGAGTACGTCAACGAGGTTTTTGACGCCGATTTTTCCCTTGAATTCTTTGCCTACCTCAGAGAGTACCTGGTTTACCTTGTCTCTGAGTTCTGGGTTTTTCTTCAAAATCGTGTTGACCATTAACAATGATTCGTAGCAGTCGTTGCAGAGTGTCATGATGTCCAATCCCATTTCTTCGGCGAGACATAGGTCGCGGGCTGCAAGCGCCATCCAACTTGCGTAGTCAACCGATTGGATGCTGAAGGGTGCACAGCAGTTGGCGTCTTTCATGTCGACCAATTCTACTCCTAACTCGGGCATGACCTTTCTCACCGAAACTTCGTAGCTGAGTTCTCTGGCGGGTATGAGACAGCCCAAAAAAAATGCATATTTCATATTCTTTTCACCATCCGTTACTTAGGCTGGATTATTTTCTCCATCCCAGTTTTCTTCAGAATCCTCTGCACTTCTTCCAGTCCGTCGGTGGTGATTTTGCCTAAGCCGAGGCTCTCCCTCTTGTCCAAGGCTGAGCGCACGGGATTGATAACACGGGTAGTTTCATACAGGCTCTTGGCTTGGGCAGCCACACCAGCTGGCATGTTGCCCTGTCGCACTGCGAGGTTTCTTAGGGCAAACATTACCTCGCCAACGTCGCCGCCTTGGGGACATCGGTCTAGGCATGTGAAACATGACAGGCAGTACCAGGGTAATTGAGTTGGCAGAACCTCCTTTTTGAAGCCTAATATGACCATTTCCATCAAGCGTCTGGGATTGTGTTCGCTGGTTAGCCTTGCCACGGGACAACCGCTGGAACATCTGCCGCATTGGATGCAGAGAAGTATGCCTTTTCCTCTAGGAGTGTTCGCTACCTCTCCCATGAAACTCAGGTCGAGTTCACTCACTGCACTCTCTCCTTTAGTATATCCACGGGCGTAGAAAAGAACGAAATGGGAAAGGAGCCTAATATATTTTTAGATTTCATGCTTCACGTTTAGCATAAAAGGAAAAAATTTAAGAAAATTAATTGTAAATATGGAATAGAAATTCTTATTTTTATTAAATATTTCAAATAAATATCCTAAAATCAGAAATCAGTAGCTTTTAGGCTTCTGAGCATGTTTCGCTGGATTTTTCAAGCGCCTTATTTATGGCTATGACAGCTATGCCTGCGCCAGTATCTGCTATTCTGGCCAACTCCAGTATGACCGTCCTCAGAATAGGAAGTTCTGGAAGTTCCTTCATGAGTCTTTCATGTTCGTTTCCTATGACTTTCGTTATTTCTAAAACATTGTTGGCCAACTCGATGTCTCCACTGAAGATGCAGTCCATTGCCTTCAGAAACACATTGTGAGCCAACTCGCTGAGATTAACGATTTCTCTCATGGCAGTCTTGCTCGTCTTGCGTTCTTGATCCTTGAATTCTATGGCTCTTCTAGCGATGTTCTCGGCGTGATCCGCAATGACTTCAAGATATCTGGATATAAGAGCGTAGTATAGAATTTGCGAGGGCTCTTCCAAACCTATCTTGTCGGCCATTACGCGATCTCGCTGAGCGGAGAGCAGTAGTCGGATGGCAAGCCAATACATCATGTCGGCTTCATCTTCTCGCCTAATGGCGTCCTCGGCGAGTTCTTGATTGAATTGGCTTAGAGCCTGCAAAGCCTCGGTGTATATGGTCGAGGCGATTACCAGGAGCCGGCGCATGAGCATGTCAACCTTGAACTTTGTTGGATCAACTGAGCATTGTAGGTCGATTCGTTCGGGGGTTTCTTGAACTATTCCTAATCCCATGAGTCTGTGTGTGATTCTGCGCACCTCATCGATATGCGCTCTGCTTATTCGTGTCGAAGAAACCACACTGAATGAGTCTCGTCCGAGAGTGTAGTTGCCGACGATGATTCTTTCCAGCATTCCGGGCTCACCGCATAGGTCGGAGTTGATAACGTACTCTTCTGTATGTTTACGACGTTCAACCATGCTGCTGGGAACCATCTTTAAGGAGCCATCCTTTTCTGGAAGCAGCATGAGGAGGTCGCCCTGTTTTAGACCTGAGGCTTTTACCCATTCTTTGGGCAGGGATACGCTAAACGTAGAGTAACCGACGCGTTGGACTTTTCGGCTTTCCAATTAGAACCCCCTTCTATTTACTTGTAAGTAGAAATAAGCTATCTATTTGCGAAGTATATATATGTTATGTTTGAGTTAAACTTAACATAGGAAAAATCCCAAAAAGGGAACTCACATGCCAGAATGGGCAACTATAAGCATAAGAGAAGAACTGATTGAGGAAATACGAAGGATACTGAAAAGAACAGGACGATATAGAAGCATATCCGAGTTCGTAGCAGAAGCAATCAGACTGCGACTAGAAGAGATGGTCCGCAGAGGCGAAGCCCTTCCCGAGATGCCTGCCGAGGCGCTTCCAACACCAAGTGTGTCCGTAACTCCAGTTACGATGGTGACTCCAGAGGTAACAGAGGGCACCAGAGGATACATAAACGTCCAACTTCAACGGTCAGAACAAATCTGGTGGGTCTTAGTCAGACTGTTTGGAGACCTTGTTCGAAAAAACATCAAAGTAGACGCTGAATACGCACGCCAACTACGCACGTGTAGGACACTGATTAATTTTGTTCGTTCCCATATATGTCCAGAATGCGACATAGAACTCGCAAATGAGAAGCTGCCCGACCTACAGGCACTCTTGGAAAACGTGAAGCGCGATCTAATCGCAACCACCATCTGCGTTTCCGGCGACTATGCGCAGGGATGGATAAACGAAATAGACAAAGCTGAAAGAGGCGAGCTTCGAGAAATTCCCGCGGTAGGACCTAGATTCGTGCCAGGCTTGCCCAAAAACAACGCAGTTGGTTGGACAAGGGTAACTCTTTCAAAGCCCATAGCTAAGGAGAGAACTGAACAAATCTCGAGACTGTTCGGCGTCTCCGTCAAACAAGAAAACAGTGTACACCTAGTTGTAAGCGGTGACAAAAAGGCTGTCAAAAAAGCCGTTGAAACGCTGTATCAATCGCAGTGAAGCTAACAAGCGTCAGAGGAGAGAGCTCAAAATGGGCAACACGGTGGGAGCAACACTTGTCGTGGGCGGCGGAATAGCTGGCATACAAGCCTCACTTGACCTCGCCGATGCTGGGTTCAAAGTATACTTGCTAGACGAGTCGCCCAGCATCGGAGGAACCATGGCTCAGCTCGACAAGACGTTTCCAACAAACGACTGCTCCATGTGCATCCTAGCACCAAAACTCGTAGGCGCGGGTAGACACCCCAACATCCAACTGATAACCTATGCGAGATTAGAGAATGTTGAGGGCGAGGCGGGCAATTTTAAGGTCAGGATAACTAAGAGACCAAGATACGTAAACGAGGAAAAATGCACAGGCTGCGGCGTCTGCGCCCAGCACTGCCCGGTTGAAGTGCCCAATGAATTTGACGAGAGATTGGGCGTTAGAAAGGTGATTTATGTTCCATTTCCGCAGGCCGTTCCCCTAAAGTATGCAATTGACGAAGAAAACTGCCTAAAGTGCGAGTTATGCAAGAATGTGTGCAAGGCTGGAGCGGTTGACTTCAACCAAAAACCCGAAGAGTTCATTCTTGAAGTTGGAGCCATCATTCTCTCGCCTGGGTTTGAGGAGTTTGACCCTCGGCTAAAGAGCATGTACGGTTATGGTCGATACCCCAACGTAGTCTCCAGCATTGAGTTTGAACGAATACTCAGCGCGTCGGGACCCAACGGCGGAAGAATACTTCGCCCCTCAGATGGGACCGTTCCCAACAAGATAGCGTTTGTTCAATGTGTGGGCTCCCGCGACGCCTTGGTTGGAAACAACTACTGCTCATCCGCCTGCTGCATGTACGCCATAAAAGAATCAGTCATAGCCATGGAACACACCAAAGGCGTGCAGTGCACGATCTTCTTCATGGACATGCGTGCCTTCGGAAAAGAGTTTGACGCCTACTACAACCGAGCGGAGGAAGAATACGGCGTCAAATTCGTTAGATCAAGGGTCTCAAGCGTACACGAGATACCAGAATCTCAGAATCTTGTGGTTCGCCACGTAGAAAATGAAACGCCCAAGGACGAAGAATTCGGCTTAGTCGTTCTGTCGGTTGGTATGAAGCCGCCTAAACGCGCCGAAGAACTAGCCAATATTCTGGGCATCAAGCTTAACAAATACAAATTCTGCTCTACAGACACATTTTCGCCTGTTGAGACATCCCGCCCGGGAATGTACGTCTGCGGCGCGTTTGCATCTCCGAAAGATATTCCCGAAAGTGTGGCTCAGGCGAGTGGAGCCGCTGCCAAGGCTGCAAGCGTGATCTCGTCTGGGAGGGGCAAACTCACCGTTGTGAAGGAGTACCCGCCTGAGAAAGACGTGTCCAACGAAGAACCTCGCATTGGCGTTTTCGTATGTCACTGCGGCATCAACATAGGCGGAGTAGTGAACGTACCAGAGGTAGTGGAGTACGCAAAGAAGTTGCCCAACGTTACTTATGCGGAACACAACCTGTACACTTGTTCTCAAGACACGCAGAAGGGCATTCGTGAGAGAATAAAGGAACACGGCCTCAACCGTGTTGTCGTAGCCTCATGCACTCCTAGAACACACGAGCCATTATTCAGAGAAACCGTCAGAGAAGCTGGATTAAACATCTACCTCTTCGAAATGGCAAACATCCGAGACCAGTGCTCTTGGGTTCACATGCATCAACCCAAAGAGGCTACGGACAAATCAAAAGACCTTGTTAGAGCTGCTGTTGCCAAAGCTCGTTTGTTGAAGCCGCTTCCGAAGCCCATGATTAGCGTAAATCAAGCAGGCTTGGTCATAGGAGGCGGTTTATCAGGAATGATTGCCTCGTTGGAGTTAGCCAAACAAGGCTTTGAAGTTCATCTTGTCGAGCGAGAAAAAGAACTCGGCGGTTACGCAAGGAAGATTCACTATCTGCTCGGGTCTCAAGACCCGCAGGAGCAACTGCAATCTATTGTGAAGCAGGTGAGTGAAAACCCGAAGATACACGTCTACCTGAACTCCGACGTCAGCCACATCAAAGGCTACATTGGAAACTTCAAGACAACCATCACCAGCAATGGCAGCGAGAAAGAAGTTGAGCACGGCGTTGTCATAGTTGCAACGGGTGCAGTTGAGTATAGGCCAAGCGAGTACCTTTACGGAAGCGACAATAGAGTTCTGACACAGCACGAGTTAGAAGAAAAACTCGCCAAGGGCGATTTTAACGCCAAAATGGTTGTTATTGTACAGTGTGTGGGTTCGAGAAACGATGAACGCCCCAACTGTTCACGAATATGCTGTGGTCAAGCGGTTAAGAACGCTCTCAAGATAAAGGAGTTGAGTCCCGAAACCGATGTTTACGTTTTGTACAAGGACATGCGAACCTTCGGATTCATGGAGGACTACTACCGAGAAGCGGCGGACAAGGGAGTCATATTCATCCGATATGATGATGAACGAAAGCCCGAAGTCGCCAAGGAAGATGGTAGACTCAGAGTCATAGCCTGGGAACCCGTTCTCGAGACCCGGGTTCCAATAGAACCCGACCTATTAGTCTTGAGTGTGGCTACGGTTCCAAACCCCGACAACGAACGATTAGCAGGCATGTTAAAGGTGCCTTTGACCAAGGAAAAATTCTTCCTAGAAGCCCACATGAAACTGCGTCCAGTGGATTTTGCCACAGATGGTGTTTTCTTATGCGGCATGGCGCACTCACCCAAATTCATTGATGAGAGCATTGCGCAAGCCTGCGCGGCAGCAGCGAGGGCCGCAACGGTGCTCTCAAAAACAGCGCTCGAAATGGAAGGCAGCATAGCCAGTGTGGACAAAGAACTCTGCAGTGGATGCAAAATATGCGCTTCGTTGTGCGCTTACAACGCAATCGAAATGGAACAGAATAGCGACAAACCAGTGGCAAAGGTTCTCGAAGCACTGTGCAAGGGCTGCGGCGTCTGCGGCTCATCCTGCCCAACGAAAGCCATAACACTGGGACACTTCACGAATGAGCAGATTGTGGCTCAGGTGAAGGCTACTTTATCGGAGGTGGCACAACATGACTGAGACCGAGAACAAGTTTGAGCCCAAAATCGTCGGATTCCTTTGCAACTGGTGCGCTTACGCAGGCGCTGATTTAGCTGGCGTCAGCCGAATGCAGTATCCACCAAACTTGCGAATTATACGCGTCATGTGCAGCGGACGAATCGACCCCGCGTTTGTGCTTGAAGCGTTCAAGGATGGAGCCGACGGAGTTCTGGTTGCGGGTTGCCATCTGCCCTCAGACTGTCACTATCTCTCGGGCAATTTCAAGGCTCAGAGAAGAATACTTCTCTTGAAGAGGGTCTTGGAGCAGTTAGGCATTGAACCAGAAAGACTCAGACTAGAATGGGTCTCAGCATCCGAGGGCGACCGCTTTGCCTCGGTCGTTAAAGACATGGTTGACGAAATTCGAAAACTTGGTCCAAATCCATTAAAAAACGGAGGAACAACTCATGACTGAAACCAAAGCGACGTTGAAAATCTCTGACATAGACATGCGATTCAAGAACATAGTGAAGAAGATTCCCGGCGGCGAACGAATGATGATGTGCTTCCAATGCGGCACATGCACCGCCGACTGTCCCATCGCCCGATTCAGCGACTCATACAGACCAAGACAGATACTGCGAATGGCACAATTAGGCTTGAAGGATAGGGTTCTGTCAAGCGACCAGCTCTGGCTGTGCGCGGCATGCTACACTTGTGTGGACCATTGCCCACAAGACGTGGAAATCTCCAGCGTCATAAGGGCACTAAGAAACCTAGCCGTGCAGGAAGGCTACATGCCACTGGTTTTTAAAGAACTAGCAGGAGCCATCGTGGAAACTGGTCTGGCGTACAAGATTCCAGAGCTCAGGCTGAAGAGACGACAAGAGGCAGGGTTGCCACCGTTGCCGAAAGCCAACTTAGAAAGCGTCTCAAAGCTGTTCACCCGCACAGGTTTTTCAAAACTGGTAGAAACAGGAGGAGGAAACTCTAATGCCGCAACTTAAGTATCTGCTGTTCCTCGGATGCGCCATACCGTACAGGGTTTTGAGCTACGAAATCTCAGCTCGAAAAATCGCCGAGAAACTCGGCATTGAACTTGTCGAGATGCCCGACTACAACTGCTGTGGACTTCCATTAGACCCAGCAAGCCATGATATAATGCTGACGCTAGCCGCACGGAACCTCTGCTTGGCTGAACAAAAAGGACTCAACATTGTAACCCTGTGTCCAGGCTGCGCGGGAACGTTGCGCAAGGTGAATAGGCTACTTAAGGGAGACAAGCACGAGCGGGAAAGAGTCAACGCCTACTTAAAAGATGCTGGATTCGAGTTCAAGGGAACAATCGTAGTCAAGCATCTGATGCAGGTCCTCGCGGAAGATGTAGGTATTGAAAAAATCAAAGAAACCGTCAAGAGACCGTTAACCAACCTCAGGGTGGCAGAGCACAACGGATGCCATGTTGTGCGCCCCCAGAAGTACATTGGCTTCGACGACCCCGAGAACCCTCAGATTCTGAAGAGCCTCATAGAAGTAACCGGCGCCAAATGCCTAGACTACATGGATGAAACCGAATGCTGCGGTGCACCCGTAATCGGCGTCAACGACAAGATTCCACTCTCCTTGGCACGGGACAAGCTAACACACATGAAAGCGGTAAACGCTCAGGCCGTCATAACCGTTTGTCCATTCTGCCACATGATGTTCGACACCAATCAGTCAAGAATCGAAAGGATGTTCAACGAAACCTACGGCATGCCTGTTCTGCATTATCCACAGCTGCTCGGCCTAGCCATGGGCTTTAGCCCCGAAGAGCTCGCGCTCAAGGAACTGAGGGTTGACGCTTCTAAAGTAGTGAGTCTGATATGAGCAAACAAAATTTGAAGTTCGCCTTCTACTGGGCAGCGAGCTGCGGCGGCTGCGAGGTGGCAGTGCTCGATGTAGATGAGAAGATACTGGACGTTGTCGCTCTCGCAGACATAGTGTTCTGGCCAGTAGCCATAGACATCAAGTACAAAGACGTCGAAGCCATGCCAGACAAGAGCATAGACGTCTGCTTCTTCAACGGCGCCGTCAGAAATGAAGAACAAGAATATCTTGCCAAATTGCTCCGTCGGAAAGCCAAGGTTATGGTTGCGTTCGGTTCGTGTGCTCATCAGGGCGGAATTCCAGGGTTGGCTAATGTCGCTGACCGAAAAGAAATCTTTGAGACGGTGTACCTGACAAGTCCTTCAACAGCGAATCCGAATGGAGTGGTACCGCAGACCAGGTTTAAGGTTCCCGAGGGCGAGCTCAGACTGCCTGAGTTTTTCGACACAGTTAAAGCATTGGACCAAGTTGTCGATGTTGACTACTACCTGCCAGGTTGCCCTCCAACCCCTAAAAGAATAGCAGAGGCTGTTGGGGCGATAGCAAAGGGTGAACTGCCGCTTAAAGGCTCGGTTTTGGGACCGAAAAAATCCGTTTGCGACGAGTGCCCGCGGAAGAAAGAGGACAAAAAAATCCATCACGTATACCGTGTGTTTGAAATAGTGCCTGAACCCGAAAAATGCCTATTAGAGCAGGGCATAATCTGCCTCGGACCCGCCACGCGTGGTGGCTGCGAGGCTCAGTGCATCAGCGCCAATATGCCTTGCACGGGCTGTGGTGGCCCGTGTCCGAAGGTGACGGAGCAGGGAGCGGCTATGATAAGCGCTCTAGCTTCCATTCTAGGCGTCGAGGAGGAGAAGGAAACTGATTTCAATCCTCAAAAACTGATTGACCATGTTAAGGATCCTCTGGGCACGTTTTACAGGTATTCGTTACCAGCTTCCATCCTGCACAGGAGGGTGAAGAAATGAAGGAGATAACCATCGACCCGATTACTCGGCTTGAGGGACACGGACGCATACAGATATTCCTCAACGAAGAAGGAAACGTAGCCAACGCCTACCTTCAGATTCCTGAGCTGAGAGGTTTCGAACGATTCTGCATCGGAAGAAAAGCAGAAGACTTGCCCCAGATAACGCCTCGAATCTGCGGCGTCTGTCCCGTGGCCCACCACATGGCTTCAACCAAGGCTTTAGACGCAGCGTTCCATGTTGACCCGCCGTTGGCAGCTAAGAAACTCCGCGAACTGATGTACAGCGGCTACTACGTTTACGACCACACCTTGCACTTCTACTTCTTGGGCGCTCCAGACTTCGTTGTGGGTCCAACAGCGCCTGCTGGAGAACGAAACATACTCGGCGTCATCAGCAGGGTTGGCTTAGACATAGCCAAAGAAGTGATTAAACACAGAGCCTACGGACAGAAGATTACAGCAATGATTGGTGGCAAGGCTACGCATCCAGTCTGTGGGTTGCCAGGTGGCATGTCGAAGGCTATTTCTGAAGAGGAACGCCAAGAGATTGAGAAAATGGCTGAATCCAGCGTCAAGTTTGCCCAGTTCAGCCTGCAGGTGTTCAACGACGTTGTGTTAAAGAACAAACAGTATGTGGATGTTATCTTAAGCGACGCCTATAAACATCGCACCTATTATATGGGTCAGGTTGACGAGAACAATAAGGTCAACTTCTACGATGGCAAGATTCGCGTTGTCAACCCTGAGGGCAAGGAGTTTGCCAAGTGGGCGCCAGCCGACTACTTGAACAATGTTGAGGAGCACGTTGAACCCTGGACCTACGTTAAACTGCCCTACCTCAAAAAAGTGGGTTGGAAAGGCCTAATCGACGGACCAGAAAGCGGCATCTACAGAGTGGGACCACTCGGACGATTGAACGCTTCCGAAGGGATGGCAACTCCACTGGCAAACGAAGAATACAAACGAATGTATGAAACACTGGGCGGCAAACCCGTTCACTCAACTCTCGCATTCCATTGGGCACGTTTAATCGAACTCTTGTACGCCGCTGAAAGAACCTTGGAACTCAGCCGAGACAAAGACGTAGCCAGCACAGACATTCGCTCTAAGCCGGGACAGCCCGGCGAAGGCGTGGGCATAGTTGAGGCGCCGAGGGGCACATTGATTCACCACTATGTGTTTGATGAAGAAGGCTTGGCTAAGAAGGTCAATCTGATAGTTGCGACGGTCAATAACGCTCCAGCGATTTGTATGTCGATTAGGGACGCGGCTAAGGGCTTGATTAAGGGTGGAGTGGTCAACGACGGCTTACTCAATATGGTTGAGATGGCTTTCAGAGCCTACGACCCGTGCTTCGGCTGCGCCACCCACTTCGCGGTTGGAGAGATGCCCATGG
>Ga0315314_1001937_pt1 | contig 17574 bp, 19 predicted proteins | sample TDP9_MG_FD_203631 | JGI IMG/M metagenome (GOLD analysis project Ga0315314, IMG submission 203631) | Freshwater sediment microbial communities from Lake Towuti, South Sulawesi, Indonesia - TDP9 | ecosystem: Environmental > Aquatic > Freshwater > Lake > Sediment | place: Indonesia: South Sulawesi...
TTAATCGTGGTTGGCGCCTATTTTATTCACCGAGGCTTCGGTTCCAGATTGTTCAGCATTCTGTTGATTTTGAGTGGCATCAGCGCAATGGGCGTTGGCCTGTTCACAGAAAACTATCCGGTCCTACACTTCACTGCATCTTTGACCGTGTTCTTGTTTGGCGGATTCGCCGTCATCGCATCGTATAGACTGCAGAAGGCTCCGCTTTCCTATCTGGCCGTTTTGCTGGGGGTGGTGACGCTTGTAGCACTTGGTCTGTTCGCGTCTGGAATTTACATTGGGTTGGGCGCAGGCGGAATGGAACGTATGATCGCGTATCCAACGTTGCTCTGGGGAGTCGCTTTCAGCGGATATCTAATTGCTCTATCTTATCCCGAGGCTTCAGCTGCCAAGAAATAGTCTCTAGTCTTACCGTAAGATTTGGCACCATGCCTACTTCGCTCTTATATGGCGCGCAAAAAAGAGGAAGATGTCGTGCTCTATGCTTTTCTTTTAACAGTGGGGATTCGTCTACGGCTGAGGAACACTATGTAGAGCGCTGCGAAAACGGAAACTGCGATCAGTGCCATGAGCAGTAGGAACCCTGTTGTTGTCCAGATCGGCGGTGGAAACTCTTCAAGAACAATCGTTGCTGTTTTCGAGGCATCGACAGAGAAAGGTGTCTCAGTTGCGCTTGTTGTAACAACTTTGAGCCAGTATTCTGCGCTGTAATGAGCTTCAATACTGTAGACTCCCTTGGGCAATTTGAACACTGCTTGCCCTGCTGCGTCGGTGGTGTCCAAGCCGTAGCCGACTCCTGTTTGTGTGTAGATTATCACGTAGGCTCCATGAACCGTGGCTCGATTGTTGCCCAACACGGTAACCGTCAACTGATACACTTGAGTCTTGATTGTGTACGGGCCATCAGAATCGGCGAAGACACTTTCCTGCTTCACGACCACATCTTTCCACAGTATTGTAAACCCGTAGGTAGCGGGGAGCACATGAGTCAGGTTTATCCAGCCGTTAGCATCGGTGTAGCGCGGGAGCGATTCCCTTGTGCCGTTTGGCCATGTCACATAGACTTGCGCGCTGGACAGTGGCGTGTCAGCGTCGTCAACTATGTGGAAGGCGGGGTTGTAGTAGACTATGAAGCCCATCTGGAACATGTGGTCGTTGTGTTCAATGAAAGGTCCAAAATAACCTGTGCCTTGATACTCATAGAAGCCGTTGTTGTCGATGACTGAAACCTTCACGGTGTAGTTGCCAAGTTGCGCTGTTGAAGGATAGGTCCAGTTAGCCTCATACAAGTTTGTGAACTGTGTCAACCATTGACCATCTGATTTGCGCACTGTGTCCACGTTGTTTACCACTGGGCTGTTGGTTGGATCAAGTATCGTCATATTCACGCGGTTTACGTCATATCCTCCAAACGGGTTAGCGACAGTCGCGCGGACTATTACTACCCGTTGGGTGTCACTCCAATTGTTGAAGAACCTGTTGGTTTCGCTGTTATCGTAAGCGTAGGTTTTGACTGACACTGGTCTGGCATAGTCTTGAGCTGGAATTATGACCTTGCTTGGATAGAATGGCGAGTCATACCAGATTCTTGTGTCAGCGGATGAACCAGCGTTGACTTCTAAGTGAACTTGCAGTGTCGTGTCTGCATTAAATGTGTGTATGAGCGGCGCTGACAAATTGTAGTTGTAGACTGGTACATCAATGTATTCGCCGATGCTGCTGGTAACAGTCGGATTAAGCATGCCTGAATCCCACAATGTTACTCCTCCAGTAGTGATCTCGTAGAACTGCAGATTGAAGCCTGTGGGCTTGTAGGCTGAAGCATTTACCCAAACGAAGACTTGCCACGTGCCGTTAAAGGTCACTGGACCTGCAAGGTTGGGGTACACGTAAAAGTCGACTGCGATCTTGGGCTGACCAACAGGTTTGTAGAATGAATTGGCGTGTGCGTCTTGCTGCGTCAGAAAGTGGAACCACTGCGTGGTATTCATCAGATACTTGGTCTGAATTCCAGCAACATCAACAGGAGTGTCAGCATAATGTAAGTAGAATTCCATGGGTTTCGCTGCACCTGTGTATGAGGCAGCACCTCTAGCCTTCTGAACGAGCTGCATTGACGTAACGGTTGCGAAAATCGACACGATCACAACAGCAAGCAGACTCAGAGTTTTGACTTTAGAGAGCCTTCTGAACATTTACTTTCAACCTCTTAGTCGTGTTTTCGGGAATCCAAAGTTAAATCTTGTTAAGTCTGGGTCTAGATTAAAAATTCAGGTTCAGAGAGGGTTGTTCTTTCAAAAAAGCGCCAGAACGCGTCTTCTCTCTTTATCCTCCGGGAGATCCATGAAATGGTACATTCTTCCACAGTATTTCCCACCACTCGTCCTCGGTTATTGTTTCGCCGCGTGCGACCACGTCCATGATTGTCTTCAACAGTTCATGATGATGCTTTTCATCTGCTTGTATGCTTTCGAGCAGAAACTTGATCTTCTTGTCTTTAACGTTCCTTATGAAATTATCAACCCGTTCCAACATCTTTTCTTCATTGTTAATGTGCCAGCTTACAACATCGTTAAGGTTGTCAAGTTCATCTTCTGACATGGCTGGCGCGACTGTCATGATGCTTTCAGCCGCCTTGTACATGTCTGCATGTTTTATGGAGTCAAGAGACATTCCTTTTAAGACCGAGACAATGACAGGATTTCTGAGTTCCTGAAGTGCTTTGTTGATTGATTTAACGATCTCTTCCTCCTGCCTGACTTGTTCGCGGAAGAAAGCGACCAATTCTTTCTCTTGGGGGTTCATTAGCATCACCCTGCAATGAGCTAGAAAGCAGAGAACTATTAACGTTTTGCGCAGGGACGGGTTGAAGGCTGGCTCTTAGCTAATTTGGTGGGATGAATTCCATAAATGCTGGAAATAGTCCTTGGCAAACTGCACTAGTCCAAGATGATTAGACCATATGACCAATGTTGGTTTGTCTTCACCCAGAAACAGTATGGCTTCTCTGCCGTCGACGATGATGCCTCCGCCAAACATCTGATCTCTAACTCGCATCTCGGCTAGGTGTTCAAGGTCCTTCAGGTTCCATACTGCTGCCTGTTTTGAAACCATTATGTAAATTCTAACTTGAGTGCTCTGAAAACGTTGCAGGGCGATTGTGACCGAGTCTGTTAACGTTTTTGGAAGAAACGGTGCTGCAATCATTAGTTCGCTCTTGGCCTTGTCTAACATTTCCTCTAGTTTGGCTATTGTGCTAAATTCGCCGCGTAGAATCCAGATGTCGGGTTTCTCGCGAATGTCCCTCTTTTCATAGAATGGTTGCAACTCGCTTGAGATCGCTTTCTGCCATGCTTTCATCATTTCCTCATGCTGCAGTTTCGCGGTTGCTAGGGCTTCTGATGGCGCTTTTGGATAATAGCGGCTTGGTCTATCCTGCTCGATTTTAATCCAGCCTTTGCGTTCAAGTGAAGTCAAAGTCTCATAGACTTTTGAATAAGGAACATCTGCGCTTTGGCTAACTTGGCTGGCTGTTAAAACTCCTTTTTCAAGGAGGGCGAGGTAGGCTCGAGTTTCGTAGTCGGTCAGTCCAAGTTCCTTTAGGACTTTTCGTGCGTCTTGACTGATAGCTCCATTTGACAGTGCTGCCATTTTGTTTCACCGTCGCGAAGCTGCACTTTCCGCTGGTACAACCTCGTATTCCTGGTCGTTTCTTACGCCAAGACCTAGTTCTACAGCTCTGTGAATCTGCGTGTAACTCCAAGGGTTGTCTTTGAGCTTGGTGCCTTCAAAGCTTCTTATTACTTTTATGGCTTCAACATCGATGGCTACGCGATCTCCGCTGGCAAGTATCATTTCTGGTTCTCGAACTTCGCCTTTGAATGGACCGCCAGTTATGAAGCATTTTCTTCCATCTAGGATGATCAAGTTCGGGAACACGACTAGGTTCAGGTCGACTATCTTCTCTTTCAGGTGGCTCAAGTGAAACCCCATTCTCTCACTGCCCTTCACGAAACCGAATGCCAGTTTAAGGCTCAACGAAAAGTCAGCTCGGAAGTGAGTTTTCATGTTACAGCAGTAAACGAGTTTCTTCGCTTGTGTGGCTCTTTCGGCGAGGCTGACTTTTTTTAGAAATTCGCCGCCGACATTTACTTTTACCCATTTGCCTTCGTCAAAGAAGACTTCCTCTACGCCTGTGTCTTTCACCGTTTCCAGCGTGTGAGTTTTTGCCATGATCTTTCTGGTTGTGAGTCCTTGCATTGATGACTCGCCCAAAACTACTTTCCCGGCACCATGTTCATGCAGAAGCTCGATCACAGCTTTCACAAATTCTGGATCGCTAGAGGCTGGTGGTGGATCGGCGCTGTTGTAATTCGGCTTTAGGAGAACTTCGTCTCCTTCTTCGATTACTTTGTTGAACCCGCCGATCAGGTCTATGGCGTGCAAAATGCTTTCTTTTAGATTCGCTCCATGCCTGACTTTGCTGACCAAGGCTTTGCCGTCTTTTTGGTAGGGGTTGGTCCTGAACTCACCGATTCCATGTGCAGATCGTGACAAACCTTTTTCACCTTCTGAAAGGTTTGGAAACCTTCTTATATTGTATGGCATGGAGCACCTAGTTAAATGTTACAACTCTCAGTGGTGTCAAATTGCAGGTATTGGAGAAAAAGCAGCCTGTTGAAGACCGTGCATTGAAGCATACGCTTAGTCTGTGTCCCGAGTGCTTGGAAAAAGTTGACGCGACAATCGTGGAACGTGGCGGGCAAATCATAATGGTGAAGGCGTGTCCCAAGCATGGGCATTTTGAAGACGTGTATTGGGCTGACGTTGAGACGTATAACCGGTTTGAGGGATACGGCAAGGTCGGAAAAGGTGTGCTGAACCCTAGAACCAAAACTGTGAAACAATGCCCATATGACTGTGGACTCTGTCCCAGCCACAAATCACACACGGTTTTGTCCATTATCGACGTTACAAACGCCTGCAACCTCCAATGCTCCATATGCTTTGCTCACGCAGGCAAAATCGGCTATCTGTACAAACCTGACTTGGAAACAATAGGCGAAATCATGGACACCTTGCGTAGCAACTTACCTGTTCCACCTCCAGCAGTTCAGCTCTCAGGGGGAGAGCCAACTGTTCATCCCGACCTGGTGGAAATCGTCAAGATGGCTAAGCGTAAAGGTTTCAGACATGTCGAACTTAACACGAACGGGGTCAAGATAGCTGAGGATAAAGATGGCGTCGAATATCTTCGTCAGCTACGCGAAGCCGGTGTAGACACATTGTATCTCTCTTTTGACGGGGTCAAGCCTGAAGCCTATTTGGGGCGGGCGCCGAGTTTCTTGGATGAAAGTGGCAAGCGGGAATATGCTAAGTGGTTATTCAACGTTAAGAAGAAGGTTATCGAAAACTGTCGTGAAGCTGGGCATCACAGCGTTGTTTTGGTTCCCGTTGTTGTTCGAGGCATGAACGACGATCAGTTAGGCGACATCATTCAGTTTGCCATTCAGAATATCGACGTGGTGCGTTGCGTCAACTTCCAACCTGTGTCGTTTGCTGGCAGAACTGAGGAGTGGGAAGTGAAGCAAGGCAGGATCACCATTCCCGAAGCCCTACAAAGAATCGAGCAGCAGATGAACAATGTTGTATGCGTTGACGACTTCTATCCGATTCCATGCACATACCCCATATCCGATTTTCTGAACGCTTACAAAGCAAAGTCACATGTCGAGTTCACGTGTCACCCACACTGTGGAGCAGCTACTTACTTGTACGTGGAGAAAGGCAAAGCCGTGCCCATAACTAGACTGGGTAACATCGACGCGTTTTTCGGCACTCTTACCAACGCTGCAGAAGACTTGAGGAAGGGAAGGCGCACCAGGGCCAAGCTACGTGTAGGGCTTTCTGCGTTGAGAAACATCAAACCCAAGATACTTCGAGAAGTGTTGCCTGCGATTATGACTGGAAGTTACGAGTCGCTGCGACCATTCCACTACAAGACATTGATGATTGGTTTAATGCATTTTATGGATGCCTACAATTTTGATCTGGCTAGAGTGGAGCGGTGTACTATTCATTACGGGTTTCCTGGAGGCAGGATCGTGCCTTTCTGCACTATGAACACGTTGCACAGGCAAGCATTGGAAAGGCAACATGCAGTTCCGTTGCCTCAATCTAAGCCAGTTGAAGGGAAGAAACGCTCAAGGACAAAGCCGGGAATAAGTCTATAAGTAGCTCAGTTTCATGAAAGGAGATGGAGTTGTAAGGGTCATGGGTGGAAAGAAGAAACTCACAATCAAACAGATGGAACGAACTCAAGAAAAGAAAGACCAGGCATCCGAAAAGAAGAAAGGAGGTAAATCGGGCGGGCTGGCTCCCGAGAAGAAGGCGCCCGGCATCATTACGCCAGACTTGAGAAGTGAAAAGATAATCGGCGAAATCAAGAAGATGAAGGCTGTGACACCTTACGCTGTTGCCTCCCGCTTCAATCTGCGCCTGAGTGTCGCAAAGGACATGTTGGACGAATTAGCGCAAAAAGGTGTTCTCGAATACGTTTCTGCAGGTAAGAGTCTGAAAATCTACAAGCCGCATGACTAAAGACTTCAACATCTATCAGCGTGGCTAGTGGTTGACGTTTCCTAGGCGAATTTACACGCAAGAGGAAGTCGATAGGGCTAGAGAGCTTATTCAGAAAGGCTACAAACACGTTTTGGTGGTTAGGGGCAGTCGGCAGTTCAAGGACAAGATGAATGAAGTTATAGAACTGATTAAGACAGCTGGTTACTACGATTTTCTGTGCACTTACATTCGTGAGGTTATTGAGATGGAAGGTTTCAGTCAGCTGCACGAGTCTGATGCTGCTTTGTGGGCTAACATGTCTATGCTTCACGATGTCGTAGATGCGGCTAGCTACGTTGTGCAGAAGGTGCAGCAGATGAAAGACTATTTGGAAGGCAACCTTTACTACGGCACGGGCGAAGCTGTAGCGATGAGCAAACGTCTTGAATTCCTAGAGACTCTGAAAAACTTAAGTAAGAGCCCTGAGGTCACGAAGCGTTGTGAGGCTTTGTTGAAGGAGTGGGCGGAAACTAGGACACAGTTTCCTTAGGCTCGCACCATTTTGATAACTGCGCCGCTTTTCACTTTGCCGAACAATTCAAGGTTTTTTGTGATCTGGCCCACGATATTGACTGGGCTGTAGGGCTGTGAGCTGCCGTAGAAAATGCAGAGTGCTTTGCCCATTGGCCAGTATGTCAAATCGCCTTTTTTCACGGTTGGTTTGGCTTTTTCTACGCCTGCAGCAACTGGGATTTCGAAGTAGACCTCTTCTTTCCAAAGGGCGGCTCGACCTTCAACTGGCAATCTCTTCAAAATGGCGTCGACTGTCCTTGGAGCCATGTGGCGGATTAACTCGCCTTCTGCTTCGCCTGTGTTTTCGATTATGAGTTTTATTGGTGTTCTTGAGACGCTTGGGTCGGGCATTGGTTCACACGCTGTTAAGAAGATAGGGGGTTCCGTGATTTTTACTTTTGTGGAAACTTTCCTTTGAGTATGTCTTCAAGCGTTGGTGTGCCGATTTCCTGCAGTTCGTATTTGGCTCGGACTGCTGGCTTGTTGATCTTGAGGACGCGTCGTAGGTCTATGGGTGTTCCGATGAGGACGACGTCGCATGGTGTTTTGTTGATGGTTTGTTCCAGTTCGCGTATTTGTTCTTTGCCGTAGCCTAGAGCCGGTAGAACTGCCGCGAGGTGTCCATAGGTTTTGTAAGCTTCGATGATGGAGCCTACTGCGTATGGATGAGGGTCTACTATTTCTCCGGCGCCCATTCTCTCGGCTGCGATGGTTCCCGCGCCGTATGCCATGTTGCCATGGGTAACGGTTGGACCGTCCTCGACGACTAGGACTTTTTTGCCGTTGATGGCTTTTGGGTCGTCCACGGTTATGGGTGAAGCGGCTTCGATTATGACTGCGTCTGGGTTGATTGTTCTGGCGTTTTTTCTGACTGTTGCCACATCAGTGGGGTCTGCGGTGTCGACCTTGTTGATGATGACGGTGTCTGCCATTCTTAAGTTGGTTTCGCCTGGGTGGTACGTGGTTTCGTGTCCCGGTCTATGTGAGTCTGCGACGACAATGTGGAGGTCTGATTTGTAGAAGGGTATGTCGTTGTTTCCGCCGTCCCATACGATTATGTCTGCTTCTTTTTCGGCTTCGTGGAGTATTTGTTCGTAGTCGACGCCGGCGTAGACTATGACGCCGTTGTCTATGTGTGGTTCGTATTCTTCGCGTTCTTCGATGGTGCATTCGTTATTGTCCAGGTCTTCGTAGGAGGCGAAGCGTTGGCAAGCCTGTTTAGCGAGGTCGCCGTAGGGCATTGGGTGCCTGATGACTACGACTTTGAGGTTGCGTTTTCTGAGTAGTTTGGCAACTTTGCGTGAGGTTTGGCTTTTTCCTGAGCCTGTGCGGACGGCGCATACAGAGACAACGGGTACTTTGGCTTTTAGCATGGTTGAGGTTGGTCCCATTAGTCTGAAGTCTGCTCCGTTGGCTAAGGCTAGCGAGGCTTTGTGCATGACGTATTCATGTGAGACGTCGCTGTAGGCGAATACGACTTCGTCGACGCTGTGTTTCTTGATGAGTTGGGGCAGGTCATCTTCGGGATAGATGGATATGCCCTTCGGGTATTGTGGTCCTGCGAGTTCGGGTGGGTAGCCTCTTTTTGCTATCCCCGGAATCTGGGTGGCTGTGAAGGCTATGACTTCGTAGTTTGGGTTGTTGCGGTAGTAGACGTTGAAGTTGTGGAAGTCTCTGCCGGCTGCGCCCATGATGATGACTTTGGTTTTGTCCATAAGGTCAGAAGCCTCGGTTTTGCGTGAAGTTTGAGACATAAGAATCGACCATTCATATAAGCCTTAACCGTAGTTTAAACTAGCTGGAGTCAAGGAAGGAGGGTTAGTATGAGTCTGGAAAAAATTTTTCAGCGTGGAAGCTCCGCTTTTCTGTTTGTGTTTTGGGCGCTGTTTGCCGTTTGGTATGGTGTTTCTGGGTCTGTTTTTGCTGTTTTTGCGTGGTGTTCTATGTTGTTAAAAGGCACCATCAATGTTGTTAATCGTGACGTTTAGGGTATGTTGTGCCAGCGCGCGTGTTAGTGTTGACGTTAGCTTAGAAACACTAACATGCGCCATGTTGAACTGGGGTTCTGCGGGAAGAGAAATTTCAAAAGAAGAAGGAAGCAATCGCTTAGCGCCTTCTTCCTCCAATGTTGCGGGCAGGTTGAAACAGCTGAACTTGAACACGCAAGCGCAGTCTGTTTGTTCGCGCTGTGAAGTCTCAGATGTTATTAACTTCCGCTTAGAACAGGTAATAATACTGAGGCTGGCTGAGTTCAGAAGTAGTCGTCAGTTCTGCGTGCACGTTGACTACTACTTCCATGTTTTCAGCTGTTAACTCTGTAGGGTGTTGATGCCTATTCACTTGAAGATGATTAGTTAGTCAATGCGACTTGAGAGCACAGAAAGAGAGTTGAGAGAAAAAGGGACAGATGATGACCCATGTCTCCAACTCGTCCGAGGACGCAAGGGTAAATCTAATATCATGTGAGTTGGTTATGACCTAAAGAAGTGAAACGTAGTTTGCCTTTTCCAACCCCACTTGCAGCTATAGTTTCGGTTGTTGTCTTGATTATTTTTTTGCCCATAATCTATCTCTTGTCAAAAGCCTTGAAAATGCGGCCTAAACCTATAGCAATTGCTGACCCCAAAAAAGAGGTTAAACACGCCTCCCTGCTAATATTAGTAACGTTCTTGATAGTGTTCGTATGGCGAACATGGACGCATACATTCCGACTTGAGGCCCCACCCTATTATGTGGATCCACTCATCGTATTGCGGGTGCTGGTCTTAGACGCTTAGTTTTGCTGACTTTAGCCGTAGTCATGAAAAGAACTGGGCAAAGCTTTGAAAGTATAGGCATAAGTGGAAAAGATAAAGGACGTATGCTTGTACTAGGATTCGCAGTGAGTGCAATATTTATATCGATTTCGGGCTTCGTTGCCCCCTACTTTGGTGGAAGCTTCGCTGGTTTCTCTTTCTCACTGGCTTACGGGCTAGTTCTTTTTGCAATAGTAGGGTTCAGTGAAGAAACAATTTGGAGGGGCTATGTTCAAACAAGGCTAACCGCTTACAGTGGCACACTAAAAGGTCTAGTAGTTACCTCTTTGCTTTTTGCCATCCTTTGGCACTTTCCAGCCGAGTACTACGCACAATCTGGAGCTATACCAGACGCTTTAGTAGGCACCTTAACGAGATTTGCACCAGGCTTGCTCTTCGGGTACATCATGTTAAGAAGCCAGAACACAATTCCATCTTCAATCTTCCATCTCTTCTGGAACTTGAACATTCTTTTATGGCAACTATCTTTCTAATGAAAAAGAAAGGATCTAAGGGAAACTTCTTTTGTACAGAATGCAAATCACACCCCGCCCGCCACAATTTGAAGACGCGCGCTTTTTGTTGGATTAGAGCGCGTTATTTTATACTCAAAACTTCATACTTACTTCGAGGTTTGCTTAGGAGTGTCTCCACTTTTTCGAGAGGTGTGTGCTCCTTCACTTTGATTCCGTTTTCAGCCATGAAGTTGACGAAGTTTTTGACATGGTGGTCTGCGAATTGAATAATATCGTCGATGCTTAAACTAGTCCAATTCATCAACTCTCTTGCTGTTTTCTCGTAGTCTTTGGGTAGTTGCTTAAACTTGAAAGACTCGGGAAGCCCTCCTAGATAGTCGTGATTGATGAATTTTCTGTTGAACAAAGCAATCAAGAGCATGAACTCCATGAGCACTTCTGCCACAAAAAGGCCTGTTTCGTGAGTGTTTCCTCTTATCTTAACTGCTTTCAGCCTGCCAAGCCCTTCATAACAGAGCGGAGTTTCTCTTGCTACATAGTCATAGAATTTTCCTTTGGGAATCTTGTCTATTATACTGCGTAGTCTTTTTAAAATCGATGCATCTCCACAAGTAAGCCGTAAGTTGAACAATCTCCCCATTTTCAATGGCCAGTCAAGTTCGATCTCCCTCACATCTCCTTCAACATCGACCAGTTTTTGCACTGTGACTGCTATGGGCATGCCTTTATAGGCGAAACTGAAACTTTGTGCCTTCGAGTCGTTTTTCACGACAAAGAGCATTTCAAGGTCTGAGTATTCTACGTCTGTGTTCTTGGCAGTAGAACCATATATTCCTCCCAAAAGTATATCATCTCTAAATCTCTTCAGTATACGGTCCGTAAGATTATTGGCTATGTTGACCCGTTCCTTGTGTTTCAACGACTTGTCCTCGCATCAACCTGAATCTTTCAATGGAAACCAAAAAAGGATTTGCGGGGGATACAGCACTTTGCAGAATGCAAATTCAACACGCCCATCCACAGCTGACCCCAATCCTTAGCAAGTCCTCTCTAGAGCGTTTCGTGCCATGGGGTGATCGGGGGTTCGATGTTCATCTCCCACAAGACGGCGTTCATCTCGCCCCTATGTTGCAGTTCCTCCTCAATCATGTGATGAAGCATGCTGTCCACACTGATTTTTCTGATCTCGCCAGTGTAGTCGTGCCATAGGATTTCGCGTTTCAAGTCCTCGGTCCTGAGCGCCTCCACGTACCTCATCACAAGAGAGTCCACTTCCGATTCCAACGCCTCTGCTCCAGCTAAGCTTCTCACTCGCGTCCTTAATCTCTTGTACTCCTTGAGCCGGTCGTTCATGACGTAGATGAACCACCAGCGATACGCATCGAGAACATGAACGAAGATTTGCAGGATTGTGGGAAAGGATGCGTGAATTTTCTTTGACAGCTTGGACTTTGGAATTTCACTCAGAGCTTTGAGGTACTTTTTTCTGACTTGGGAGTTGTAACGGTACCACCGAATGATGTCGCTTAGTGAGTTCTCAGTTCCGTCATTGATTCTCTGATTCACTTATTAGGCACCTTTCGTGGTTGGGACTAGTTTCCTATCCATAATGAAATGCAGACCATAACCTTGAAAGCTTTTCACCCACGTGCGAACTATTTCTTGTTCTTGGCTAGAATCCAATAATGGTTCTCTCCGCTTCTAACGAGGACATTGTCAGAAATCATTTCAAAACCAGCTTTCCTTAGGAGCTGAAGGGATTTTTCAGGGCTGTGCTGACTCCAGAACATTTTGGCGCCATGGTAGTTGTCAGTTGCTTCCCATTCATCTGAGCCTAAGCAGATCAACATTACCCCTTCAGGTTTCAGTATTTTGTGGAAACTCTGAAACAACGCTAAATGCTTCTCTCTTGGAACATGAATTATGGAGTAGAAAGCCGTTAAGCCATCAAAAGAATCAGTCTAAGTCCAGTTTAGTCATGTCTTTCAGAATGAATCTAGCCTTTGGAACGTTCTTGCGTGCAAGTTTGAGCATGTTCTTTGAGAAGTCGATTCCAGTGACATCGAATCGCATTCGACGAGGAACTTGGCAACTGGAATCCCAGCCCCGCATCCCACGTCCAGAACCTTGGCACGCGTCGGCAACAGACTCGCGAATTCGCCAAGTTCCTTCTTATTGTCAAACGTGTGGCGGATCGTCTGGTATTTTTCAGCTATCCTGTCGTATCCCGTTCGGACTATCTCCTCCTTCTCCCTTAACTTCAAGTCCTTCACTTCTTTCTTCTACCGACCTTCATTCCTAATAATGTTGCCACTGCGTTAGCCCTTTTTCCTCCTACATTTCTCACGTGGTATTGTTCTTAGGCTGGAACCATAGTGTTCTTCAGGCAGAGCTATTACAGCAAGCTTTCACATAGATTGTCCGGTGGAAGAATTGTCATTCAGGTTAAAGTTGTTTTTAGGGAGCGTTCTCGCACTTGTGCTTGGGTTAGCCGTTGCCTCACCCGTCATCGTTTCAAATCTCGAGTTAGGACCCAAAGCGAACATTGGAGTTGACATCGTCTACGCCCACTTCGAAGTTCAGGAGTTCAGCCAGAACGTCACCGGCCTATGGAGAAACCTCAGCGACCCACAAGCGAGGAACCTTCGTTTTGTCTCATACTTCATTGTTCTGAACGTCACAAACCATTCTGATGAACTGGCAACGCTTTACGTGTTTGAAGTGGCAGCAGCCCCGAAAATTGTTGTAGAGGGCGTAAGTGTTTCCATTGAGAACGCCATCGCAACAGATGCCAGAGACTTGCATAGAGGGTATCCCGCGTTCTTTTCGCAGTTTTGGTCACCTAACCGGTCAAGGTTGATTGGACTGACTGGAATGAAGACTGTTCCCGAAGTTGTTTACAGCTCGCTGACCAACGGGTCTATATACCTGTATGGCAGGGTCGAAGGGCAACTCTACGGAGGACCTTCTTCATCAGGGTTTGGCCTCAAGCATGTCCAGTTGCAGATGTTCGGGAAAGAATTCTTATACAACAGTGTTGTCTCTGAAAATCAACTGTTGATAATAGATAACAGCAATGGACTTGACGTGCGCGTTGAGCCGAGGCGCTGACCGGTGTCTCACGACGAAGAGCTGGAAGGAACCACTTTCAAAGTATACCTGTACGTGGTCAAAGAAGGCAAACCGGTAGGGCCAAGGGATGTGATGAGAGGCGCAAGCCTCAGTAGTCCAAGCGTCGCCTACAGACACCTTCAAAAACTCGAAGCCCTAGGTCTGCTGGAGAAAAATGTCTACGAGAATATATTGCAAAGGAAAAGGCGAACATCAAAGGGCACGTGTGGATTGGCCGAAATTTGGTGCCCAGACTGATTTTTTATTCCTTCTTCTTCATAGGCATCTTCGCCGCTGAAATTACTATTATTGCCTTTCGCTACGTCTATCGACAGCCAGTAGAACTAGAGTTCATATTCCTAACTTTCATAACTACAGCAGCCATGCTACTGTTTCTGTTCGAAGGAACACTGCTGCTTCTGAGAACCAGAAGGGGCTAGACTACCTTTTGTCTTTCAGGTCGAGTGCTTCGGCGATTATCGCCATTTCTTTCCAGCCTAAGGGTCGGTTGGTTGCTTTGATGACTAAGCGTTCTCTCCAACCGCAGTCGAGACATTCATATTTCACAGGCGTTATCGCCAGATGCCCTGACATGTCGCCGCTCATGGAGCCAACTCTGCGAACCTTGGCGCTCTTGCATCTGGGACAAATCTGCACACCAACGAATTTTCCCTCCTTTCCAAGTTCTTCCAAGACTTCCATTAGAGCTGGCAAGGATTCGCTCTGAATCTCTTCCTGCTTAAGCAAGGTCAACTGGCGCTTGCGTTTCTTCTTTTTCTGTTGTTGCTGTTCTTCCAATGCTGGAAGCCTCTATGTTGAAAGAGCTACTTCTCTGCATGAAAGGCTTGCTGTATGCGCCTTTGCGTAAGCTGTGTAGTGGAGGAGCTGCTGCAGACCAGTCTTCACTTGCTAGCGATACGAAGTCTTCAGGTTTTCCTAGACGGCAGAAGAGCTAACAGAAACAGCAGTATGAGGATAACCAATCCACTTAGGACTATAAAGGCGCCTGATAGCCCAGCAAATCGCAGAACCAACGACAACACAGCAGTGTAGAAATTGCTTTCAAGTGGACGGATGAAAAATTCGTAGTAGTTGAAGAATGGCCTTAACACCCATGCGAGTTGAGTGCCCACGAACATCAGGATAACGCTGCCCACTAGGAAAGCTGGCTTCCACTGTTCAGCAGGTTCCTTGTACAAGGTTCGCGCACCTTTGATTAGGTAGATGAGTGCGAAGAAACCGCCCAAAGTGAAGATAGCTATGTTCAGGAGAGCGGTGAATGAATGTGCTTCCGAAGATTTAGGAGTGGTGATTATGAAGAAAAGATTCACTGGAACAAAGGCTAGCAGAATTGTTGCCATTATGGTGAAGCCAGAGAGCAAGAGAGCCACCGTCTGCTTCAAATTGCGCTTGCCGCCCAAGAGTGAATAAAGCACGTAGTAACTTGGCACAGTCACGTACAGCGAGATTAGGAGAAGCATCGGCACTTTCACGGCACTATAAACAATCTGCAAGCCTCCTGAATACAACCTCATTGTTGCGCCATAAACAGCCGACAAGAGCAGAATTGCCAAGTTGGAATTCAGGAAGTATGTCTTAAGATTCTTCTCTTCAGCAAGATTCGCGAGAAACTGGTCACTGCGTTTTATGAATTCTTCAAGAACAGCTAGTATTCCCACTGAAACACCCTATACAAAATAGACTGCATTCTTTTCTTAAGTCTTATGTTTAACACCCGCAGGGATTATCATTCTATAATCCCGTAGCTCGCTTTTGCAATGCGTCAACCAAAAACCTTACATAAATAGAGAAAAAGATAGGCATCTTCTAGAAATCAGGTGTCAGGACCACTCTTTTCACCATTCTGGCTGTGTGGGCTTCCTCGAAAACTTCTCTAATCTTACTCATCGGACGAGTCTCAGTAAACGGACGTGTCTGGATAGTCTCGTTCAACACCATCTCTAGCACTCTTGGATAGTACTTTGGCAGGCAACCCCATGTGCCAATGATGTCAGCGTCGAACGCCATCAACCTCGACAGGCTGAACTCGTTCTTCTGCATTCCAAAACCGATGACCACCAATTTGCCCACAAACGACAACAGGCTCAACGCAATAGATTGTCCTGCGCTGGTTCCTGTGACCTCAAAGATTGTCCAAGCGTAGTTGGGAAGTCCATGCGCCTTGCACAGTTCCCTGAACTCGTTGCGCACAGCATTGTCATCTTTGCCGCTTGAGTTGATGACGTAGTCGGCTCCATATTTCAATGCGCGTTCAAGCTTCTCTTGGTCACGAGCAATGCCTACCAGTGTCTTGGCGCCAAAAGCCTTAGCCATCTGAGCCACATAGCTGCCCACACCGCCGGTAACGCCGACCACAACGACATTGTCGCCTTTTTTCAACCCAGCTCTGACGCATGCCTGATAAGGCGTAGTCACCGCATCAGCTATAACCGCTAATTCAGCGAGTTGAAAGCTACCTCTGTTGCCCACAACGCACAAGTCTTCAGATGGCACTGGAATGTGGCTGGAAAAGCCTCCGTAGATGCCGAGGCTGTTTCCAGGCATTTTCTGAGCCAAGCAGCGGTTTCCTCTTCCAGAGATACATATGTCACATTTGTTGCACGGCATCACTGCGGGCACAATGACTTCCTTGCCGACAAAACGACTGTCGCCTGCTACTACAGTGCCGCTTATTTCATGTCCCAACGTGAACGGAGGCTTTGTAACCGTAGACACACCATCATAGAAGTAGCCTAAATCAGTGTGGCAGACTCCGCATCCAGCGACTTCGACTAGAGCTTCGGTTGACTGAAGCTGCGGAACTGGAATCTCAACTTTCTCTAATGCGCCTTCAACCACTTGACCCGTTTTTGGATCTTTACTCCACGGTCTCATCATCTGCCACGTTTGGATTTTCTCAGGAATTCTGCTCATGCTACTCGCCTTCGTTCTGGGAAATTCGAGAGTTATTTTGGTGTTTGCTCTTTGGGTTTAGCCATAACCTCATCGTACATTGCGTTTTCAGCCAATTTGCCTCGCGCGATCAACTGTCTGAACTTGATGAAGTCAATCGTGTCTTTGCCGGTAAGTTTTCGTGTGTTAAACGCGTTGAACCCAACGAAAGCTTCATAATTCATGTTTGCTGCCAGCCAATGGCGGTTGTAATCCTTAGCCGCATCCCAGAAGAACTTCTTCTTCGCTCGTACGCTGTCGATTGCCTTGATGAGACACCCTGGGAAAAGATTAGCAAACAACCAAACAACTCTGTTCACTTCTCTGTCTAAGAGTTCAAGGCTTATCTTGTTCTGCTCTCTCGCCGCTTTTATGAAGGCTTGACCTTTATCGTATTCTTCTCCAATTCTAAACTCGCCGTAAACGATTTCACCGTTGTCAACGTATCGTTCAGTTATCACTGAAGGGTTCCGAATCCAATTGCCATAGTCGTTGATAACTGGAACCGCCCTGTTAATCAAACCTAACCTTTTCATTTTGTAGGCACTCCACATTTCGCATGAGACACAGTTCCACAACGCGTCTTCCATGCTCAGCATCCATGGCAGGAAGTCGGATGAGCCGCCGTCTGGAGATGAACCGTGGCGTGGACCCGCTTGACCGAAAATAGCTAGGTCTGAGGCGATGGAAACATCGCATGCCATGCCGATTTCCTGTCCGCCAGCTACGCGCATGCCGTTGACTCGATTGATTACGGGTTTCTTGCACATGAGTATAGAGTCTACCATGTGGTTGAAGAGCTCCATGTATTCACCGTATTCGTTCGGTCTCATGCTGTAATACTCCGCGTATTCCTTGGTATTTCCACCCGTGCAGAACGCGTTGGATCCTTCACCCGTGAACACAACAGCCACCACGCTTCGGTCAAGGGACGCGTTTTCAAAACCGGCAATGACGCCTTTTACCATTTCAGTTGTGTACGAGTTGTATTGCTGAGGATTGTTCAAAATGATCCAAGAAACAAACAAGTCTTCGATTTGTTTGCCCTGAGGATCGGTTAGAGGTCGCTTCTCATAGATGACTCCCGGAGCCTGTCTGCTCCAGTG
>Ga0315314_1001938_pt1 | contig 17564 bp, 15 predicted proteins | sample TDP9_MG_FD_203631 | JGI IMG/M metagenome (GOLD analysis project Ga0315314, IMG submission 203631) | Freshwater sediment microbial communities from Lake Towuti, South Sulawesi, Indonesia - TDP9 | ecosystem: Environmental > Aquatic > Freshwater > Lake > Sediment | place: Indonesia: South Sulawesi...
TAACAGTATTTCCAGGATAGGCAAGATAAGACACCAGATTATCAAAAGAAGTTCCCACAGTATGCACCCCAAATCCATTATAAGTGCCCTCCTTTACATAAACAGTATCTCCCGCAACCATTGTCTCAGCAGCTTTTTGTATAGTTAGCCACGGCTTTTCTTCCGTTCCAGGATTACTGTCATTGCCATTATTTGCCACGTAATAGGTTTTTGCTTGAGCCCAAGTTGAAATGCATAATAAACTTACTAATGCCAAAGGAAGAGTTAAAAAATATTTGAAGACATTTTTGGAAATACTCATTTGAACACCTCCTGACGGATTAATTTATCTCAAACGCGTTATGCGTCTTTTCCATTTAGCCGGCCAGGCCCTTAGATCGAATTTGTCCATTAACTAGCAAGCAACAAATAGACCAATTTCTTCATATCATACTTTAGCAGTATTACTTTATTTCAAGAAAATGTCAAATCTTATTAATCTTGAGAGGAGGGATTAAAGGCGGGATATTCTAACACCACTATTTTATCACCGAACTGTATACACGCTCCGTAGTCTATTAAGGGGACTAACAGTTCTCAATCTCACCTCGCTCCAGTTCCAAAAAGCACAACAGGAATTGTTCTGAGAAGGATTTTAAGATCTAGCCAAAAGGACCAATTGTCAATATATTCCAAATCGAGCTTCATCCACTCCTCAAAATTAATTTCGTTTCGCCCACTAATTTGCCAAAAACAGGTTATTCCGGGCCTCATACTCAGTCTTCTTCTTTGCCATGTCTCATAATTAGTAACTTCCCCAGGGATAGGTGGGCGGGGACCGACAAGACTCATATCGCCCTTCAAGACATTGATTAACTGCGGTAGCTCATCCAAACTGGTCCTGCGTAAGAACTTGCCAACTTTTGTCAATCGAGGGTCGTTCTTAATCTTAAATACGGGACCATCCATTTCGTTTAAAGCAAGAAGTTCTTCTTGCATTTTCTCCGCGCCAACCACCATACTTCTAAATTTTAGTAATGTAAATCTTCTGCCGTTCATTCCATTTCTTTCTTGCTTAAAAAATATGGGTCCAAGAGAGCTTAACTTGATAGCTATTGCTGTTACTAGTAAGACTGGCGACAAGATAATTAATGCAACCAAAGATATAATAACATCAGAGGCTCTCTTTATAAACAACTGCCACGGGGAGCCGGGAGTTGTCTCCAGTCGCATAAGAGGAATACCACCTAAATCTGTTGCCTGTAGTTTCCCAATTTTGAAATTAAATAGATCTACTGCGACCGAAACCTTTATTCCCTCTTTCTCGCAACTCAATATACTTTGTTCAATACGGCTGAGCCACGACCGGGGTATAACGAATACAACCTCATCGACTATTTTTTCATGGAGAATTTTAGGAATATCCTTTAACAACCCAACTACCTTGATGTTGGAGATATTTATACCCATTTTGTCTGGTTCGTCATCTACAATGCCAACGATTTTCATACCCCATTCCGGGTGTTCTTTAACCATTTGAACAAATCCCTTTGCTCTTTTTCCAGTTCCAACAACCAAGAGGTGTCTATAATTGTTCTCTTCCAGACGATTGTGTTTGAAGGCCTGAATCAGTACTATTTTCTCCAAACTTAATAAACTAACAGTTATGAGGGACAGGAGAACCACAAAAATTCTGCTGACATAGGTAAGTTTGAAGATAAAGATTAGGGTTCCGGTTATCAAAGTAGCCAGAAAGCCTGCCCTCGTGATAACCCAGACTATTTCCGTAAACCTCTTAGTTCTAAAAGAATCGTAAAGACCCTGGAAATTAAGTAAGCCATACCATACGGGAAGAATAATTAACAGTAACCAAAGATACTTATCCAAAGGATGGATTGTCCCCATAACTACTCTTGAAGGAAACAAGTCAAACTTATAGAAAGAGTAGATATTTTTTCTAAGGAAATAGGTCAAGATGAAGGAACCAGCCACTACTAACACATCAGTCAATACCATCATTTTCTTTAGAAACGCTTCATATTCTCTTATCATATATACCACCTCTCTTATGAATTGCCTGATTACAAACCACGTCAACCGCTGGCGAATGCTGTTTTGTATGCTCTTATTAATTCTTTTTTCGTGTGGCTCCAGTCAAGCTCGTCTTTGATTCGTTTCTTTCCATACTCTCCCATCTTTTCTCTTCTTTTTTCATCGTTCAATAATTCCAAAATCTTGTTACCGAAATCTTGTGTGTCATTTGGTTTTGCGTACAGGGCAGCTTCTCCGGCAGAAAAACGCGTCTCTTTCAAGTCAAACGAGACAACGGGCTTGCCCATGGCCATATATTCCATAATTTTATTCATCGTTGATTTATCATTGAGCTCATTTTTCGGGTCGGGCCCAACGCAAACATCCGCTGTAGAAAGGTATCTTACCAACTGTTCATCGGGAATTCTCCCCGTAAACAGAGTATGTTCTTGCACTCCCAATTCGGTGCTAAGTTTTTTCAAGTCGTTAAAGGAATCCCCTGCACCAATCAATACAAAGAGTATGTCATGCCTCTTACGGTTTTTTGTTATATGTTCCACTGCGCGCAAAAGATAATCTACTCCATCCTGGGGCCCCATTACTCCAAGATAACAGACCATATATTTCCTTCCCCTTTTCAACTCTGGTTCCGGTTTCAACTCCTTGAGTCTATCGAAATCTGGTCCGCTCCTTACTACAAAAATATTTTCTTCTTTCACTTTGCCCCGCTGTGCGGCAATTTTTTTGTAGGACTCATTGGTTGCGATTACCAGGTTGGCTGTTCTATAACTCAATTTTTCCAGAAATAGCAAACCTTTAAGAAGCAAGTTACTTTTCGCCGAACCGAATCTTGCCTTGTAGACCTCTGGGCACAAATCGTGCTGGTCAAAGACAAATTTCTTACCTTGCAGTTTATAAAATCCCCCTATGAGGAAAAATGTATCCGGAGGATTACAGGCGTGAATAACGTCGAATCCTTCTCTAAAAAGTATCTTCATAGACAAGAAAAAAGTCATAAGCCAGCAATATGTAAACTCCCAAAAATAACTGAGGAACCCCTTTGTGGGGGGCGCCATGTGATACCGGTAAATGCTGATTCCGTTCAGCACTTCATATTTAGGGTCATCTCTAGCTCTCGGCGATATTACAGATACTTTGTAACCCTCTTTGGTAAGGGTATTAGCTTCTAACCAGACCCTCCTGTCAAAAGGAACGGGAAGATTCTCCACTATTATGACCACTTTACCAACATATTCCTTCATACTCACTTTTTGCTTCATTTTTCCGGTTTACAATTCTAACCAAGTCAATTATTATTTGGCCTTTTTTCATTAACTTAGGAATTTCCTTAAATTCCTCGGAATTATTTCCAATCACCAACACTTCTGAACGGCTCAAAACCTCCTCCACGGATGAGCACATCAACGATGATATATGAGGGATTTCTTTTTCAATATATTGTTTATTGGCACCAAAGATTCTTGCAATTGAAACATTCTTATCATAAATGCTAATCTTGTAGCCTTTTCCCAACAAAGTCTCAATCAATTCCACCATAGGACTTTCTCGAAGGTCGTCGGTGCCGGGTTTAAAGCTAAAGCCAAAAATTCCTATCTTCTTCTTTTGGGTTTTCCTTATCAAATCTATTCCAGTCTTTATCTGATTCTCATTGCTTTCCAGGATAGAATCAAGCAAGGGCAATTTTAAATCTTCTCTCCGTCCTTTATAAAGCAGTGCTCGTAGATCCTTGGGAAGACAAGAGCCTCCGAACGCAAACCCTGGCTTAAGATAGTAGGGGGATAAGTTAAGTTTTTTATCCATGCAGAATATTTCCATTACATCATGGCTGTCAATCCCCAGTTTTTTGCATATGTTACCAATCTCATTGGCAAAACATACTTTGAGGCTATGGAAGGCGTTATTTACGTACTTTATCATCTCAGCAACTCTTATCGATGTCCTAATAACCGGAGCATCTATATCAGCGTAAATATGTTCAACACTATCTCCACTTCTTTTGTCAAGTTCTCCAATGACTATCATTGGAGGGTGATAGAAATCATAAACTGAGCTCCCTTCTCGCATAAACTCAGGATTCATGCAAACCCCGAAGTCAACCCCTGCTTTCTTACCCGAAGTTTCCTCTATGGTGGGAATTACTTCTCCTTCCACACTCCCTGGTAGCACAGTGCTCCTGACCGCAACCACATGATAAGCATCTTTTTGGCGCAAGCCACTACCAATTTCTCTGCACACCCTTTTAACATGACTCAAATCTAAGCTACCATTATCCTTCCCCGGCGTACCGACGCAAATCATAGAAATTTCGGAGTTCTCTACTGCTTCTCCAGCATCCGTTGTAGATATCAATTTCCTACTCTTTACAACTTCTTTAATGATTTCATCAATATCTTTCTCTATCACCGGGCTTTTTCCACTATTTATAATATCCACCTTATTTTGGCTTATATCCACTCCCATAACTTTGTGCCCGTTTCGTCCCAAACAGCCAGCAGATACACAGCCTACATATCCTAAACCAAACACACTTATCCTCAAGATGCTCCTCCAATCAAAATTTCCCACTTCCGCTTAGAGTTTCAGCGATTTCTCTAGGTTCGTCTTGATGCGTAATATGGCCATCCAATTCGCAAAACGCCGTTAAATAGCATTAAGACGAAAATGCAAACCTCTGCGAAAACATCACCTTTTAGTTCCTCTTACAAGTATCCTAGGTTTATTTCTGATACAAGTTACGTCATGAAAATTCCCTTCTTTAAACCAATTTAATACTTCATCTTCAGTATGGCGGCTTCTAATCGGCGCTGACAAGTCATTAAAAAGGAAAAAAGCGGTTGTTCTTAACGAGGCTCCGGGCATATTGAGTATCTTCTTAACTAAAGATAACGGGAGTGCAACGATGTAGCAAAGACAAAATAACACATTCTCAGGTATTCTGTAAGAAATTTTCAGGAAATCTCGCAATCTATCACCAAAATCTGTATGCCCCATTGGAAGTACAGATACAAACAATTTGCCAGACGATTTTACCAAATCGCTTAGATTTTCAAATGCGCGTTTGGTGTTACCAGTTAAAAATACGGTACCAAAGGCCCATACATAGTCAAACGTGTCTATTTTAAATGGTAAATTAAGGATATCTGCTTGAATTATGTTCGTATTTTCATAACGCTTGCAATCTTCATAAACATCCACTAAAGTAGAAGATATATCTACACCGAAAACTATGGCCCCGCGCTTAGCTAAAGCTTTCATTAGCCTTCCCCGTCCACACCCAGCATCAAGAATGAATTTCCCTCGTAAATCATCAGGGGTAACACCTAGATACCGAAAAAACCGGTTTAGCTCCTCCTCTTCTGTAATTCCATATAGAGTGCCAACTTCGAACATTCCTCCTGCTACCTTAGTCCATATAAAATTCCAACTTTCGGCTGTTTCTTTTCGGTTACCCAGATTAGTAATCATTCTCGGAACACCCCTGGTTATTTTATATGAGCTTCGGCAATTACTACACTCCAAAGATCCCTCTATTATCTGTTCACTATCTATTTGCCCTTCAACTAAAGTTACGTCGTGCTTACAATTTGGGCAACATAAGACATCTAATATCTCTTTTTTCATCCTTACCCTGTATTACTCCAAGCCTGTTGGTAGTTATGTCAGCTTTTTTGTTTTGCACTTGAAGGGATCTTCCAAAGTACGCTCCTCTTCCTATATAGAAGTGCTTCAATATTTCCACAATAAATGGAAAAGGATCTATTATTGAAAATACAGCAAATTCTTTTTGCCCTTTGAGAGAATTGAAATAATTGATTATCTTCATTTTCCCCTTTAAAATCTGAGTAGCTACAGTGGGAACATCAGTTATCAAGCGTATCCATTTGATGTTCTCTTTAAAAGAGCTTATCTTTACGCTTTCACCCAGCATATCCCTATACAATAAATAAGGGAAATCCACTCCAGCACGAGTTCCCAAAGTATGCCACGCCCATATTCTCGCATTTATTTCTAACAATTTATATTTTCCGTCCCTGGGGTCTTGCATGAATTCAACCTCGGAAAGCCCGTAATAGCTAATTAACTTCAAAATTTTCTTGCCTACCTCTTCCAACTCTGGCACATCAATGGTTTCCGCATAGGTTGTTGAACGACCAAAATCCATGGGATGCTGCCTGGACCGTCTAGCAATAAGCTTGCCCAATACCTCGCCATTTTTAAATAATGAACAAAAAGAAAACAAGTTATCAGGCCCACCCGGGATGAGTTCCTGAATCATTATTTCGGAACTATCGATGATAGAAAGTGCTTCCTTATATCTCTCGACAAGCTCCTTTCTATTATCAGCCCGCAATGCTTTTTTCCTTGTTTTATTAAAAAAATGAGTCTTTACTGAAGGCTTAATAATAACGGGCAACTCTAAATTTAATTGTTGCAATTCCTCGAGGTTCCCAGGGCAAAAAGTTTTGGGAATATCTATGCCGTATTTCTCAGCTAGTTGATAGGTTAACTTTTTATCGTAAGCAAACTTCACCACATCCCACGATGGAGTTGGAATTCTATAATATTCTTTGAGCTTATCTCTATTTTCAGATAGAATACGAACTGTTTGATCATTGGTTGGAAATACTATCCAACCTCTTAGATTTTGTCTTTCTGCAAGCTCTTTTAGAAAATTTAAAAAAGACATCTCATTCTGTGGATCAGGACATTTTATGAACTTCTTTCTATATCGCGAGAACTTTGCAATGCATAATTCAGTATCTAATAAATAAATTGGAATATCCTGTTTAGCGAGACTTCTTAAAACGCCTAGGCCTTGAAAATCTCCCCCTATTATGACCGCCCCGACCTTCTTTGCACTCAACATATTTCTCCTGTTTCTTCAGTTTTACCCTCTAAAAGCGATTTTCTACCTTTGCCGTACCTTAGCTTTAGTCTAAAATACCTCGGAGCATATAGCGCAACAAGGCACTTAGGTATCAGATGACTTTTATGCGCCGCCAAACCAACTGCGAATAATCTATTTTTAATCGTTATTTGCCTAGAAGCCGCTTTTCTTCTCAGGAATCTCTTTTCTGCTTCTGCCTCTGCAAACACGCTAGGAGGTATGTTCTCTTTCCTTGAAGATTCGATTATCTCTGATATCTGGTTACCTATTTCCTGAAGAATAAAATTTCCGATGAAGCGTTCACTTAGGCCTGCATTCTGCATATTGCTCCCCAATATTCCTCCACAATTTGTGACGAAGTCTGGAAGACATAATTTTCTCTTCTGCCATAAAACTCGCTCCGCTTCACGAGTCACTGGAATGTTGGCACCAGCAGAGATAATCTTGGCTTTTATCTCGTGGACGTTTTCTAGACCGATACTGCGATGCCTTGCACAAGGCGACAATATATCTATATCCAAACTGAGTAATTGACTTTTTTCAATTGTTTTCGCTTTCCGATAAACATTTACTACATCTTCCCCAACCTCATTTTTTATCTGAATCAATTTATCTACATCTAACCCGTCCAGGTTATATATTGCTCCCTTAGCTGTTGAAATGGCAACTACCTTTGTTCCCTTCTGCGAGAATACCTTGGCTACAGAAGTTCCTACTTTTCCAAAACCTTCTATTGCAAGGGTAGATTGAGACAAGTCCAAATCCATATACTTTGCAGCTGCCTCAGCACCGGCGAGAACTGAAAGAGCCACGTAAAGCTCCCCATCTCCCGTTGCCGCGACGTTACTTTGCGGCACTCTTAAGCCTATTGACTTTAGCATATACTTGATTTCTTCGTTATTAGTTCCCATGTCACACGCGGGAGTGTACGCACGAGTCTTAAGGAGGGGACTTGCAATCTGTGCAAACTTCCTGAGTAAAGCCAATTTTTGTTCATGCGGCATGAACGGGTCTCCGGCTATCCCTGCTTTTGCACCACCCTCATTAGCTCCCAAAAAACCATATTTCAGAGTCATTGCCCTGGCGAGACCTTGTAATTCAGGAACAGAAACATCGGGCAGCATTCTTAGCCCACCGCATGAGTGGCCGTCTATGGTCGAATCTATCACTATGTAGCCCAATAAGCCTAGTTTCTCATCCACAATACTGCATATGAGTTGGGAACCAAAATTAACTTTATAGTGCTCCATGTAGTACTGTTTACTTCCCTTAAAGATTTGTGGGTACTCTGGACACGATTGGCCGTATCTTACCCGATTTCTCTCTTTGTATTTCATCCACAATGTCCACATCTATTTCAATTTCCTTACCAACTAACTTTCTCAACACACTCTTAAATTCTTCTATGCTGCTTTCTCTAAAATCTTGTCCCTTAACTATTTGAGCATTGAAGGTATTTATGTCGTCCTGTATTAATCTGTATTGCCTTATTCCTTCTATCTTTACTAAACTCACTGATAGGAGGCGAGGAGAAACAATTTTTCCAGAGGGCAAAGTAATAAAATCTTCACACCTGCCTTGCAGCAATCTTATTAGCGGAAAACTGCTACCACAGCCACATCTTTCTTGACTCAATATAGCTATATCTTGCAAACCATATCTTATGAAAGGCATTGTGTAATTAGTCAAATCAGTGCAGACGATTTCCCCCTCTTGTCCATATACTTGCTGATTATCTCTTATCGCTTCCAACATTACAATGTCGCTATTAATATGATACCCTTGATGTTTCTCGCACTCCCATGCAAAAATGCCGGATTCCACAGTTCCATATAGATCGGTTATCTTCGTGCTAAACGCGGTTTCTATTTGATTCCTATCTCCCGTATTTAATAATTCTGCCCTAGTGAAGATTAATTTGGGAGTGATTTCGTGGATATTCATTTGCTTCACATATTCGGCTATTAGCTTCATTATCGACGGAAAGGACTCTATGACATCGGGCTTAATTTTCATAAGTTTCTGTGCCAATTCCCGTGGTTCTTCAAAAACTGAAAGGTCGTACCGCCTCCGTAATCCGATATGATTTAGACCTTTTCTAAGGACCTTCAGCAGCCCTTTTCGGCCAAATGTCTCAGGGCTTAGTATATTTGCCTTTTTCATAATTAAGTTTAATCCATAGACCCTGGTTTGCATAGCAATTCTATAACCCATTTCTTTCTTACTAAGAAACACGTCTAAAGGCTCTCCTGTAGAACCACTCGTCCTGCTTTTTATACATTTATATATGTCTACACCTTTTGCAACTCGTTCGCTAATAGATAATTTCTGGAGAACTTTTTTAGTAGTTATCGGTATCTTTATTAGGTCCTCTTTTGTTCTAATATCACGTGGCTTTAGTCTGACAGAACCAAACAACTTATGGTAATAAGGGACATTTTCGTAAGCGTGCTTGATTATCGCTTTCAATTTCAGATTTTGCAACTCTTCCAGCTCAGAGCATCTGAGCCATTGAACCCTTCTGATTTTCCATAAATAATATAGAAAATAAGGTGCAATTTGTAGAAACATCCTGTTTCCCTTCGTTTACGAAGACCGCCACTCGCCAAGCGGTTCTGATTTCCGGACAAAAAGGCTCCGCATCCTATTAGGCGAAAATTTACTCTCTACTTTGCCAAAGCTCCAATGAGTATAGAGCCTCGGACTTTGTTAAAGGCGCCGCAAACACATTGTTTGGCCATTATTCGTACTGCTTCCTCGTTAGCTATCTTTCCATCCTTCATATCGGTCGCCAGTTTTTCTACTAACCTCGGTGATATCATATGATGACCGCACATAGTAGTTATCTCCAGAACCTCTCTCTTTGGCAATAACTCTATTCTTCCGAAGTATCCCAAAGAGAATAGAACTGTGTGAGGAGATAGACCTAATTTCTTTAAGCAATCATTTACTTCGTAAAATAATCCCGAAACGACCACGGATACTCCTGTTTTCTTTTTCCTTTCTTTTAATTTTTTCAGATAACTGATTAGTTTCTCTTTATTATTTAAGACAGTGACCCCAAATCCACATCCTATCCTGAGTGTCTTGACAATTCCAAGCTTTACACCCATTTTCCTCATAATAGAATACAAATAATGAAATCTCCTCGACAGGTGGACCCTGACTGGAGCATAAAAGCCTTGAGCACGCGCCACAAGCACAACGTAGTCCTCTCTTAGTGATTCAGCGCTACCTAGGCGATGTAAAGTGTGTGTCATATATATCATGCTCTCCCTTATGGAGCCAATGGACGCCCAAGCCCAATGTTCGTCTTGCAGTTTGGTCGATAAAAGATACCGGTTTCGTCTAACATTGTCTTAATAGGTATCGTGCCATCGGGCTTACACCTAGAAATGCAACCGACACTAAAAACCGTGTTAACCGAGTTAGAAACGTTCTTAAGAGCGTGTATAATAGGAAGTAACTTGACGTCCTTAGCTTTAAACTCTAGTTCGCATGAGTGGATTCGCTCCATCTTTATGTCATCTCGGAGTCTACCAGTAGTCTTGTCAGTCATAAGCTTCGTAACCGGATTCATCTGTTCAAATTCAACACCTACTTTAGCAACTGCCGTGGAAATTTTTTCGATATCCTCAAACGTCGTGCCTATCCCTGGCCGCCCTACATCGACTATGAATCCTACCTCACCAGGACCAAAACGACCTGTGATATCATTAGTGTTCATTCCCTCGCTACCCCTCCCACCATATATTCCCAGCCCTTCATGCACGGCAGGTACTGAACTGAAGGCGTGTCGTAGTATCCTTGGCCAGCGTAATGGCACTTTCCGTAGCGCATCCACAGGACAAATCTTCCCTCTATAGCAAGCATAACATTCAACACATCTATCTTCATTAACCATGCACTTATTTCCTGCTGCTATTATTGCTCCCGCAGGACAGTAAGGGATGCATTCCATGCATCCATTACATTTCTTAATATTTATACGCATTTCGGCCCCTTCTTTTTACAATTTTGCTACCACTTGCCAAAGTTTAACGCGTTCTTCCCTCTTTCCATTTTCTTTCACGTATTCGGATAATTAATATACTTGGTTAAACAATTATCGCGGCCAGGAAAAAACCGCATCAGCGGTTCAGCGACCTTCTATATAGACTCATAAAATGATCAGCAGTATCCGACCATCTAAATTTCTTGGATACCGAAATTCTTGCACTTTCTCCTAACCTTTTCGCCATATCGGCATTCTTAAGCAATGAAAGCAATGCGTTTGCTACATCTCGCTCGTTAGGTTCTACGAGGATGCCATCCTGGCCGGGTGTTACTATTTCAGGAATTCCTCCCACATTTGTAGCGACCACTGGTTTGCCAGAAATCATGGCTTCGAGCAAAGCGATCGGTAGCGCTTCGTACAAGGCAACATGGCAATAAATATCTGAAACTAAGAGTGCTGCAAAGGGATTTTCTATGTTTCCTGTAAAAATGACACTATTTTGCATTCCTGCTTGTTCTCTAAAATTCTCAAGATTCCTTCTATACGGGCCGTCCCCTATAATCAACAGCTTCGCGTCAGGATAAATGGCAACTATTTTGGCAAAGGCTTCAATCAGTATTTCCATTCCTTTTACTTTGAAGTCGAACACCAAAACTCCTACCGTGCAGATTATAGGAAACGCACCTTCGAGACCATAATCTTTCCTAAATTGGACTATCTGTCCTGGAAGCACATCCTTTTTTGTAACGCCCGGTGGCGTAATAACAAAGCCTTTAATAGATAAGCCATAGGACATTACTTTCTCTGCGAGAGCTGCACTGACACAGGTAATAATATCGCACTTTTCAAGCTCACAGTTAATTATCTTCCTTCGCCACCACGATTTCGTTCTAATTTTCGCATTTTTTGAAAATAGGATTCTAGGGCGCTGACTGTGAAATGTGAATATAACTCCCACCTCACGGTTAAATAACATTTTGTAAAGAACGGCCCCCAAGAGTAGAATTCTATGAACGTGGCAGTGAATAACATTGGGTTTAATCTTCCTTAGAATTTTAGTTATTTTCATTACGAGCACCAACTTGTTCCCGTGAGCCGTAATTACTCCTGGACTTGCGTCACATGTTACCACAATAACCTTATTTTCAGGTCTCTTTTTTAGCTCTTCAACCAAGTTATAAACATATGTTGTTATCCCACCCGTTGTAGACAGCCAATAAGGAGTTAACATAACGATTCTCATCGCAGATCTACCTCTGTATGTACCGAAAAAATGTAACGTATTTATTACTTACTCTTACTATCTCACCGAAAGTTTTCTGCCTATTTTCTTCTCCCTCAATATGTTCGTTTACGCCCACCGACCGTACTAAATCAAAAGAGTTGTCCCCAAAAGTAATTTTCAGAATATCCCCTTGAACAAAGTAGATATTCTTTATCTTCAGATTATCCGCATTATGCTTGGCAACTCTTAATGCGCCATTTTCACTATCACACAGGAGGAGTCTTCTACCGCTCTTGATTTTGGAACCGATTAAACCTATAGCTGCATCTCCAGCTCCGACATCAAGGACGGTCTCTATATCGCTATAGTTGTTTAATATATCCACCATGATAGTTGAGTGACAGTTATTTAGTCTCCCTTTTTCGTTAAATGAATTAAAGTCACGTCACTTACTTCTTCAACCCTGTCCAAGTAGTCTTTCCAATAATGACTCCGCATATTTCCTACTCCAAAAGTCTAAAAATCTGGACTCTTATCAAAACGTAGTGCCAGCACGACTGCGCTGAATTTTACTTATCAGCTCAATCTGCTCTATCGCACGGTGCTGAGTCGTTTTTCGAAAGCTTTCTCCAAATATAGCAATATCCTTAAAAAGGTTTTCTCTCTCAAAAGTGCTAATATGGCAAAGTAACTAGCCATCCCAAAAAATATGTAAATTATGAGAAGGCCTACGTTTGTCAAGCGAGCAGGCAGTCCAAATGATAGAATCAAATACATTCCTGTCGCCGCTAAAAAGGATTTCCCAAAGGATATCCAAGGGAACGATATCAAAAATATCCTTCTACTGGCGACTAATGAGGCAATAAAGCAACATAAATAGGAAGCCAAGGTTGAAAGCCCTGCTCCAATGATTCCGAATACAGGAATAAAGAATAGATTTAACAGAATGTTCAATCCACCCGCAAATAGCACTAAATAGGTTATATATAAGGTCTTCTCTCTAAGTTCGAAGGACTTAATTACATATGTTGTTGCGCCCCAGAAAAGTATTCCCCCCGCCACCCATGGCAAAATGATATAAGTGTTCTGAAAAGATTTGTCCAAGAAAACACCAACTATGCTCTTAGAAAGAGCTGCTATTCCTAAAACTACTGGCACCAAAATTATTGAATAAATGCTTAGAAGGTCTTTCAATAGTGACCTTGTTTCGACTTCACCTTTATGCTCGAAAGTTTGAAATATCACTGGTAAAGCAGCCAGCATTAAGATTCCCCCGAATAGAGAGTCCATAATGGAGGCTACCATGTTGTAACCCGCTGAATAAATTCCTACTTCTTTGGGTCCAAGAAAATATTGAATCATGTATCGATCTGAAACCGCCAAGATCAGCATCCCGATCGACTCACCTATTAAAGGGAAACCATAGGAAGCAAACCTTTTTATTTGACTTTTTGAATAGCGAGAAATTTTTATACTCCATCTTCTGAAAAATGAAGCCAACTCAAGGCAAAAAAGCCCGCCGGTAACAAGGAGGATGGCCCAAAGTATGCTTTGGGGCCCTAAAGAAAAAAGCCAAAGAAGGCATATCGCAACCAGCAATTTTCCTATGGTGTTGATTGAAGTATAAACCGAGTATTTTAAGCTTTTACGCTCAGCTTGCAGAATAGTTAGTACAAAGAAGTAACCAACCTCGGCAATCAGTACGAAAACCCCTATTTTAAGAAGATAAGCAAAGTCCCTGTCTATGTGCCTTTTCAAAATCGCAATTAACGCATACCAAATTAAGGCAATTACAAAAAATAGGAATATTAGCGAAGCAATGCTAGTGGAAATAAACCCAGAAAGCGCATTTTTCCTTTTGTACTCTTCAAAATATCTCATGCTAGGTTTATTTATCCATACAAAGACAACTGACAACATTGAAATCGTAACCGTGACCAAAGTATATAATCCATAATCCCTTGGGCCTAAGAACCGAGTGTAAATTGCGATACTTAGAAATCCCCCTAAAGCAGGAATAATTCTTGAAGGTATATAACGGAATGCGTCTCCTGCTACCGAAATGATAGGGAAACTAATTTTTTCTGCATTGTCAACCAAAGTCTTCTTACACCTCCCATTTGGTAACCCACACCAATTTTCTTTTGCTACAGTCACCTAAAATAGATTCTCGAGTTTACAGCCTCTTCGTATACTCGTTTAACCCTTTGCGCGATCTTCTTATTATCAAATTTCTCTATCATGTCTTTTCTGCCTCGTTTTCCCATCAAATTTCGAGCGACCTCATCATTTAGTAAATCTCTTACTTTCCTTTCCAGCATGTCTACGTCATTAACACGGACCAAATATCCAGTTTGCCCATCTCTAATCACATCAGCACATCCGCCTATTCGTGACGTAATCACAGGAATGCCACAGGAAAGAGCTTCCAGAATCACAACAGGAGTACCTTCACTTCTACTTGGCAATACAAAAATATCCGAAGCGTTCATCCATATTGGCATCTCCTCATGAGGACGAGGCCCAGGAAACTTACAATTTTTGATATCTGTCCTCAACAGACCATCTCCAACTAAAGTAAAAAGAACATCCGGCAAACGTCTTGCACACTCAAATATCATATCTACACCCTTACTATGGCTAAGAGAACCCGTAAATAAAACCACTTTTGCATTTTCAGCAATTCCTAACTTTCTGCGCGCATCCATCTTATCCAAAGGTGCAAATACAGAAGTATCAACTCCGCAACTAATTACGGATATTCTACTAGGGTCAGCACCCAAATTACGCGTAAGTACATTTCTTATTTCATCACTGACCGCAATAATACTATTAGAACGGGATATTACAAATTTTTGCAAGCCGTTATAGACCTTATCACGCAAAGGCTCTTTCAAGGCATCGCTCCCGTGGAATGTTACTACAAGTGGTTTCCTTTTTACAATTGCAGGAAAAAGGGCAGAATGAAACCCATAATGTCCATGGACTAAATCGTAGGTTCTAAAAAGTAAATAAAAAATAGATTGGGAAATGAAAGGGATATATGCGAAATGAGTTTTTCGAGTTCTCACCACCTTTATTATCTTAATACCATCTTTTTCAAGGTTTTCCACTTGGTCCTTTATGAAAACACCAAAATCCGAATTCTTCCTGGGATACATATTACTGATAAGCAAAACTTGCATCTGCTACTTCTCCCTGTCCTAGTTAATGAAAAGTTGACTCCATAACTCAAAAGTCAAAAGTCTGGAGATAAGTTCTATGTGATTGCATTTGCCTCTAATATGCTCTTGCAAGATACGTTCTACGGTCTTAATATTTAAGATACTCCTACTATAAGCTTTCCCATCTAATAATGTCTTGCGAATAAAGCTGATTAAATTTTCATTTTCCCTTGACCATTGGGTATACTTGGTAAAGAGATTAATTGAGGAAGCTTCAGAATACTTGTTGTCAGTCAACATTCTATCGAACATGCTAATCCTTTTCTTTAGACGTTTCTTAATTAAAGATAAAGTCATTTTAGCATAGGTATCAGTGGCATCAATAGGCAACCCGGTCTTTTCCCACGGAATTCTCGAAAGTTCTGGAAAAAGCCGTGAAAAAGTTCGAGTGTATAGATATTGATATCTTCTTTCCCGGGGAGGCGTATTAACGATGAACTCAACCAGATCGTTGTCGAAAAAAGGACTTCTAATTTCCACACGAACTCTCTTAACAAGATTGCCATAATTTATAAAACGCCGCTGGCGTTCGGTAAGGTTATAGTAATCTAAGATATTAGTAACAGAAACAGATTTGCATTTTTGGCAAATATTTCTGATAATTTCTCCAGGGCAATCTCTAATTTTTTCATAATAAAAGTCGGCAAAAATAGACCTAGTCAGGTTAGGCGCAACAGGTTGGAAAAGATTCGAAGCCAATAATCCTTCCTTTCCTAATAAAATATCAACCGGGCTAAAAAAACTACCGATAACTTTCATTCCATCAAGACAAACATCTGTGTAATCTTTTATTAATTCAAGTTTCATATTTCCAACAGAATGAAGAAAAGATATCATTCCATCAGTAATGTTTACTATCTCTTTTGCGTAACTGATAATATTGTTCGGTAATATTTCAAGGAAACGATGTTTGGTTCCTAATGTATCTGATACTCGTTTGGCAATTCTGACATCATCCATATCTTTTGTCCCAAATGTAACGGTATTTATTGGATAATATTCCTTGCCTACACTTGCTAAAATAGTCCTGGAATCCAATCCACCACTCAAAGGAACAGTAATTCTGACATTATCTTTTACATGTCTTTCTACTGCTTCTAATATAAGCTTTCCAAGTCTTTCTTCATAATAATCCTGAGGCTTGCCTTCTTTTTTGTCTAAAAAATTAAAGTGCCAATAATTAGAAATAGTAACTTCATTATTTTTAAAGACCAAAAAAGATGCAGGCGGGAGCAATCTGATTGATTTAAAATATGTCTTGTTTCCTATTACAAAACCAAAGAAGAATAGGCTGGCAATAGCAGAGTCATCTATATTTTTTGAAACATCATCACAGGCCAATATCGCTTTCACTTCTGAACCTAAATACAGTTCCTTGTTATGTTGTGAATAGTAAATAGGGCGTAGACCATACCTGTCATTGACTACAATCAACTTCCTTTCTTTCCAATCCCAAATAACTATGTTAAAAGCCCCCTTTAACCTGAGGACAAAATTATTCTCATACTTTTCATAAAGTGCTAAAAGAAGTTTCGAAGTAGAAAGAGATTCTTGAATGCCAATTTGCTTCTCTAATTCCTCATAATTGTAGACCTCACCATGAAAGAATAGCGTGTAACGACCATCGTTACTATTTACGGGCTGCAAATCTCTCCTAAATATTCCGTGATCAACATGACCTAAGGCAAGAGGGCCTCTTACATAAGTCTCTAATCTATACCACCCATAATGTTTGATCGGGCAGCACATTTTGTCTAATTGTTCTAATCGTTCAGGTTGATTTGTTGTTAATGAAGGATCTATTATGCCTGCAATACCCGGCATGGCCTGCTCCAAGTTTTTCATTCCGCTTCATAACTATCCCAAAAACAGAATCAACGCGGAATTATTATACCTTCGCTTCCAGTATAATCAGATGAGCCACTCCACTTTTCTATCACTTTTATGACTTCAATGCATATATCCTTAAGGCTTCAATCGAACATTCTAAAAAATTCAAGCATGCAATTTCTGCTAAGATAAACATTATTGATAACTAACACCTTCATCTCTTATATCCTGCCTTAATCAATAAAAAGTTGAGCCCATAACTCAAAAGTCAAAAGTCTGGAAATAAGTTCTATGTGATTGCATTTGCCTCTAATGTGTTCTTCCAAAACACGGTCCAAAGCCTTAATATTTAAGATATTTCTACTGTAA